>OMDZ01001100.1_pt1 | contig 13912 bp, 7 predicted proteins | sample 1673641 | NCBI WGS metagenome assembly OMDZ01 (sample SAMEA103958117, study PRJEB25191) | human gut metagenome | biome: human-associated habitat [ENVO:00009003]; feature: intestine environment [ENVO:2100002]; material: feces | place: Germany | collected 2013/2015
TTTTCTGCCGATCCCTCCAAGCGGCTGGGCTATATCACCGATGACACCATGAAAGCCATGTGGGGCGACCACTACAAAGCCTACCGTGAAAAAATCACCAAGGCCGCCGAAAAAGCCATGCGGTATCTCATCACCTACGAGGGCCAACCCATCGTGGCGGCGTATTTTGCCATCAGCGCCGGGCAAACCACCGAAGACGCCGGAAATGTGTGGGAGGGTCCCCTTCCCTACCTCACCCCCGCCGATAGCCACTGGGATAAAGAAGCCGCCGGGTACCGCAGCACTGTCACCATCACCGCCGCCGAGCTGCGCAAAAAACTGACCGCCCAGTCCATCCTCACCGGACAAAAGCCGGAAGAATGGCTCAAGGTCCTCACCCGCAGCGAAGCCGGGTATGTCACGGCGGTGCAGGCCGGCGACCGCGTGCTGACGGGCCAGCAGCTGCGCACCCTGCTGGGGCTGCGCAGCGCCGCCTTCACCGTGGAATACAAAAACGAGCTTTTCACCTTTGATGTGCTGGGCTACGGACACGGGGTGGGGCTCTCTCAGGCCGGGGCACAGTACCTGGCACAGCACGGCAAAAACTATCAGGAGATTCTGCTGCACTACTACCCCGGCGCCGCCCTTACCCCCGCCGCGCAAAAATAATCCAATTTCCGCTTGACGAACCCCCTCCCGATATGATAATATACTGGAGTACGATATAAAGCCGTGGAGAGGTGTCCGAGCGGTTTAAGGAGCCGGTCTTGAAAACCGGTGACTCATCAGAGCCATGGGTTCGAATCCCATCCTCTCCGCCAACACCTCCGACAGTAATTCGTAACCCTTGGAGATGTACCCAAGTGGTGAAGGGGCTCCCCTGCTAAGGGAGTAGGTCGGGAAACCGGCGCGAGGGTTCAAATCCCTTGTCCTCCGCCATAAGTCCACCGTAATTTTGATAGAATTGCGGTGGACTTTTTCTATGCTTGAAAACCGCATGAAATCAAGGTTTTCACCATTCCAGAGCATAAACGAACCCCGCCACAGAGCAATTCTGCGGTGGGGTTTCGTGCATTTTGTAGGGATTGTGGCTTTCTGCTCTACCATAATTGTTAAACTACTGGGGTATTTGTTTAATCAGTTGAGTTTCTATTATTGGTACCTTTGAGGATTGTCTTGCTGTTTCACTGTGGGACGCCACCCTTCCAGTTCTTTGTCCAGACCGACACGGAGAACTTTGTAAGGGGCGAGGAAGTCGTCGATACCTTGTTTCAGACTGTATGTATAAATGTGTTCGCCGAAGTAAGAAATATTGGATACCTCTTACTTCGGCGTAGTAGCCACTTCACCAACGAGTGAAACGCTGAATCAGGCTGTGAGAATTTTTCTCGGCTTCTGAAAATTCGTAGTCGATTTGGTCAATCAGTTACACCGCAGTTTCGTCCCATGGGGTACAACTCCAAGCACAGCTTTCGGAAATACAGTGGAATAATCAGCGTTTCCTGTACGGTGTTTTTCTCAATCTTGTGTTTCATAGGTATCTCCTTTCAACGAATGAATATCATAATGTTTTCTCTAATCTTATCCCAGTGCCACATCAAGCGTCATCATTACACTGAAGCCGACTGCAAAGAAAACCGTCCCTATGTTGGAATGCTTTCCCTGCGACATTTCGGGAATTAGCTCCTCCACCACAACATAGAGCATTGCACCCGCGGCAAAGCTCAAAAGATACGGTAGTGCCGGAATCACGAGCTGTGCCGCAAGGAGTGTCAGTACTGCGCCGATAGGCTCAACTATTCCCGAAAGGACGCCTCCGAGAAATGCTCTGCCTTTACTTTCGCCCTCGGCTCGGAGAGGCATGGATATTATAGCACCTTCGGGAAAATTCTGAATGGCAATGCCTATTGATAAGGCGAGTGCACTCGCCGCCGTAATTTGCGTATTTCCCGCAAGAAAGCCCGCATACATCACACCCACCGCCATTCCTTCGGGAATGTTATGCAGTGTCACCGCCAACACCATCATAGTGGTGCGACCGAGCTTGCTTTTCGGCCCTTCTGCCTGGTCACTCCCTATGTGAAGATGTGGAATCAGTCGGTCAAGCATGAGCAAAAACAGCACACCGAACCAAAATCCGATAAAGGCGGGGAGGAAGGAGAGCTTGCCCATATTTTTCGCTTGCTCTATCGCTGGAATCAGTAGGCTCCAAATAGATGCCGCAACCATAACTCCTGCGGCAAAGCCCGCGAGTGCACGCTGCACCGAAACACCAAGTGACTTTTTCATAAATAAAACACACGCCGAGCCGAGCGTCGTTCCGAGAAAGGGAATCAATATTCCGAATAATATTTCCATTTGCTTCACCGCCTTTGAGTTGCGTTTTTATTTGTGTCTTCTGAATCCCGCCTTGTGTTGAGTAGCTCCATAGACGCAAACTCCGCTGCCAGTTATGCCGTAAATTCATAATAGATGGGCTTATCTTTATTGTAAGGTGCAACTATCATCTCATAATGTGCCATTTGTTACAGTTATGTTTCGCCCTAACAAACGCTTTGTACATCAGCTTTCTCCAGAACGGCTTGTTGCAGTCAACAAACCGTAGCTTGCGGAAGGTCGGCAGAATCAGATTTTTTTCTCCATTACTATGAGACATGAAAAGCCGTTCACCGTGACTGTTTCATAATACACCTTGTAGTCGGTAGACATAAATATGCCACGATGGAGGTTTTGCTTTTCGATTTCCTTTCGCAGCACGTCCTCCGACAAGGCGAATTTCTTTTTCATGATAGAGAGCTTGTATACGCAAAAATGCTCATGCTTTATTTCCTTATTTTCGTGCTGTGACGCACAGCCAGCCCGCTTTATTCTTGTGTATCTGAATATCTTGAAATTTGGCCTGCTCCAAATACACATTTAATTCAGTGTCCTTATAGATGGTCATACCGTCTATTATATCCGTCCACTTTTCGTCCTTGTTTGTATCGCCGTTGCTTTCGTTGCAGATGAGAAAGGTTCCACCAGGTTTCAGCACTCGCCAAACCTCCCTAAAGCACTGTGATAAGTTGGGCCAGAAATAGATTGTTTCAAAGGCCGTGACCACATCGAACTGTTCCGATTCAAACGGCAACTCTGATACGCTTGCACACAATACGGTGCAGCGTCCTTTTGTAATGGCAGATTTGTTGACTTTCTTTGATTTTTCTACGCTGACGGTTGAATAGTCGATGCCTTTTACAATACCCTGCGGGCATTTTTTCAGCATTATTTTAATGTTTGCTCCGCCACCGCAGCCACAATCCAACACCTTGTCGTCCGGAGTAAGTTTCAAAAAGCGAAGTCCCCACCTCGCCACGGCACTATGTCCAATGTTCATCATATCAACCATAATTTTCCCGCCAAACCCCTCAGGCTTGCGAGTGTTTTCAAAAAATGACATTTTATCATACCTCCGATTTTGCACATTCGGTATAAGTTAATGGGAATGATGCTTTCAGGGTGGTGCTTTTCAGCACCGTCCAAGCATTCTGCCACAGGAAATTCAGATATTCCTTGTAGAGATGGAAGCCTGCAAATCTCCTGAAAAATGCCTTAACCTTGCCTAAAAACGAATTTTTAGAGTAGGTGAGGGTTGGCACAATTAACACACTTTCGTCCTTCGGTACCAGTTCAGTGTTCGTTGCAAACTTAGCTACTGTCTTAGCTTTCACAATCAGTTGAATAAGTTTGTACATCTTTTTATATGCCTCATAATCCTTTTGTATGAAGTAGTTGTATAAACTGGCATTTCTGTCCCCAGAGTTCTTGTATGCTAACATTGCTATCATTCCTTTTTCGATAGATTTGTCTAATTGATACATATAAAACACAAAGTTAGATTTAACTAACTTATGCATCTTTGAAAAGCCACATCTCTGTGGCGTTTTGGCTTATTCAAATAATTCCCTGCAAGTGCCGTGCAATAGAGTTTCTGGCACTTGTGGGTACAGCTCTCCTAATTGCTCCTTGTGACTGTGAGAATCAGTATATGTACAGTCGTAGTGATGAGTGAGCCCTCGTTTTGGGATAAGGTCATATTTCTCCGAAGGCTGATGAATGTATGTCTAGTTTCTTTCAGTAGTGCCTTGCGGAGCTGTTCTGTTTCGTATTCGGTAAGGTAAAAGCCAAGATTGAATCTTTCAAAAATATGACCGTTTCGGTTCTTTTAGTCATATTATATCATGCTACTTTTTATTTTGCAAGAGGTGCAAGAAAAAAACATACTCATTTTAACAGAAAAATCGGCTCGGTTTAACGCAATGCTTCATGATAATACTGCACCCACTAAATGGAGAATTGCCCCTCTATTAAATAGTTTCTGTTAAAATTAGGGTTATTTACCAGAGTTCCATCGTGATTTAGAATTACGGTGGAATTTTTATTGGCTCAATGGTCAATATAGTTGTGGTAGAAAAAAGGCCTACAGACAAAAAGTAAAAAAGTAGAGCATATTTTACTAAAATCCGTTAAAAAAGAATTGCTTAGAAAGTTGAAACGGAGGACAAAATATGCTCTACAAGTATTTTGTCAGCGATATGTGGAAACCATTTGCAACCATTGGCTCGGTATTGAGGGTATTGAAATAGTTTTCTATACCAATCACCAACAGCAAAATCAAGGTTCTCAAAAGAAATGCTTAAAGCTATAGAGATTTCAAGCGATTTCGCAATCACATTTTATATAGGTTTTCCAACAAACATATAAATTCTACAATAAAACAAGCGACAGTTTAATTCTCTGTCGCTTGTAAGTACACTTTATTCTATTTTCGGGTTACCCCAACTATTGATATTGAGCCAAAATAATTTTAGTTTTTCATATGGTTGAATGTTGGAACAATTTCAGCAATTAGCTTATCTATGCCGTCCTTATCATTTTTGAGGGCTACCTTTTTTAGCTCAATAAGTTTTTCATGAAATTTTTCTGTATCAAGCTCTATTGGCTTGCCAATGAAGATTTTTTTGTTTGCAGTCTTTTTCATACCCTCTTCATTAAGAAGGATTTCTTCATATAGTTTTTCGCCTGGTCGCAGACCAGTAAACTCAATCGGAATATCTTCATATGGCTTAAAGCCCGAGAGGCGAATTAGATTTTCTGCAAGGGTCAAAATCTTAACAGGCTCTCCCATATCAAGTATGAAGATTTCTCCACCCTTAGCAAGTCCTCCTGCGGTTAAGACAAGAGAAACAGCCTCTGGAATAGTCATAAAGAAACGAATAATATCAGGGTGAGTAACTGTAACAGGACCACCTTCCCGAATTTGTTCCTTGAAAAGTGGAATAACAGAACCATTAGAGCCAAGGACATTACCAAAACGAACAGCAACAAATTTAGTTTCACTTTGCTTATCCATAGTTTGAACTATCATTTCACAGATACGCTTTGTCGCACCCATAATATTTGTAGGGTTTACGGCCTTATCTGTTGAAATCTGAACAAATTTTTTGACATGGTATTTATCCGCAAGCAACACAAGATTTAATGTTCCGAAAACATTATTTTTTACTGCTTCTTCTGGAGTTGTTTCCATAAGAGGAACATGCTTATGTGCTGCAGCATGGAAAATAACATCAATTTTATTTTGGCTGAAAAGGTAGTCGAGCTTGCGTTTATCACGAACAGAAGCTATTTGTGTATCAAGATTTAACTTTTCGTGATATTGACGAATAAGTTCTTGCTGAATTTCATAGGCATTATTTTCATAAATATCAAGTATGATGAGTTTTTTAGGAGAAAGCTTTGCTATCTGACGGCAAAGTTCAGAACCGATTGAACCGCCACCGCCTGTTACAAGAACAGTTTGTCCAGTAATATAAGCACCATATTTTTCGGTATCAAAGACAATAGGTTCTCTGCCAAGCAAGTCCTCGACTTCTACCTGTCTGATTTTTGATGTTACTGATGCACCATCTTTGATAAGGCCATATACATTTGGAATAATCTTTACTTCAAGGTGAGTCTTTGCACAAATATCAAGTATGCGTTTCTTATCTGCAAGGTTTATCTGTGAGATTGTGAAAAGGATAACTTCAATATCCTCACGCTCACATATTTCTGGAATATCATATGTTGAACCTTCTATTTTGACACCGCCGATTCTGCGTCCGATTTTTTCTGGGTCGTCATCGACTAAGCATATAGGAACATATTCATTCTCGGGTGATTTGGCAAGTTCACTTAGAACAGTTGCAGCACCTTCACCACCGCCAACAATCATAAGTCTTCGCCGATTTTTATTATTGGTGTTTTTTCGCTCAATGATTTTATTAAGTCGATAAACCAATCTAAATATAAATGTAAGAAAGGTTGAGAGGAGCGACATTATAATGTAGATTCTTGCACCATAATTTAATCGGTTTTCGTCTGTGCCAATTATCATTGTAAATGACATAAAGACAAGGTTAGCTGTTAAGGAGGCTATGCCCGCATAAAAGAAATCCTCTATATCCGCATATCGCCACATCTTATCATAAAGCCTAAAACATAGAAATACAGCTGTAAATATAATATTTATAAAGAGGAGTCCCCACATAAAGGGTTCTTCCCAGCCCTTTAAAATGAAGCTGCTTTTGTTGACTACGAATGATATATAGTAAGAAACATTCCAAAGACAGAAGTCACATAGAAATAGCAAAAGCTTTCTATGTGTTTTGAGCTTTTTATATAGTTTATTCATTTTTTATCCTTACTGCGAAAGAATGAATATCTTTCAACTATTTGGTTTTAATTTATCTTAAAAAGTGTAAACTTGAAATTTTACGCTACTTAATAGAAGTATATAACGAATCTGTGCAAAATTCAATACTTTTACAATAATTATAAGTTAAATCAAGATTTTAATATACTTTATAGAATTAAAATATCCATTATCTATTATATAATTAAAAATGAGAATGGACTGCCATTCACTCATACGATTTTTTGTAAGCTATTTAAAAATTTCACTCAAGCTTTTTTAAGCTATTAATTGATATAAATTTTATGCCTTGAATGATTTTCAGAAATTATTTTGATTTATTGAAAGTTTTGTCTGTTTACTTTTTATGTCGGATATTGTATAATAACATATTAGAATTTTATGAAGTTACATATATATTGTGCCACTGTGTCTTGATTTATTACCTTGGCCTGGAAGGGGAATGAAGCAAAATAATGATGAAAATAGGTTTGGATATAGGTTCTACAACAATTAAATGTGCTGTTCTTGACGATAATAATAAGCTTATATATAAAAGCTATGAGCGACATTATTCTCAGATAACTGAAAAAATTGCAGAAATTCTCGAAAATATCCGCAGAAATGTTAAGGGTGCAGAAAATGCTTATTTCGCAATGTCTGGTTCAGCAGGTATGGGTGTTGCAGAAAGCTGTGGAATAGATTTTGTTCAGGAGGTTTATGCAACTCGTGTTGCAGCAAACACATTTATAGAGAATACTGATGTTATTATTGAGCTTGGTGGCGAGGACGCAAAGATTCTTTTTCTTTCAGGTGGTATGGAAGTCAGAATGAATGGCTCTTGTGCTGGCGGTACAGGTGCTTTTATCGACCAAATGGCGATGCTATTAAATGTTCCTATGGACGAGCTCAATGAGCTTGCAAAGGAATGTGAAAAAACCTATACCATAGCATCAAGATGTGGCGTTTTTGCTAAGAGTGATATTCAGCCATTACTTAATCAAGGTGCTAAAAAGAGCGATATTGCAAAAAGTATATTTGTGGCAGTTGTTAATCAGACTATTGCAGGTCTTGCACAGGGCAGAGAAATTGCAGGAAAGATTGTATATCTCGGAGGTCCGTTGACATTTTTGCCTGAGCTTAGAAAGAGCTTTGATGAAACTCTGAAAACAACAGGTATCTGTCCAGAAGATTCGCTCTATTATGTTGCTATGGGAGCAGCTTTGTGTGCAGATGAAAGAATAAATTTTGATGAGATTATCGAAAAGGTAAAGCATTATAGAGGAAGCGGAAACTTTGCTTTTAATAAGCCTTTATTTGAGAATGAAAAGGAACTTGAAGAATTTAAGGCAAGACACGCAAAGGCAACTGTCGCAATAGGTGAACTTAAAGGCTACACTGGCAAGGCATATATAGGAATAGACGCCGGTTCTACTACTCTTAAAGCAACTGTTATTTCTGAAGATAAGAAAATTCTTTTCTCGCAATATCAATCTAATAGCGGTAATCCTGTTCCTATTGTTAAGGAAATTCTTGAAAAGATTTACGATATTAACCCAGATATAAATATAGTATCTTCTGCCGTAACTGGATATGGTGAGGAAATTATCAAAAATGCTTTCGGAATAGATATAGGTGTTGTTGAAACAATAGCCCATCTGACAGCCGCAAAGAACTTTATGCCTGATGTTGAATTTATTATTGACATAGGCGGTCAGGATATTAAATGTTTTAAGATTCATAATGGTGCAATCGACAATATTTTCTTGAATGAGGCTTGCTCATCGGGCTGTGGTTCATTCTTGCAGACCTTTGCAAATGCTCTTGGGTATTCTGTTGAGGAATTTTCTAAGCTTGGACTTCTTGCAAAGCAGCCTGTTGACCTCGGTTCTCGCTGTACTGTCTTTATGAATTCATCAGTTAAACAAGCACAGAAGGACGGTGCAACAATAGAGGATATTTCTGCGGGTTTGTCAATTAGTGTTGTTAAAAATGCACTCTATAAGGTTATAAGAACTTCATCAGCAAGTGAGCTTGGAAAGAAAATTGTTGTTCAGGGCGGAACATTTCTTAATGATGCAGTTCTTAGAGTATTCGAAAAGGAAACAGGCAGAGAGGTTATCCGCCCTTGTATTTCTGGTCTTATGGGTGCTTATGGTGCGGCTCTCTATGCTATGAATAAATGCAAGGGTGAGGGAAAAAGCACTATTATAAAGCGTGAGGCTCTAAATGGCTTCTTCCATAAGATTGTTACCACCAATTGCGGACTTTGTAACAATAACTGCCGTCTTACTGTTAATACTTTTAGCGATGGCAAAAGATATATTGCAGGAAACCGCTGTGAGCGACCTATAACTAAAAAATCCCCTGATAATAGCTTTAACATCTATGAATATAAGAGAAATCTTCTTGATAGCTATAAGCCTGTAAAAGGCTCGAGAGGAAAAATTGGTATCCCTATGGGACTCAATATGTTTGAACTTCTTCCTTTTTGGCATACTTTCTTTACAAAGCTTGGTTTTGAGGTGGTTCGTTCCCCATATTCAACAAGAAAGCTTTATTTGAGTGGTCAGCATACTATTCCAAGTGATACTGTTTGCTTCCCTGCAAAGCTTATGCATGGTCATGTTCAGTGGTTAATTGATAATGGAATAAAGACAATATTCTATCCTTGTATGTCATATAACTTTGATGAGCATATGGGCGACAACCACTATAATTGCCCTGTTGTTGCATATTATCCTGAGGTTATTCATGCAAATGTCCGAGATATAGAAAAGGTGACTTTCTTCTATGAATACTTAGGAATACACAGAAGAAAGGAATTTCCTTATAAGATGCATGAGCATCTCGAAAAGTATTTCGGAAAAATTGATGTTAAGGAGGTTAAGGCGGCGGCGAGAGCGGCTTATGACGAATATGAAAGCTATCTTGCAAAAATTCGCACATATGGCGAGGATATTATAAAAAGGGCAGAGAAAGAAAATAAGCCGATATTTGTCTTGTGTGGCAGACCTTATCATGCTGACCCTGAAATAAATCATGGAATTGACAGAATGATTGCAAGCTTTAATGTTGCGATAATTTCTGAAGATGTAGTAAGTAACAAGGTTGATAAGTTCCCGACAACCGTTCTTAACCAGTGGACATATCATTCAAGACTTTATTCTGCGGCAAGGTATGTTTCTACAAAGTCTAATATGAATCTTGTTCAGCTTGTTTCATTTGGCTGCGGTGTTGATGCTATTACAACCGATGAGGTTCGTGGAATATTGGAACAAAAGGGTAAGATTTATACACAGATTAAGATTGACGAAATCACCAATTTGGGTGCAGTTAAAATCCGAATCAGAAGCCTTTTAGCTACGTTAGATGAGAGTTAAAATATTTTTATACAGATAACGGCTTAATGTAAGATTTTGGAGTTAAATCGGAATTTATAGAGAAAATCAAACAGCTAGGAGAGCATTTATTTATGAATAGTTTTACATATGCATTGGAACAAAGAAATCTGGAAGAATTAAGAAAGTATCCTAAGGCAGACTTGCACAATCATTTTGTGCTTGGTGGAAATAGAATGTTCATATATCAGAAAACTTGTAAAAAAATTGAGCCATTAGTTAATCCTTTGTCATCAATGGATGAGATGAATCAATGGAGTCAAAAATATATTGATCAAGATTTTAATAGCACTGCGATGAGAAAATTTTTAATCAGAGCAACCTTTGAACAAGCCAAGGAAGATGGAGTAACTGTGCTTGAAATTGGTGAAGATGTGTGGGGCTTAAATGAATTTTTTAATAATGATATTGATGAGTTGGTTAATGCTTTTACAAGTGCTCAAAAAGAAGTCGCTCCCGATATAGAATTAAGGCTCCAAATTGGATTATCAAGACATTGTCCAATCAGTTATTTAGAAGATTGTTTATCGCATTTTTGGGGAAATAAGAATTTTTATTCTATTGATTTGTACGGTGATGAATTAGCACAACCTATCGAAAATTTTAAAGGAATTTATCGGCGTGCAAAAAAAGAAGGATTAAGGCTAAAAGCGCATGTTGGAGAATGGGGGACTGCTAAAGACGTAAGAACAGCAGTAGAGGAATTAGAACTTGATGAGGTTCAACATGGGATAGCAGCAGTCAGCGATGAATCAGTAATCCGCTTTTTGGCAGATAATAAAATCAGATTAAATATTACACCAACAAGTAATATTTTACTTGGAAGGGTTGCAGATATGTCTATGCATCCGATTGGAAAACTGTATCGTAGTGGTGTTGATGTTACTATAAATTCTGATGATGTATTAATATTTGATTCAGATGTATCCAAAGAATATCTACGGCTTTATGAGTCCCAGTGCTTAACTGCAGAAGAATTAGAAAACATAAGAAAAAATGGACTGAAACCTATAATTGTATAGATAAATTCCGGTTTATCTGATTGGGAATAAATTAAAATATATTTTGAAAGTAAGTTATCACAGAAAGGAATGGTAATATAGAATGGCGAAACTTGTTTATGATAAAGACGGCAGACTTATTTTTACTAAGGAAATGAAAAAGGAATATACCATACTTTTGCCGATGATGGCGAAAATTCATTTCTCGCTGATTAGAAATGTTTTTACTCAGTATGGTTATAAGAATGTTTTGCTTGAGGACGACGGCCCTGAAATAGCACAGGTTGGCTTGAAGTATGTACATAATGATACTTGCTATCCTGCATTGCTTGTTATCGGACAGTTTATTCACGCACTTCAAAGTGGTAAATATGATGTAAATAAAACTGCTCTTATGATTACACAAACAGGCGGTGGCTGTCGTGCATCTAATTATATCCATCTTTTGAGAAAGGCTCTGAAAAAAGCTGGTTTTGAGAATGTTCCTGTTATTTCTCTGAATGTTTCTGGTTTGGAGAAGAACAGCGGATTTTCTCTTACTGTTCCTATGATTAGAAAAGCTCTTGCTGGTCTTGTTTATGGTGACGCTCTTATGCTTTTTAATAACCAGACCAAGGCTTATGAAATAAACAAAGGTGAAAGCGATGCTTTGGTTGAGCAGTGGATTCAAAGACTTTCTGATGAAATGGAAAAAGGCAACGGTTATTCATCATCACATATCAAAAGAAATCTTGATAAAATGGGTGAAGAATTTGCTCAGATTTCGCTTAATAAGGTTAAGAAGATTAAGGTTGGAATAGTTGGAGAAATTTATGTAAAATATTCTCCGCTCGGAAATAACCATCTTGAAGATTTTCTTCTTGAGCAGGGCTGTGAGGTTAATATTCCAGGCATTATGGGATTTGCGTTATTTAAGGTTGATAACAGGCTTGAAGACCATAAGCTCTATGGTGGAAATAAAATAAAATTTAATGTTCTTAGTGAGGTTATGAAATACCTTACAAAGATGGAAGGCTATGTTATAGAAAGTGCAAATAATCATGGCTTCCACGCACCTGCAAGCTATGCGGAAACAAAAGAAATGGTTAAAGGCTTGATTGGATATGGCAATAAAATGGGCGAGGGCTGGCTATTAACAGCGGAAATGGTTGAGCTTATAGAAAGTGGCTATGAAAATGTTGTTTGTACTCAGCCTTTTGGCTGCTTACCAAACCATATTTGTGCAAAGGGAATGGTTAGTGCCATTAAGAGAAAGAATGAAAAGGCTAATATTGTTTCAATAGACTATGACCCAGGTGCACCAAGAGTTAATCAGGAGAACAGAATTAAGCTTATGCTTGCGGTTGCGAAGGAAAATATAAAGGCTGAAGAAAAAGAAAAAGCAAAGGCTGCCAAGCAAGCTGTAACAAAATAATCTATAAACAAATCCACCGACAAGGCTTTTAGGCTTTATCGGTGGATTTGTTATTTGTTTAAAGATATTTTATCTTGGTTCTTTAGTTGAAAGGAATTTTAGCTCCTTATTATAGAGAGTAACAAAGAAAATAACCGAAACTATAATTGATAGAATTTCTGCAAGTGGGAAAGCGAGCCATACAAATGTTACACCAAAGAATGAAAGAACATATGCTATTGGAAGAATAAGACAAAGTTGTCTGAGCAGGGAAATTATAAGTGAACGAATGCCTCTGCCAACTGCTTGGAACACTGTTGAGAACATTATGCCGACTGCCGCAGGCAAGAAACATAGGCTAATTAATCTTAGTGCAGGTATTCCTATTGCGTACATATCATCTGTTGCATTGAACATTGCTAAAAGCTCTCTCGGGAATACTTGAAAAATTATAAGCCCTATACCCATAATTACTAAAGCTATGAAAAGTGAATATTTCAAGGATTTCATAAGCCTGTCTTTATTCTTTGCTCCGTAATTATAGCCCATAATAGGCATAACACCATGTGTTAAACCGAAAACTGGCATAAATATGAATGATTGAAGTTTATAATATACACCGAGAACATTAACAGCAGTGATGGAAAAACCTGTGAGGATTAGATTTAGTCCAAAAATCATAAATGAGCCTATGCTCTGCATAACGATTGAAGGCAATCCAACTCTATATACATCAATAATAACTTTCCAATCTATTTTTTTGAAAAAGCTGAAATCGACTTTTATACCATTTTTTCTGATAAAAAGTACAAGAAGTGCAAAAATCATTGAGAAAATTTGTCCTATAACGGTAGCAATAGCTGCACCCTTAACACCTAAATCAAAGGTAAAGATAAAAATAGGGTCAAGTATAATATTTGTAATCGCACCTACAAGCTGAAATGCCATAGGAAAGACTGTGTTTCCTGTGCCTTGTAATGTTTTTTCTATATTTACCTCTACGAAAATGCCAATAGAAAAGATAAATACAATGCTGAGATATTCAACACTATATTGATATGTTTCTGGGTCGTTTGTAAAAACGGAAATCAGTGGGTGTACTGCGAAAATTCCCAAGAGCAAGAATATAAGCCAAGAAAAAATTCCGAGCATAAGGCTATATGTTGCTGTTTTATCTGCCTCCTGTTTTCTGCCCTCACCAAGTCGCCTTGAAACAAGAGAATTGATTCCTATACCAGTGCCAACGGCAACGCTTGTCATAAGGAACTGCATAGGAAATGCAAGATTTACAGCACCGAGAGCGGCTTCACCCTTCATAGAAACAAAAATACTGTCTACAATATTATACAATGCTTGGACTAGCATCGAAAACATAGCAGGCAGTGCCATAGACATGATGAGTCTGAAAAGAGGTGCTGTACCC
>OMDZ01001135.1_pt1 | contig 13602 bp, 11 predicted proteins | sample 1673641 | NCBI WGS metagenome assembly OMDZ01 (sample SAMEA103958117, study PRJEB25191) | human gut metagenome | biome: human-associated habitat [ENVO:00009003]; feature: intestine environment [ENVO:2100002]; material: feces | place: Germany | collected 2013/2015
TTAGGCTGGAAGTTTACCAGAATTTCAATCTTCTTTCCGTTCTGATACAGTTCGTTACGAGTTGCTGCATAAAGAGCGGCAGGATTTTCCATCATATTCTGGTTAGCACAAACTTCTTCCATCTTGCGCGCACCTTCTACCAACTGGTCGATATCGATACCTGCTACAGCGATAGGCAATAATCCTACTGGAGTCAGAACAGAGAAACGACCACCTACATTATCAGGAATAATGAATGATTTGTAGCCTTCTTTGTCAGCAGTTACACGAGCAGCACCTTTCTTTGCATCAGTTACGGCAACGATAACCTTACGTGCCATTTCTTTGCCGCGCTGGTCTTCGCATTGTTTTTTCAGCAGGCGGAAAGCCAAAGCTGTTTCAGTAGTAGTACCTGATTTAGAGATATTGATTACACCGAATTTCTTGTCTTTCAGGAAAGAAGTCAGCTCGTACAAGTAATCTTCACCAATGTTGTGTCCGGCAAAGATGATAGTAGGCTGTCCTGCTTTCTTTTCTTGCAACCACAAGAAGCTGTTGGACATAGCTTCGATAACGGCGCGGGCACCCAGATAGCTTCCGCCGATACCAGCAACAACTACAACTTCACAGTTTTCGCGCAGAACCTGTGCTGTAGCTTTTAAGTCGTCCAGATGTTCTTTAGTAATGGAAGAAGGCAAATGTAACCAGCCCAGGAAGTCGTTTCCCAGTCCTGTACCTTTTTCCAATGTTTCCATACATGCTCTTACCTTAGGTTCGTAAGCAGCTAGTTTGTCTTTGGAAATAAAACCTAAAGACTTGTTGATTTCAAGTTTAATATTTTCCATAAATATTCTTCTTTATTATCTGAATGAATCAGTCAGTAATTTGATTTCAATCATTGGAGAAATCCGTTCATACAAAATGTTGTAAACGGCGTCTACTATCGGCATATTGACGTGCAGATGCTTGTTCAGTTCCTTGATACATTTGGTGCCGTAATAGCCTTCGGCTATCATTTCCATTTCTATCTGTGCGCTTTTTACCGAATATCCTTTTCCTATCATTGTTCCGAATACACGGTTACGGCTGAAGTTGGAATATGATGTAACCAACAGGTCGCCCAAGTAGGCCGAATCGTTTGTACACCGGTCTACCGGATGTACTGTATCGAGAAAACGGTTCATTTCCTGAAGAGCATTCGAAACCAGTACTGCCTGAAAGTTGTCTCCGTATTTCAGGCCGCTGCATATTCCGGCAGCTATGGCATACACATTCTTCAAAACAGATGCATATTCTATACCTGCTACATCGGTATTGACCGATGTCTTGATATAGTGTCCCGAAAGCTGTCGGGCAAACATCTTCGCTTTTTCAATGTCTTTACATCCGACGGTCAGATAAGACAAGCGTTCCAATGCCACTTCTTCTGCATGACATGGACCAGCCAGTACAGCAATGTTCTCTTCTGGAACATCGTACATTTTATGAAAGTAGTCGGACACAATCAAGTTTTCATCGGGAACAATTCCCTTGATTGCCGTCACAATGAATTTATCCTTGAGTTTTGTCTTTAGCTTTTTAAGGTGGCTTTTCAGATATGGCGAAGGAGTTACGAATATTAGTGTATCCGATTCCTTTACTACCTTATTTATATCTGATGAAAAGTTGATGCACCTCATGTCGAAGCGCACACTAGTCAGGTAAGCCGGATTATGCCCCAGACGCCGAAATTCTTCAATTCGGTCGTCGCGGCGCATATACCAGTTTATCGAGTCGGCCTGGGACAATATAATTTTGGCTATTGCCGTTGCCCAGCTTCCTCCACCCATGATTGCTATTTTCCCGGGGAGTTTCATTTTAGCCTATTTTCTGTATCCAGCCAGCTACTTCGTCGACGCTAGGATTCTTCAATTCTAATTTATATTTTTTATTCACTCCGCAGATGTCCTGATGTAATTTTTGCGGATTAACATCTTTCATGTCTGAAACCAAGTTGTAACCGGCTTTCTGAATCACCGGAACCCATTCTTCGGCAATACCCAGTTCCATGAACTTAGCAGGAGCGTCTTTCGGGATAACCTTTTCCGGACGCATCTGCGGGAAGAACAATACTTCCTGAATAGTGCTTTGTCCTGTCATCAGCATGACCAGACGGTCCATACCGATTCCCATACCAGAAGTAGGAGGCATACCGTATTCCAGTGCGCGAACAAAGTCTTTGTCGATAATCATAGCCTCGTCGTCACCCTTTTCGCTCAGACGCATCTGCTCTTCGAAACGTTCAAGCTGGTCGATCGGGTCGTTAAGTTCTGAATATGCGTTACAAAGTTCTTTTCCGTTAACCATCAACTCGAAACGTTCAGTCAGATCCGGATTGTTGCGATGACGTTTAGTCAGCGGTGACATTTCGATAGGGTAATCAGTGATGAAAGTAGGCTGGATATAATTTCCTTCGCAGAATTCGCCGAAGATTTCGTCTATCAGCTTGCCTTTTCCCATTGTATCGTCTATCTCCATGTTCAGTTTCTGGCAGACTTCGCGGATCTGTTCTTCATTCATTCCGGTGAGGTCGTATCCTGTAAATTCTTTGATTGAATCGAGCATGGTAACACGCTTGAACGGAGCCTTGAAGTTGATTATGTTATCACCTACCTTAACTTCTGTTGTACCGTTTACATCCATACAGATCTTTTCGATCATATTTTCAGTAAACTTCATCATCCAGTTGTAATCCTTGTAGGCTACGTAAATTTCCATACAAGTGAATTCTGGGTTATGAGTACGGTCCATACCTTCATTACGGAAGTTCTTTCCGATTTCGTATACACCTTCAAATCCACCTACGATCAGACGTTTCAGGTAAAGTTCGCTGGCAATACGCATATACAAAGGAATATCAAGTGCATTATGGTGAGTAATGAACGGACGTGCCGCAGCTCCTCCGGCGATAGATTGCAGGATAGGAGTTTCAACTTCGATATATCCTTTCGAATTGAAATACTCACGCATAGAGTTATATACCTTATTGCGTTTCAGGAATATATCTTTTACTCCATCGTTTACTACCAGGTCTACGTAGCGCTGGCGGTAACGGAGTTCTGGATCATCGAATTTATCGTAAGCTACACCATCTTTATATTTTACGATAGGAAGCGGGCGGATAGATTTTGACAAAACAGTCAGTTTCTGTGCATGGATAGAAATTTCACCCATCTGAGTACGGAATACGAAACCTTCAATGCCGATAAAATCACCCAGGTCGAGCAGACGTTTGAATACTACATTGTATAAATCCTTGTTTTCATCAGGGCATATATCATCGCGGGTAATGTATATCTGAATACGACCTTTAGAGTCTTGTAACTCAACGAAAGAAGCCTTACCCATAACACGGCGTGACATGATACGTCCTGCAACAGATACTTTGCGCGGTTCTGCCTCGTCATCCTTAAATTCGGCTTTTATATCAGTCGAAAATGCATTGGTTACATACTCGGCAGCAGGGTACGGATCGATGCCCATCGCTCTCATTTCATTCAGACTGTTACGTCTGATAATCTCCTGTTCACTTAGTTCTAATACGTTCATTTGTTGATACATTAACTCAATTTCGCTACAAAAATAACAAAGTTTTTGTAAACAACATCTAAATCAGGCTACTTTTATTACCTTTGGGCGTACTGAATTTATGGAAACGGATATGGAAATGAATAAACAAACATCATTTATAAAGGTGACAGTCTTACAGACAGATATAGTTTGGGAGGAGGCGAAAGTAAACCGTATGGCTGTAGAACAGCTGATAGAAAAGCATTGTGATACGGATTTATTTGTTTTACCAGAAATGTTTTCTACCGGCTTCAGTATGAATCCGATGGAAATAGCCGAGGATGAAGGAGGAGAAACTTTGCAATGGATGTGCCGGATTGCTGCTTTGCGTCAGTGTGCTATAGCCGGAAGTCTTTCGGTTAGAGAGGCAGGGAAATTTTACAACCGTTTCTATTTTGTATGTCCTGATGGTACGGTGTATCATTATGATAAGCGGCATTTGTTTGGTTTTGGGGGTGAAGATAAGCAATACACTTCGGGAGATGAAAGAGTGATTGTTTCTTATAAAGGTTTTCGCTTTCTTTTACAAATATGTTACGATTTACGCTTTCCTGTATGGTCGCGTTGCCGGAATGATTATGATGCGGTTATATATGTAGCCAACTGGCCTGCCAGTCGTCGGGAGGTATGGAATATACTGCTGAAAGCTCGGGCACTTGAAAACCAGTGTTATGTAATAGGAGTGAATCGGGTAGGAAATGATCCGCAATGTCTGTACGATGGTGGAAGTATGATAATCAGTCCTTATGGTAAGATATTGGTTGCGTGCACTGACGGTAAAGAAGAGGTAGCAGGAGCATTGCTTGCCCGTGAACCGTTGGACAGCTTCAGAAAACGTTTTCCTGTTTTAGATGATGGAGATGACTTTGAACTGCTATAGATGAAATAGGCATTTATTAAAGACAGAAATATTATGATGAATATTAAGAAACTTATTTCTGCTTCCATGGTTGCTGTAGCGTTAAGCGGATGCCAGAGAGAGGCTGTAAAACCAAATGTGTTGTTTATTTTAGTCGATGATATGCAGGCTGATGCCATTGCTGCATTGGGGAACAGAGATACCTATACTCCGAATATCGATAGACTGATTAATGAAGGTGTGGTGTTTACAAGAACTTATACCAATGGAGCTTTGTGTGGAGCTTTATCCATGCCTAGTCGTGCTATGTTACTTACCGGAAGGGGAGTGTTCGAAGTGCAGAGTGATGGAATGAAGATACCTGTTTCGCAAATCACATTGCCTGAGCATTTGAAAAATAACGGTTACCGGACATTTGCTACGGGGAAATGGCATTCAGACCATGCTTCATTTGCTCGTTCCTTTACCGAAGGAGATAATATTTTTTTCGGAGGAATGCATCCTTATGAAGAAAATGGACATTGTGCTCCTCGCTTACATCATTTTGACCCGACTGGAAAATATGATGAGCCGCCTTTTGCAGGGCAAAACTTTTCTTCGAAAATGTATGCTGATGCAGCCATAAATTTTCTGAAGACTACGGAACATGATAATCAGCCGTTTATGGCATTTGTCTCTTTCACTTCTCCTCATGATCCGAGAAATATTTTGCCTGATTATGGAAAGAAATATAGTCCGGCAGGACTTTCTGTTCCGGATAATTTTCTGCCAGAACATCCGTTTGATAATGGTGAGTTGAACATCCGGGATGAACAATTACTACCTGTTCCTCGTACTCCAGATCAGTTGAAGAAAGAATTGTCATTGTATTATGGTATGGTGAGTGAGGTTGATTTACAGATTGGAAGGGTTATTGATGCCTTGGAAGAAAGTGGGAATATGGATAATACGATTATTGTATTTGCATCAGATAATGGACTGGCTATGGGGCAGAATGGACTAATCGGTAAACAAAGTCTGTATGAGCATAGCGTTGGAGTACCGATGGCTATTATCACTCCGGATGGTTTGTCGTCAGGTAAACGTTCAGATGCTTTGTGCTATTTGTATGATCTTTATCCTACCTTGTGTGATTTGATGGGATTGGACGTACCTGTATCCGTTACTGGCAAGTCGTTGAAACCGGTTATGGAAGGAAAACAGGAACAGATACGTGAACAGGTTTTTCTTGCTTATTCCAATCAGCAGCGAGCTGTAGTTTCTGGTGATTATAAGTATATTATTTATAATGTGGAAGGTAAGATAACCGAACAGTTGTTCAATTTGCAGAAGGATCCGGGAGAACTGGTAAATCTGGCTGATGAGTTAACTGAAAAGAAGAATGAACTTCATGATTTGTTGATGAATCAAATGGTAGAGAATCATGATTTTTGTGACTTGACTCAACCTTTGTGGTGGAAAGATGGACATAAACTTACTTGGGATGAGTTAATTAACTTATATGTTTTCGAGTGAGAATTTGCTGTGATAAGTTAAAGCTGTTAGATATGATGAACTGGAAATATTTACTGACAGGGGTGTTGGCTGGTAGTACATTAGTCTTACGGGCTGCTGGCGAAGCAAAAGATGAACGTCCGAATATATTATTTATTTTAAGTGACGACCATACTTCTCAAACTTGGGGTATTTATGGTGGTATTTTATCAGAATATGCCCAGACAGAGAATATTCGTCGGCTTGCTGATGAAGGGGCAGTCTTGGATAATTGTTTCTGTACAAACTCTATATCTACACCGAGTCGTGCTGCTATATTGACAGGAAGGTATAGTCATTGCAATGGGGTATATACATTAGATGATACCTTGGATGTTTCCTTGCCTACTTTTGCGAAAGAATTACAGAAGGCTGGATATCACACCGGACTGGTAGGAAAGTGGCATTTGAAATCACAACCTCAGGGTTTTGATTATTATTCTGTTTTTCATGATCAGGGAGAATATCGTGATCCTACTTTCAAGAATAGTGATGATCCTTGGCCGGGACAGCGTAATTTTGGAGAGCGTATACATGGTTTTTCCACTGATATTGTAACAGAAAAAGCTATCAGATGGATGAAAGCTCAGGATAAAAGTCAGCCTTTTTTGATGTGTTGTCATTTTAAGGCCACACATGAGCCTTATGATTTCCCGGAACGTATGCGACATTTATATGATGGCGTAGTGTTTCCTGAACCAGAGAATTTGTTAGACTGGGGGCCTGAAACCAACGGACGTACTTTCGTCGGACAAAAACTGGAAACTATCGGACACAATTGGGAGGTGGCTTCGGCTGATCCAGATAAATGGTGGTGTCGTTATCCGGAACTTCCTTTTACGACAAAAGGAATGAGCCGGATTGCTGCAAGAAAAGCTATTTATCAAAAACTGATCCGAGATTATTTACGCTGCGCTGCTACGGTAGATGATAATATTGGAAAACTGTTGGATGCTCTAGACGAAATGGGGATTGCAGATAATACTATTGTTGTCTATGTTGCCGATCAGGGATACTTTTTAGGAGAGCATGGATTTTATGACAAACGGATGTTTTATGAAGAATCGGCACGTATGCCATTTGTTATCCGTTATCCCAAATGTATTCCGGCTGGCAAGCGTGTGAACGAACTTGTTTTGAATGTAGATTTTGCTTCTACATTGTGTGATTTTGCCGGAGTAAAATCTCCGGAAGGTACACAGGGCAGAAGTTTTAAAGATGTTCTGGCAGGAAAAACTCCTAAGGACTGGCGGAAGAGTTTTTATTACCGTTATTGGACTCAACATGATATCCGTCCGGCCCACATCGGTGTACGTAATGAGCGTTATAAGTTGATGTTTTTGTATGGTGACCGATTGAATATGACAGGGTCTTCAGACTACAAATCAACTCCATCTTGGGAGTTTTACGATTTACAGAAAGATCCGAAAGAAAACCATAATGCTTACGGGGAGAAAGAATATGAATCGGTAATTCGTGAAATGAAAAAAGAAATGATGCGCTTGCGCGAAGAGGTGAAAGATACGGATGAGGGAGAAATAAGAATGATGGAAATTTTAAGAAAAGAAGGACTGGAAAAACGAGTCTTTATAATTGATATATAGGTTGTTAAGCAAAGATGAAGATGTTCTCTCCGATTCATGATATCGAATCGGAGAAAATGTCCTCATCTTTTTAATTTTTATGTACGAACTTTCAGGAAAAGATGAAGATGTTTTCATTAAAATAAGCTGAAAAACAGATGCGCATTTGTTGAAAGTGCATAAAAAACGTATCTTTGTACATCTTTCGTCTCAAAATAAAAACAATCAGATTTTATGTATACGAATAAAGAAATATGGAATGTCACTTACCCGATATTCTTGGGGTTGCTTGCGCAAAATGTTATCAATGTCACCGACACGGCTTTTTTAGGACATGTGGGTGAGGTAGCTTTGGGTGCAGCCGCAATGGGAGGACTGCTATATATCTGTGTATATACCGTAGCATTCGGGTTCAGTGTCGGTTCGCAGATTTTGATAGCCCGTCGTAATGGGGAAGGGAATTTTCATGCCATAGGACCGGTTATGTGGCAGGGTACAGCATTCAGTTTGGGGATGGGAGTAGCTTTACTTGCCATATTGCTGGTATGTGCCGAACCATTGATTCGTCTGCTGATTACTTCGGATACGATTTTTTACATGGCGTATCTGGGGATTTCTTTTTGCCTTTGTCAATGTCATGTTCCGTGCGCTTTATATAGGTATAACCAAGACAAAGGTACTGACCATGAATGCTGTCGTCATGGCCTTGGTGAATGTATTCCTCGACTATGCGATGATATTCGGAAAGTGTGGATTCCCTGAAATGGGAATACGTGGAGCGGCATTGGCATCGGTTATAGCAGAAGCATCTTCTATGCTGTTTTTTATTGTGTATACGTATGGTAAAATTGACTTGAAGAAATATGGGCTGAATCGTTTCGGACATTTTGACTGGGATATGGTGATGCGTATCTTGCGCATTTCCTGCTTCACCATGGTGCAGTATTTTCTTTCCATGGCCATCTGGTTTGTATTTTTCATGGCACTTGAACGACTCGGACAACGGCAGCTTGCCATTGCCAACATTGTGCGTAGCGTATATGTTGTGCTGTTAATACCTGTCCAGTCGCTTTCTACTACGGCAAATACACTGGTCAGCAATCTGATTGGTTCGGGAGGAGTAGCAGGAGTTGTCAGATTACTGCATAAAATAGCCCGGATGTCATTCCTTATTATGGTAGTATGTGTGGCCCTTTGTGTTATCTTCCCTCAGGCTATTTTGTCGGTTTATACCAATGAGGAAGCACTGCTTCTTGAATCGGTTCCGGCATTATATGTCGTTTGCGGTGCAATGTTGATAGCTGCTCTTGCAAATATTTATTTCAATGGAATTTCGGGTACGGGTAATACACAGGCTGCTTTGGGACTGGAAGTCGGAGTACAGATCTTTTATGCATTGTATATTATTGTAGTAGGAATGATGCTTCGTGCTCCGGTAGATGTTTGTTTTACTACCGAAGTCATCTATTATTCGTTAATGCTGACATTCAGTGTTATTTACTTGAAAAAGGCGAAATGGCAGAATAAAAAGATTTGATGCATCCGATTATTTTTGTAATTTTGCGCCCTGACAAATTGGAAGAATAAAAAACAAGAAAAATATATGTTCGATAATTTAAGTGAAAGACTAGAACGGTCGTTTAAAATATTGAAAGGTGAAGGTAAAATCACCGAAATCAATGTGGCCGAAACGTTGAAAGACGTACGTCGTGCATTGCTGGATGCCGATGTGAACTATAAGGTAGCAAAGAGCTTTACCGACACTGTAAAGGAAAAAGCTTTAGGACAAAACGTGTTGACTGCTGTTAAGCCTAGCCAGTTGATGGTTAAGATTGTGCATGATGAGCTGACCAAACTGATGGGTGGCGATACTGCCGAAATCGAATTGAAAGGTCGTCCTGCCGTAATCCTGATGTCAGGTTTGCAAGGTTCTGGTAAGACAACTTTCTCAGGAAAGCTGGCACGCATGCTGAAAACCAAGAAAAACCGTAAGCCGTTGCTGGTTGCCTGCGACGTATATCGTCCTGCTGCTATCGAACAGCTGAAAGTATTGGGACAGCAGATCGAAGTGCCTGTATATTGCGAATTGGATAGCAAAGATCCTGTTCAGATTGCACTGAATGCCATTCAGGAAGCAAAGGCAAAAGGTTATGACTTGGTTATTGTCGATACAGCGGGACGTCTTGCTGTAGACGAACAGATGATGAACGAGATTGAAGCAATTAAAAATGCAATCAATCCGGATGAAACGTTGTTTGTTGTTGACTCAATGACTGGTCAGGATGCAGTAAATACAGCTCGCGAATTTAACGAACGTCTGGACTTCAACGGTGTAGTTCTTACTAAGTTGGATGGTGATACTCGTGGTGGTGCTGCTCTGTCTATCCGTACCGTTGTGAACAAGCCTATCAAGTTTGTGGGAACAGGTGAAAAGCTTGATGCAATCGATCAGTTCCATCCGGCCCGTATGGCAGACCGTATCCTTGGTATGGGTGATATCGTTTCATTGGTAGAACGTGCACAGGAACAATACGACGAAGAAGAAGCAAAACGTCTTCAGAAAAAAATTCAGAAAAACCAGTTCGACTTTAATGACTTCCTGACTCAGATTCATCAGATTAAGAAGATGGGTAACTTGAAGGAACTTGCTTCTATGATTCCGGGTGTAGGAAAAGCCATTAAAGATATTGATATCGATGATAATGCGTTCAAGAGTATTGAAGCGATTATTTATTCCATGACTCCGCAGGAACGTACAAATCCTGAAATTCTGAACGGAACGCGCCGTACACGTATAGCCAAAGGTAGTGGAACCAGCATTCAGGAGGTAAACCGTCTGTTGAAACAGTTTGACCAGACTCGCAAGATGATGAAGATGGTGACCGGCAGTAAGATGGGTAAGATGATGCCGAAACTTAAAAAGTGATGCTTAAATAAACAGATAAGGGAGAAAGTGTGAAACTTTCTCCTTTTTTTATTATGCTGCATGGCTGATTTATACTACATTTGTTGCTCAATGAATAATTTATAAGTAAATAGATAGTATGCAACTAATTGATGGAAAAGCTATTTCGGAACTGGTGAAGCAGGAAATTGCTGCGGAAGTTGCCGAAATCGTGGCTAAAGGTGGCAAGCGTCCCCATTTAGCTGCAATTCTCGTCGGACACGACGGAGGAAGTGAAACATACGTAGCGGCCAAGGTAAAGGCTTGTGAGGTATGTGGTTTCAAATCCAGTCTGATTCGCTATGAAGCGGATGTGACGGAAGAAGAATTATTGGCAAAGGTCAGAGAACTGAATGAGGATGCTGACGTGGATGGTTTCATTGTACAGCTCCCTTTGCCGAAACATATTTCCGAGCAGAAAGTGATTGAAACCATTGACTATCGGAAAGATGTGGATGGTTTTCACCCTATCAATGTAGGCCGTATGTCCATTGGTCTTCCTTGCTATGTATCTGCTACTCCTAACGGTATTCTTGAATTGCTGAAGCGTTACAACATTGAAACCCAAGGAAAAAAATGTGTGGTATTGGGCCGCAGTAACATTGTAGGTAAGCCTATGGCAAGTCTGATGATGCAGAAAGCTTATCCGGGTGATGCCACTGTAACTGTTTGCCACAGCCGCAGCAAGGATTTGGTAAAAGAATGTCAGGAAGCTGACATTATCATTGCTGCACTGGGTCAGCCTAATTTTGTAAAGGCTGAGATGGTGAAAGAAGGTGCAGTCATTATTGATGTAGGTACTACCCGTGTGCCGGATGCTACAAAGAAATCCGGATTCAAACTGACCGGAGATGTGAAATTTGATGAAGTAGCTCCCAAATGTTCTTATATCACTCCGGTGCCGGGCGGTGTGGGACCTATGACGATTGTATCATTGATGAAGAATACATTGCTGGCAGGAAAAAAGGCCATTTACAAGTAAGTGCCATGCGCTTTGCGAAGCTTGATGGATAAAAAAGAATGTGTCAAAAGTTTGGTAATGCTTACAGGATAAGCTGACCTGCTTTTGACACACTTGTTTTCATGAACAAAAGTTATGCCTGCTTTTCGGACTTACCTGTAAAATCATAAGGAAGGATTTTCGCTCTTAAAAGATTATTTTGTTCTTCGGAATGACTATATTTTCGGGAGTGTCCTTGATGTATAGGTCTTTCTCGCTGGGAAGTTCGGGACATTTATGCCCTCATGCTCTCACTGCATGTATAATAGGTTTATTATAAAAGATTTAGATGGTGAGGGTAAAAAATATTGCTCTCACTTATGCTCTTATGCCCTCATTATATTTTGAAGCTGAATTTTGCATAAGAGGCTTGAAAACAGTTATATATATTCTTTTTATAGGCTATTCCGTTTTGATGTAAAGTAGGCTATTTTTAGGCTTTTTTTCTTGTAAGAAGTGCGCATAGAGGATTTGTACCTTTATGGAATATGGCGGATTCCGGCTGTGGTAAAAAAGATCAGGTCATTTTTAAAAAAGGTGACGAGCTTTTTTTAAAAGGCCGCCGTCTTTTTTAAAAACGTCTTGGTCTTTTTTTTAAATGTCCTTGTCTTTTGGACTGGCGGTTGGCATGCTTGCTGACGTGGTTTCTGTTGGGGTCATTGTCATCAATAAGGCATGTGTGTGATATATAAAGATTTGTTGCAAATGCTTGTAGACCCTCTTTCTAATTTTTATTTGTATTATTCGCTTGAAAAAAACGATGGTACTGCTGTTTCAGAACGGGTACAGGTTAGTGAAGCCTGTTGGCACAGTTCGGGGTTGCTCCTACGGAATTCAAGCGTATGAAAACTGTAAATTAGTGTAGAACTTTGTTCTTTACGAATTTTTTCCTATCTTGTACCCTTTAATATTAGAATAGATGAAACAGATCTTCATTCTTTTTTTGCTATGGTTTGGTTTGTCGCTATCGGCGCAAGATCAGATCTCTTTGTTGTTTGTCGGTGATTTGATGCAACATCAGGCTCAAATTGATGCAGCCAGGCAAGGAGACGGGTATAATTATAATGATTGTTTCCGTCATGTGAAGAAAGAAATAAGTGAGGCGGATATGGCTATAGGGAACTTGGAGGTGACATTGGGAGGAAAGCCTTATAGAGGGTATCCGGTGTTCAGTGCTCCGGACGAATATCTTTATGCCATAAAGGAAGCCGGATTTGATGTATTGCTGACCGCTAACAATCATTGTCTGGATAAGGGGAAACTGGGGCTGGAACGTACTATCCTGATGCTGGATTCTTTGAAAATACATCATGCTGGGACCTATAGGAACCCGGAAGAACGCCATAGGAACTACCCGTTATTGATTGAGAAAAATGGTTTTAGAATTGTATTGTTGAACTATACTTATGGAACGAATGGCTTTAAGACTGATGCTCCGAATATGGTTAATTATATTAATCGGGAACAGATAAAAAAAGATATTCTTGATGCGCGCAGGAAACTTCCTGATGTTATTATAGCCTGTATGCATTGGGGAGTGGAATATTGTTCGTTCCCTGAACGATCGGAGCGTGAACTGGCTGGCTGGTTGATTGGACAAGGAGTTGATCATGTAATAGGTTCGCATCCGCATGTACTCCAGCCTATGGAAATTGTAAAAGACTCCCGGACTCCTGCCCGGCATGTCATTGTTTATTCATTAGGTAATTTTATCTCAAATATGTCGAAAGAAAAAACGGATGGAGGAGCTATGGTGAGATTGAAGTTGCAACGGATTTTTCGAATAACTCGTTTAGCGAATTGTGAATATGCGTTGGTTTGGACTTCGAGACCAGTTTTAAGTAAAAAAAAGAACTTTGAATTATATCCTGTTACTTTTATAAATAAATCCATTCATAATGAGGAACTTAATGTGATGAAACGTTTCTTGAAAGGAACTGAGAATTTATTAGGGAAATCGAATGGAGGCATAAAAGAGTATTTTTTTGAATAATTTTTCCTCAAAAAGTTTGCGGATATAAAAAAAAACAGTACCTTTGCATCGCTTTCGAAAGGAAAGCCTAACATGGTGACTATAGTTCAGTTGGTTAGAGCG
>OMDZ01001150.1_pt1 | contig 13499 bp, 4 predicted proteins | sample 1673641 | NCBI WGS metagenome assembly OMDZ01 (sample SAMEA103958117, study PRJEB25191) | human gut metagenome | biome: human-associated habitat [ENVO:00009003]; feature: intestine environment [ENVO:2100002]; material: feces | place: Germany | collected 2013/2015
CTGGGCGAAGAAGGCAAACAACGAGAACGCAGCCTACCTGCAGGCGCTGGCGGCGGAGCAGGCCGCGGCGAAGAAATCCGGCGGCGGAGGCGGCGGTGGGAGAAGCAGTTCATCTTCAAAGCTGAGCGACAAGAAGAACAACACGCTTGCAAAAGCGGCGCAGGCGTACCGGGCAAAGAACCCGAATGTATATCTGGACAGCCGGACGCTGGACAACTACCTCAACAGCAAGGGCTACAATGCGCTGGAGTCCAATACGTTCAAGGCGTATCTGGAATACTACGGCGCGACGTATCTACGGCAGCGGTAACGGAGGGAAGCATGGGACGAATCACACTGACAGAGGAACAAAAGCGGATTGCAGAGAGCATCCGCAGCGGACAGGGAGCCAGCACGCAGCAGGCTCCCTCCGCCTATCGCGGCGGAAGAATCACGCTGAACCAGAAGCAGATCCAGATCGCGAGCAAGTACGGCTTGCCGAACCCGGACTACGGGAAGAACGCGCAGAGCACGCAGACGACCGTAGACGATCCGCTGCATAAGCAGTATGCAGCGTTTATGGCATACCAGAACGCCGTGCGGGAGGCGGAGCTTGCGCAGATCGAGCCGGGGGCCGCGCTGAAGGGCCGGGCGAGCGGACAGAAGAAGACGGAGAATGCGGGGGCGGAGACCGACGGGAAGGTATCAGAGCAGGAATACGGACGGTCTTCCGCGATGCAGACGCAGTACGGGACGTACCAGAATTATCTGCGCGGCGTGGAGGCGGCGCAGGGGATGAAGCTTGGGACGCTGGCGCTGCAGGGACAGAGCGCACTGCTAGCCGGCCGGTTTGCGCCGGCCACGCAGCAGGTGCGGGGGGACGTGGATGCGCAGAACCGGCGTGCAAAAGCGGCGCAGACCGCGCAGCGGGATCAGGTGCGCGGGATGCGGCGGACGTCGCAGGAGCTGGACAAGCAGATTGAGGCGCTGGAGATCGAACAGGCGGACACGCATTTCTCCGGGACCGGGCTTTCGGAAAATGGGAAGAGCGTGACGCAGCTGCAGAACGAGATCGACGCGCTGCAGAAGCGCAAGGCGCAGGTCGACAGTCAGAGCGTGCTGGCCCGGGCACAGGAGGCGATCGGGAACCTGAGCGAGGAAGATCAAAATTTGCTCCGGCAGTACCGCGGGAAGGAGCTGAACGGATACAGCGTGCGGGCGTTTGCAAAATACGACGCGAAGACGGCGATGAACGAGAAGGGCTATGGCGACGAGAAGCTGAAACAGCTTGCAGAATGGCAGAAGGTGCTCGACGACTATGAGAACGCGCAGAAGCTTGATGCGGCGGCGCGACAGATCGGGCAGCAGACGCCGATCATGGGAACGCTTTTCTCGGCGGTGACAGCCCCGGCGAAGGCACTGGGCAATGTGGAATCGCTGCGCGGCGTATTGCCGAAGTGGGCGGGCGGCTATCAGAACGAGGATATGCCGACGAACGTATACAGCCCCGCATACAACGCGACGCGGCTTTCCTCCGGGATCCGGGGGAGCGTGATGCAGGGGATGAACCCGACGGGGCAGTTTCTGTATCAGGCGGGCACGTCGGCACTGGACAGCGCGGTCAACATGGCGGTCTCGACGGGGCTCGTGGGAACCTTCGGCGGCGTGGCCGGCGCGGGGGCGAAGGACGCGGTCGCGGAGACCATGAACTGGGTGATGGGCTCGCAGGTCGCGGCGGACTCCGTGTATGAGGGGATCCAGAACGGGAAGTCCAATCAGGAAGCCTTGATCGACGGCATTGTCGAGGGCGCAATCGAGGGCATTACGGAAAAATACTCCGTGGGCAATATCATCGAGAACATGCTGAGCGGAAAGGCCGTGTGGAAGAAGGCGCTGCGGTCGTTTGCGTCGGAAGGCGCGGAAGAGATCGCGTCCAACTGGCTAAACCGTGCGTATGATGTGGTAGCGAAGCATGACCGGGGCGAGGTCATGTCGGCCTACGCGGCTTACATTGCGGACGGAAAGACGCCTGCGCAGGCGCTGGCGGCGATGGTCGGAGACTTCGCAAAAGAAGACAGCCTTTCGTTCCTCGCGGGCGGCCTGTCCGGCCTTGCCATGTCCGGGACGTATGCGGGCGTGAACCGCGTGATTTTGGAGGCAAACGTCACGCAGACGGCCAGAGCGGTCATCGAGGCGGGCGAAGTGCAGGACGTCATCGACTATGGCATGGCGCAGGAAGAGGGCACACGGGCGCACCAGCTGGCCGAGGAGCTGCAGCAGACTGTGGACGCGGGCGGCGAGGTGGCGCAGAAGGCCGTGGAGGACACGCTGCGCGAGGTTGCGAAGGAGCAGCAGGCAGCAGTGGACGAAGGGCAGGAGCCGCGCGTGCCGGAGACGCTGACCCGGCTTGAGCAGCTGCAGGAACAAGCCCGGCAGGAGCAGGCGCAGGCCGAGGCGGACGAGAAGAAATTCCAGATCTACAAGAGCGCGGCAGAGACGGCGCAGGAGAACCAGAGGCTTGCGCAGCAGTACCAGCAGAAGCAGGAGCAGAATCGGGCACAGCAGAGCGTCCAGGCGGTGCAGCAGGCCCAGCAGGCGGCGCAGCAGCAGTATAACCAGGACAGCTTATTTGCGCCAATTCCGGGGACAGAGAACATAGGAGAGCTGGATCCGGTACAGTATGCCAAGCAGCAGACGGCGGGCGCGGAGCGGGAGCTGGACGAAGCAGCCGCGCAGCAGGAAGAACAGTATTTGCAGGAGCAGGCCCGGAGAGCGGGCTATGACGAGATAACAGCGGCGTATTTCCTGAACGGGAACACGACGGGCATGCCGGCGGAGCAGTATGCGCAGAGCTTCGGACAGGTCTATGAGCAGGGACGGCTCGGCGCGAGTGAGCAGCGGGCGATGCGATACGCCGAAGGAATGAATCAGGAGGTGGCGGCAGCCGCCTATCGGGCGGGGCTTGCTGCGGGGCAGAAAAACGTGCAGGCCGAAACGGCGCAGAAGAAGTCCAAGGTCAAGCCGACAACGCCGAAAACCAGAACGGCAGAGCAGGCGCTTCAGGACGCGAAGAACCTCCGCGACAGTGGCGTGAGCGCAAAACAGGTCCTGAACGAAACAGGGTGGCTGCCTCTGAGCGCAGATACATATAAGAACCCGAAGACCGGGGAACAGGTACACTACGACGGCGGAACAGTCACGTCGTACAGCCGGAAAGGAGCAGAAAATGGAAGTATCGAGACTACTGATGAAGGACAAATCGGGCAGGCTGGTCAGCGTGCCGAAGGACAGACTGGAGGCGTTCGCCAAGGCACAGAGCAGCGGCAAAGAGCTGACGCCGGAAGAAAGAGAGCACAGGGTGCGCGAGATCTCGCAAAAGCTTGGGATGAAGTAACGCTTTCGGATCTCGGTTTCGGAGAGAACAATGCGCAAAAAGTGCGCGTCATGCCGAAGGGGCAGGAGGGAAGAAGCGAGGACATCCAGGCGGCGGCAAAGTTCTTCCGGTCGATGGGCGTACAGAATGCGCGGTTCTTCACCGGGCAGCTGACGCAGGAGATCGATGGGGAGACGTTTTATGCGGACGCTGCCGTGACGGAGGACGGCTCCGTGCTCATCCGGGCGGACAGCGAGGAGTATTCTGCGTTCGAGCTGGCGAAGCACGAGGGGTATCATCTGCTTGTCAAGCGCTGGCCGGAGATGGCGGCGAAGATCCAGAAGCGGCTGCTGGGCGAGGGCAAGATCACAAAGGAGATGATCGAGAGCTATGTGGACGCATACGCCGGGATCTACGGTGACGACACGGACGCCTACGTCGAGGAGATCGTCGCGGACACCTACGCCGGCATGAACCGAACGGACTACGGCACGAACAAGCTGCGCGCGGACGTGAAGATGGAGGTCGGCCAGTGGCAGAAAAAATCCGGCAGCGCGAGAGCGCCGCCGGCGAAGATGTCGATTGCACAGGATTTCAAAAGCAGAGTGGCGGAATGGTACAAGTCCGGGATGCCGGAGGGCACGTCCTTTGCGCTGGGTGAGACCGGCGCGACGCTGCAAGGGCTGGGGGCAATCGAAAGCGATATTTATATGAACGGCGAGAAGATCAGCACCATTCTGAAGGAGCATCCTGAAATGACGATCCGCGAGATCCAACGGATCCCGGAGATTCTGGACAATCCGGTTCTGATTCTGAAAAGCAAAAACAATGCGAGAAGCCAGTACGGAAACAGCCGTCTCGTGATGTTCGGTGCGATAAAGGCGCAGGACGGACGGAACATTATGTGTGTCCTCGATCTGCGGCCAACAGAAAATGGTCTGCTGATTGACGATATGCAGAAAGTATCCAGCGCGTACTCGAAGGACGTGGCACCGGAAAACTTCATAAAGCGGAGTTTCATTCTGTTTGCAGACGAAAAAAGAACCATCCCGCTTCTTCGCGGCATGGGCTTCAAAATGCCCATGTCCCTTCTGCGGAGTGGTTCTATAGGTAGTATATCCTATGAGGGCAAAAGTGTCAACCTGCGCGGAGAAAAATTTTCAGATGTTGTAAGTGTTGGAACTACCGCAGAGACGGCAAAGAGGAAATTCTCTGCCAGCGCAGATCAAACGGCTGCAGAGCAGAGAAAGCAGAACGACAAGACCGCGCTCGACTATTTCGGGCGGACGTACAAGTGGAGCGAGACGGGCTATGTGCTGCTGAACGGCGCAAGGCTAGATTTCTCCGGAAGGCACGAGGGCGGGCCCGGCGGATACCGGACGGTCGATCATCGGGATATCATTGACGCGCTGGGCGAGGACTACGGCGGCGGAGATTACAGCGGCGGCATGGTGCGCTTCATGCAGGAGGGAAACATCCGCATTTCACCAGAGAGCGGAGGCATCAATCTGGCCGTTATGCCGACAAAGGCACAGATGGAAGCGCTCAGCGATTTTATCAGCAAGGAACGCGGCGAGGTCATTCTGGACATTGACGACGCGCAGGGCAACACGATTTCCAGCACGGAATTTTCCAGAGGGACGCACGCCGACAAGGTGCTGCAAGCGATCCGGGATTATTTTGAGAACGGGACGCTCCCGCAGGCGGACAACACGCCGTCGGTAAGCCAGTTCCGGTATTCCGCGCAGGAAGGCCGGTATCGGGATCTGATGGGGGAGAAGGCGGCGCAGTATGTGCGGCGGCTGGAAAGCCGGCTGGTGAACGAGCTGGCGGAGAATCTGAGCGTGCCGGGGCAGGCGAAGCGGGAGGTTTTGCGGCCGATGGCCGAGGAAGCACTGCGGTCGTTCTTTACGGACGGGCAGCTTGACCGGGCGAAGCTGAATGATCTCTTTGAAACGGCCTACAAGGCGGGCGTGGAAGAGGACCAGCAGTACATTGAGCAGTACGGTGACCTCAAGAAGTTCATCCGGGATCAGAAGCTTTCCATCTCCGAGAATGACCGGCAGGATATTGCGGACTACAACCTGTTCCGGAAGGCGGCCATGGGAACGCTGACGATCAGCAAGGACGGATTGCCGGTTGACGTGGCGTATCAGCAGCTTCGGGAAATGGCGCCGGAGCTGTTTCCGGCGGACATTACCGCGCCGAGCGACCAGCTGATGCAGATCTACGATGTGGCGCGCGGGATTCAGAAGGTGCAGAAGACGCTGGATGAATACTACGGGCCGCAGGCGGCGAGCTTTAAGAAGTGGCAGCAGGCGAATTTCACGGAATCCATTGACCGGCTGACGAGCGGGCTGCGCGTGGCGCAGCGGTATCTGGACGCGCAGAACAAGGCCAAAGAAAAGCTTGCTATTCCGCAGACAGCGGAAGAAACGAAGCAGATGTGGGCGCAGCTGAAGGATGCAAGGCGAGTGGTCGAGAAAGCGCAGAGCAAGACGCTGCTGACGGAAGCCGACCAGAAGATCGTGAACCGGCTGCTGCGCGGGGAGACAAGCCCGGATTATGTGGCAGGGCTGGAAAACGGGCAGCAGATCCTGAAGGTCTACGAGGCAAAGGCTGACTATGATATGCTGGCGCTGAAGCTCAAGGCATGGAACGCGCAGCGCAAGCAGGGACTGCGGGACTTTGCCGAGCAGGCGCTGACGGAAGCCGAGGCCGTCAAGTGGGTCGACAAGACCATGGGGATCCGATATCAGCGTGAGACGATGGAGCGGAACATCCGGGATATCGCGCGGAAGGGAAAGGTCTCTGACGAAAAGGCCAATGCTTTTATCAACAAGTATTTCTGGCCCGTACACGAAAACGAAAGCAAGCGCAAGAATTATCTGGTCGAGCAGCAGGACAGGATCCGGGAGCTGAAGCTCGACCGGCAGGTACGGAAGGGAAATCTGGTCTCGGAGAGCTATGCGGTGCAGTGGCTGGGCGAGGCGGAATTCAACCGGGACTATCTCAAGCAGCATCCGCGTGTCGAAAGGCGCGGGGGGATGACGTTTGACGAGTGGAACGCGGCGATTCAGGAATTCGAGAAGCAAAACCCGAATTTGGATCTCGGAAAGGTGCGGGCAGCCGTGAAGGTTTTTCACGAGGTCTACGACAAGCTGTTCCAGGATATGAATCGGGTGCGCATTGAGAATGGATATGAGCCGGTCAATTATCTGCAGGGATATTTCCCACACTTCCAGGAGAACGAGGAAGGCGGCAGCATTCTGCAGAAGTTCGCAAGGGCGGCCGGGATCGAGGGCGATGTGTCGCCGCTGCCGGCGACGATCAACGGCCTCACGGCAAACTTCAAACCCGGCATCCGGTACATGGCGAACATCCAGAACCGACTTGGATACGCGACGGCGTATGACGCGCTGCAGGGCTTTGACCGGTATATCGAGGTCGCGACGGACGTGATCTTCCACACGGCGGACATTCAGCGGCTGCGGGCGCTGGCGACGCAGATCCGGTATCGGGCATCGGACGAGGGCCTGAAACAGCGGATCGATGCGATTATGATGAACCCGTTCCTCAACCCGGACGAGGCCAACGAGCAGGTGACGAACCTGACGAAGGAGGGACGGTATGGGCTTTCGAACTTTGTGGATGAGCTGGACGAATACACAAACCTTCTGGCGGGAAAGAAGTCGCGGCTCGACCGGGGCATGGAGAAGACGTTTGGGAGACAATTCTACAACGTCATGAAGAAGTTTGAGTCCCGCGTGGGCGCGAACATGGTTGCGGCCAACGTGGGCTCGGCGCTCACGAACTTTATTCCGATTGCACAGGCAGCAGCCCAGACAGGCGGCTGGAATATGGTGATTGGCATGCGGGCAACGCTGAAAAACTATTGGAACGCAGACGGGTTGAGCGCAGCGTCAGTGTTTATCAACAATAGATCCGGATATGGAAGACTGGCGGAATCTACGATGGATAAGGTATCGGAGAAAGCCGGTATTCTCATGGAGATTGTGGACAGATTCACAACAGGCAGTGTCGTTCGTGCGCGGTATTATCAAAACCTGCAAAGGGGCATGAGCGAGACGAGCGCGATGCAGGAGGCGGATCAGTTTGCGTCCGGCGTCATGGCAGACAGGAGCAAGGGGTCGACGCCGACGCTGTACTCTGCGCGGAATCCGCTGGTGAAGCTGTTCACACAGTTCCAGCTGGAGGTCAACAATGAGCTCAGCTGGATATTCAAGGACATGGCGCGGGAGGAACGGAAGAAGGGCGTGGCGGCGCTGGCGAAGGCGATGTTCAAATTCCTCATTGGCGCGTGGATCTACAATGAGTTCTACGAAAGCATTGTGGGCCGCCGCCCGGCGCTGGATCCGCTGGATATCATCAACGATACGGTCGGAGATTTCACCGGATACCATATCCCGAACATGGTTCTGGCCGGGATCGGAGCTGCGAAGGGTGAGAAAATCGATTTTACGACGGAGAAACAGACGACAGATAAAGCGATTGCGGGCGTATGGGGGCGCGTTCTGAGTGAGGCCCCGAGCACACAGGCGCTGACGATCCTCGGACTGGATGAGGCAATGGGGATTGAAATAGACAATGGCAGAATCGCAGTTGCCTCTGCGCTTCCGGACATCGGGAAACTCAGAAAAGCAATCTGGGCCAGTAATGAGGATATGGCCCCCGCAAAGAAAGCAAAGACGATCACAGATGAGCTTATCAAACCGGGCCTGTATCTGGCGACACCGTTCGGCGGCGGGCAGATCCGAAAGGCGTATCAGGGCGCGACGGCGGCAGCTCGCGGCGGCAGCTACACGGTAGACAACGAGGGGCGCGACATCTTACAGTATCCCGTGTATAACGACAATCCCGCAGACCGGGCGAAGAGCTGGGCACAGGCGCTGCTGTTCGGCAAGACGGCGACGGAAGAGGCGCAGAGCTGGGTGGAGAGCGGGTTCAAGTCGCTGTCCGCGAAGGAGACTGCCGCCTATCAGGGCATGACCGAGGGAGGAGCCGACCAGAGAGAAAGCTACGCATTCGTGACCGCCATGAAGAAGGTCGACGACAAGAATGCAAAGCTCGCCATGCTGTATGCCTACGACATCCCACAGAACGCGAAGACGGCATATTATTATTCCGTCATGGCGTCTGACGAGGAGCAGGCGAAGATGGACGCGCTGGCAGAGGACGGCGTCGGCTATGACGCCTACATGCAGTACAAGCAGACGTACTTCAAGCAGTTCGGAACGCAGACAGTTTCGCAGGAACGGATCCAGACCGTGCTGGATGGGCTGAACCTGACAAAGGCGCAGAAGGCCGCGCTCTGGGCGGCCATGGGGACGAGCTGGAAAGAAGAAAACAATCCGTACAAGTAACCGCAGGCCGGGGCAGATGCCCCGGCCTTTGCTTCGCGGCGTGGGGTGAATCCGGCGCGGGGGTCTGCTACACTGGATGAAAAGGAGGGATGCGGTATGGCGACGCCAATTCCGGGGGCTTATCCGAGCCCGAGGATCGACAAAGGAGTGCTGCGGTGGTACGAAGGGGACACGTTCTCGATCGTGCTGCGGTTCGACCTGAAGGACCAGGACGGCGAGGCCGTCACGATCGGGACGACGGACAGCATGGCGGTCGTGTTTCTGGACGATACGCGGCAGACCGTCCACACGTTCAGCTTTGCGAAGGTGGAGAATGACCAGGTCACGCTGAACTTCGACGCGACGGTCACGGCAAAATTCACGAAGGGAAAGTACACCTACGATATCCGGTACACGCACGGCGACAAGACGACGCTGGCGAGCGGGAATCGGGCATTCGTGGAGTAAGGAGCAGGTATGAGGGTAGAAATTCCGAATCAGATCACGGTGACGATCGGCGGACTGATCTCCCGCGGGGTAAAGGCCGTGGAGGTTACGGACGCAGGGAAGCTGATTTTCACGCTGACGGACGGCAGCGTGATAGACCTCGGCTCGGTCATGGGCCCGCAGGGGCCGAAGGGCGAGACGGGACCGGCGGGGCCGCAGGGGCAGACCGGACCTGCCGGCGCACAGGGCGAGACCGGCGAGGCGGGCGCGAGCATCACGTCGATCACGAAGAAATCGCAGAGCGGGACGACGGCAACGTACACGATCGCGCTTTCGGACGGGAAGACATTTGACTTCAACGTCGAGACCGTCAAGGGCGAGAAGGGAGACACCGGCGCGAAGGGTGACACCGGCGCGCAGGGTGACACCGGCGCGCAGGGCCCGAAGGGCGCGACCGGCGACACTGGCCCGAAGGGAGAGCCCGGAGAAAAGGGGGAGAAAGGCGACAAGGGCGACACGGGCGCGACTGGCCCGCAGGGCGAAACCGGCCCGCAGGGGAAGACCGGCCCGCAGGGGCCGGCAGGCCCAACCGGCCCGAAGGGCGATACGGGAACGGGCTTTACGGTCAAGGGCTATTACGGATCGGTCTCCGCGCTGCAGGCGTCGGTCAAGAATCCGGAGGTCGGCGACGCCTACGGCGTGGGCGCGGCTGCACCTTATGACATTTACATCTACGACGGCGTGACGAATGCGTGGGTCAACAACGGACCGCTGCAGGGCGCAAAGGGCGACAAGGGAGATCCGGGCGAACAGGGTCCGAAGGGCGAACCGGGCGACACCGGCCCGGCGGGCGCAAGCGGAACGGACGGCATAACCCCGAGCATCGGCAAGAACGGAAACTGGTATCTCGGGACGACTGACACGGGAAAGCCTTCGCGCGGCGAGAAGGGTGACAAGGGAGATCCAGGTGCGAAGGGCGATCCCGGAGCAGACGGCGCAAAGGGCGACCTCGGCGAGCGGGGGCCCAAAGGCGAGACCGGCGACACCGGACCGCAGGGGCCGAAAGGCGACACCGGACCGCAGGGGCCGAAAGGCGATACAGGGTCTCAGGGGCCGCAGGGAGAACAAGGAGAGGGCCTTGAAGTCGCAGGGGCGGCTGTCGGCGATCTTGTGCGCGTAAAGGCTGTAAACACAGATGGGAAACCGACGGAATGGGAGCCTGTAAAAACGAAGAAGGCGCAGAAGGGGGTGCTTCCAAAGGACAGAGAGCCGTTTTATGTGACCTGCACGCTGTCGGGGCAGGATGTGTACGACGAGAATGCTACACATGATAAGTCATTCGCTGAGATCCTTGCCGCCCATCAGGCAGGGCGGCCATGCCGTGCAATTTTGAAGCTGGACGGGGGCACAGGTGATGATACCGTGCTGCTTCCGCTGGCGGAGCTGAACGCGAACGCCACTGACGGGTATGTGAAATTTGCGCTGACAGAAATGACGCAGGGCGATACGTCGGAAGAGCTGAGGGTCTGCTATGTGTGGATCCATTCGACGGACGCTGCGGAGGGCTTCTGGGGAACCAGATATACGCTGTCCGGCTATGAGACTTTCCTGCCGGATGTGACGGCCTCCGACAACGGAAAGTTCCTGCGGGTGTCCAATGGCGCATGGGCGGCGGCGACGATCACGAACGCGAATGGAGGCAGCTTCTGATGGCGGAATTTTTGACATTTGACACCGACCTCACGGCGGTCGCGAACGCGATCAGAGCCAAGGGCGGCACGTCCGCGCAGCTGGTCTATCCGAACGGCTTTGTGTCGGCGATTCAGGCGATCCAGACCGGCATCACGCCGAAGCTGGTCATCACAACGGCACCAGGGGCTTCGATTACAGCGACGCCTGCAGAAGGTTTCAAGGTGGTAAAGGGAACCGCCGGTACTGACGGAATGTGTACGCTGGAGTTGCCAAAGGCGGGCACATGGAACGTGACGGCAATGGCAAACAGTGTAAGTAACAGCCAGCACATCGTAATTGGAACACAGAATATGCTTCTGCCGCTATATCACGATACCTTTGCCGACAATACATGGGAAGAGATCATCGCGGTGTGCAGGACCGGGATCGCCCCGGACAGCTGGGCCGTGGGCGACAGCAAGACCATGACCATCGGCGGGACGGCCTATCAGGTCGATATCATCGGCAAGAATCATGACGAGTATGCGGACGGCTCCGGCACGGCTCCGCTGACGTTCCAGCTGCATGATTGTTACAGCGAAGCAAAGCAGATGTACAGCACCAACCTGAGCGGTCTCGGCTGGAAGAACACCGATATGCGCCTGACCTATCTGCCTGCGATTCTGGCGCTGATGCCGGCGGAGGTGCAGAACGGCATTCGCGCGGTAAACAAGAAGACATCTGAGGGGGGCAACAGCACGACGATTGAGACAGTATCGGACACGCTGTTCCTGCTCAGCGAGGTGGAGATTTTCGGGACTGCAAGTTCTTCCGTAGCCGGGGAAGGAAGCCAGTACGACTATTACAAGGCAGGCAACCCGAAGATCAAGAAGAGAGAAGGCGTTGACGAGTTCTGGTGGGAACGGTCGTCAGCCAGCGGCGGTATGTTTTGCAGAGTCAGAGCAAACGGCCAGGCGGGCGCGTCCAATGCCTCAAACAGCCTCGGCGTAAGCTTTGCGTTCTGCTTCTGAAGGGAGGAAAAATGAAAAAAATAGTAACTGTAGACGGAGAAGCCCTGACGGTGGAAGGGGAAGCAGTAGAGACAGACGATGTGGAATCGATAGAATGGCACCAATGCCCGGAGCTTGTTCGGAGCTACCTCGCAAATGTGGTGTACGATCCTGCTGATTACAGCACATCGCAGATCGCAAATTATGCGCCAGCCGAAGCGGTGGTGAGCAACTACAAGCCCATCGGACAAGAGGCGGGTGGGGTGACGCACTATAACGAGGTGCCGAACGTCCTCACGCCATTTGCCGGAACGGACGCGGCGGGGACGCTCAAGCCGCTGGATGCGCTGCGGTGGATTCGCACGCGCAACTCCGCGGAAGCGTGGAATGTGCGCGATCTGGGAGGCTGGGCTTGCGATGGAGGCACTATAAAATACGGGCTGCTGATTCGCGGCGGGCGTATTGCCGCCGCAGATCGCGCGGTGCTAGTCGGCCAGCTCGGAGTGCAGCATGAGATCGATCTCAGAGGCAAAGAGGGACGCGATCCGTCTGACGGTGACGTTGCAACGGAATCCCCGCTTGGCAGCGATGTATGGTTTACGATTGCCGACAAGGCAGCGTCCTACGCGCTGACCCCTGTCGAGACCTGGCAGACTTACCTCCGGTGCGTGATTGATGCAGTAACGCACCGGGAGCCGGTGTATCTCCATTGCACGGCAGGCGCAGACAGAACCGGCACACTGGCTTGTGTACTTGAAGGGCTGCTCGGCATGAGCCAATCGGACATCGACAAGGACTATGAGCTTACTACATTTTATTCCGGTTCGGGGACGGACGCCCTTGCCCGACGCCGAAATGAACCAGAGTGGATGAGACTCATCAACGCCATCAACGCGGTTTCCGGTGACAGTTTTCGTGACAAATGCGTACATTTTGCCGTGGGAACGTGCGGACTGTCGGTGGCCGATATCAACGCTTATCGCGCGGCTATGACCAATGGAACGCCCGAGACGCTGCACTGGTATCAGACGATCACCAAAAATCTCACAGGCTGCACGATCAGCAACGCCGCGTCTCAGGTGGATTACGGCGAGGCATACACCGCGACCATCACGCCGGAAAGCGGCAAGACGCTGACCTCCGTTGTGATAAAAATGGGTGGCGTAGACATTACATCCACGGCTTATTCGCCCGGCAGTGGTGCAATCAACATTGCCAAGGTAACAGGAGCAGTCACGATCACTGCGGCGGCATCTGCACCGTCTGTGACTTACACCATCACGCAAAATCTCACCAACTGCGCATCTTCCAACCCGGCGGACAGCATTGCCGAGGGTGCGGCCTACACTACGACGCTCTCGCCGACCGGCACGTATAAAAAGCTTGGCGCAATAACTGTCACGATGGGCGGTACGGACATTTCCGCTTCGGCGGTTTCCGGCAGCACGATAACTATTGCCAAAGTAACAGGCAACATTGTGATTACCTGCGCGGCAGAGATCACAAACATCATTGATACAGTCGGAATTTCTGCGGATACGCGCTTGAGTGCAGGGAGCGGTGCCAATAAAGCGCAGACGGGACATGCGGCTATTGGTGCGAACATGGATGCGGCAAGCCTGATTCATATGCACGCGGGTGATACGCTCCGCATCA
>OMDZ01001167.1_pt1 | contig 13355 bp, 5 predicted proteins | sample 1673641 | NCBI WGS metagenome assembly OMDZ01 (sample SAMEA103958117, study PRJEB25191) | human gut metagenome | biome: human-associated habitat [ENVO:00009003]; feature: intestine environment [ENVO:2100002]; material: feces | place: Germany | collected 2013/2015
ATGCTTCACCGGCAAAAGGTAAAGTACGTTTGGCGAAAGCTGCATCATGCAATTGTTCGGGAGTCAGGTCTTTAAAATTACTTTGTACGTTTTCAAAGATTTCAGTGATAGCACCGGAACCTAATGCACGTTCACGAAACATATATTCTTCACCCGGATTTGCTTCCAGTTTCACACACGCCAGTCCCGCACCTTCCTGTCCCCGGTTATGCTGCTTCTCCATCAGCAGATATAGCTTGTTCAAGCCATACATCCAAGTTCCATACTTCTCCCGGTAATACTCCAACGGTTTAAGCAATCGTATCATTGCCACGCCACATTCATGCTTTAACGGTTCCATTCTCTCTCCTTTAACCTCATTATTTTATACTAAAAAAACTCTCGTTACTCTTTTCCAAAGATATCTTCATTGTTTACCATTGTCCTCCGCACTTTTCCCGCTTACCGGTACATCTTGATTTTATCAACGGTTTCGGACAAGCGAATGTTTTCTGCTGTCCGGGTACGATTAAAAACAAAAATAAGTCTAAGTAATGGGAAATACGGAAATATTCAAATAATAGAATCAAAAAGACGGTATTGGGACTACGACTGAAGATAAATCCCTGTTGTTGAAGTGTTTTTGAGCGGAATGCGTAGTTTTGTGTAATACTTAACCTTCTTCCTATGTCAATCAATGCAATGCCTGCACTGCCATAGCCCCGATGTTCCCACCGTTTCGGGCTTTTTATGAAGGCAGAGTAAGCATCTCGTTTCTCAATGCAGCCTACTGTTCCACACATAATCTACTAAAATATATGTTCTGATTCGGCTGCAAAGATACAAATATCAATTAACATAAATGCAATAAAAGACCATAAATAATTGACGAAAGCGATAAAAAAGTAAGAATAGAAATCGAAAAGAAATGTTTTATCCGTTTTTAAAATAAATATGAAAACTTACATTATCAAAGCAATTTCGCCAAATCATGTTACGATTTAAAAGTAATAGACAGGCAGAATAAACAATATGTAAGCATCAAAAGCAGAAGAGCATCTTTTTACTAACACAGCTCATTTATTTTATAGCAAAAAGAAATAAATTATCTACCTTTGCAAAACAAACTGAAATACAAATCAACATTATTACAAACTAAAGACAGTCATAATGGTAAAAAGAGAACAAAATGGTCTTTATAATGCAACCAACGAACATGATGCTTGTGGTGTAGGTATGGTAGTCAACATTCATGGCAATAAATCACATGAACTGGTAGACTCCGCATTAAAGGTACTGGAGAACATGCGCCATCGAGGTGCGGAAGGAGCTGACAACAAGACCGGCGACGGCGCGGGAATTATGCTACAAATCCCCCACGAATTCATCCTCTTGCAAGGTATCCCCGTACCCGAGAAGGGAAAATACGGAACCGGACTAATATTTCTGCCAAAAGATGAAAAAGAACAAGCCGGTATCCTAAGTATTATGATTGAAGAAATAGAACGGGAAGGACTGACACTGATGCATCTGCGCAATGTGCCCACTAATCCCAATTGCTTGGGCAAAGACGCACGAGCCACCGAACCGGATATCAAACAGGTGTTCATCACCGGAGTGACTGATGTGGAAAACTTGGAACGTACCCTTTATGTTATCCGTAAAAAGATTGAAAAACGTGTCCGGCATAAAGATTTCTATATCGTTTCACTATCGGGCAAAAACATTATATATAAAGGGATGCTTTCGTCCATGCAGGTACGCGAGTACTTCCCGGACTTAACACAACCTTACTTTACCAGTGGACTGGCATTGGTACACTCCCGCTTCAGCACCAACACATTTCCTACATGGAGTCTGGCACAGCCTTTCCGTCTGTTGGCGCATAATGGTGAAATCAATACCATCCGCGGCAACCGAGGATGGATGGAAGCACGCGAAAGTGTCCTCTCCTCTCCGGCATTGGGGAATATCAAAGCCATCCGCCCCATTATTCAGCCAGGTATGAGCGACAGTGCCTCACTGGACAATGTGCTTGAATTTTTTGTGATGTCGGGATTGAGTCTGCCCCATGCCATGGCGATGCTGGTTCCCGAATCATTCAATGATAAAAATCCTATCAGTGAAGAGTTGAAAGCGTTTTACGAATATCACTCCATCCTAATGGAACCTTGGGACGGACCTGCCGCGTTGCTGTTCAGTGACGGACGCTTTGCCGGAGGAATGTTGGACCGCAACGGCCTGCGCCCTGCCCGTTACCTCATCACCAACAATGACATGATGGTAGTGGCCAGCGAAGTAGGCGTGATGGATTTCGAACCGGGAGACATCAAAGAAAAGGGACGCCTGCAACCGGGTAAGATACTACTGGTAGATACCGAGAAAGGCGAAATCTACTACGACGGAGAATTGAAAAAACAGTTGGCCGAAGCCAAGCCTTACCGCAGTTGGCTGGCAACGAACCGCATCGAACTGGATGAGCTGAAAAGCGGGCGCAAAGTCCCCCATAGCGTAGAGAATTACGAGAGGATGCTGCGTACCTTCGGCTATTCCAAGGAAGATGTGGAGCGGCTCATCGTTCCGATGTGTACCACGGGTGCCGAGCCTATCAACTCAATGGGGAATGATACGCCGCTTGCCGTGCTTTCGGATAAGCCGCAACTACTGTACAATTACTTCCGACAACAGTTTGCACAAGTCACCAATCCGCCTATCGACCCGATACGCGAGGAACTGGTAATGTCACTGACGGAATATATCGGCGCCGTGGGCATGAACATCCTGACACCCAGTGAAAGCCATTGTAAGATGGTGCGCCTCAACCATCCCATCCTGAGCAATGCACAACTGGATATTCTTTGCAACATCCGCTACAAAGGTTTCAAAACAGTGAAACTACCCTTGTTGTTTGAAGTAGCAAAGGGTCGTGCCGGATTGCAGGAAGCACTCACAGCACTTTGCAAGCAAGCGGAAGAGTCCGTCAGCGAAGGGGTGAACTACATTGTATTGAGCGACCGTGATGTGGATGCCACTCATGCGGCCATCCCCTCCCTACTGGCAGTAAGCGCAGTACACCACCACCTGATTTCGGTAGGTAAACGTGTGCAGACGGCATTGGTCGTGGAAAGCGGTGAAATACGCGAGGTAATGCACGCAGCCCTATTACTGGGATTTGGCGCCAGTGCCCTGAACCCTTACATGGCATTCGCCGTGATCGACAAGCTGGTAGCGAAGAAAGAAATCCAGTTGGATTATGCCACAGCCGAAAAGAAATATATCAAATCCATCTGCAAGGGATTGTTCAAGATCATGAGTAAGATGGGTATCAGTACCATCCGTTCGTATCGGGGAGCGAAAATATTCGAAGCCGTAGGTTTGAGTGAAGAGCTCAGCAATGCTTATTTCGGTGGGTTGAGATCCACAATAGGCGGCATCCGGCTGGATGAAGTGGCGCACGATGCAATCGCATTCCATGATGCAGGCTTTGCCGCACAGGTAGACGGATTACTCCGCAACAACGGTTTGTATGCTTTCCGTAAAGACGGAGAAAAACATGCCTGGAACCCGGAAACCATTTCTACCTTGCAACTTGCCACACGCCTGGGCAGCTATAAGAAGTTCAAAGAATTCACCAGTCTGGTAGACAGAAAAGAAGCGCCTATCTTCCTGCGCGACTTCCTGGATTTCCGCCGTGCCCCCATTTCTATAGATAAGGTTGAACCGGTAGAAAGCATCATGCACCGCTTTGTGACGGGTGCCATGAGTTACGGGTCTATCAGCAAAGAAGCGCATGAGGCAATGGCCATTGCCATGAACCGGATTCACGGACGTAGCAACACAGGTGAGGGCGGCGAAGACAGTGCACGCTTCACGCCCCGCGAAGACGGAACCAGTCTGCGTAGCGCCATCAAGCAGGTAGCTTCGGGACGTTTCGGCGTAACAACGGAGTATCTGGTGAACGCCGATGAAATACAAATCAAAGTGGCACAAGGGGCCAAACCGGGTGAAGGCGGTCAGTTGCCGGGCTTTAAAGTAGACCAGGTGATTGCGAAAACGCGCCATTCCATTCCCGGCATTTCATTGATTTCTCCCCCGCCCCATCACGACATTTATTCCATCGAAGACCTGGCACAGTTGATCTTCGACCTGAAGAATGTAAATCCTCGTGCCAAGATCAGTGTGAAGCTGGTAGCCGAAAGCGGTGTAGGAACCATTGCCGCCGGAGTGGCCAAAGCAAAAGCAGACCTTATCGTCATCTCCGGTGCGGAAGGTGGTACGGGCGCCTCTCCTGCCTCCAGTATCCGCTATGCCGGTATCTCTCCTGAACTGGGACTAAGCGAGACGCAACAGACTCTTGTACTGAACGGTCTGCGCGGGCAAGTGATGCTGCAAGTGGACGGGCAACTGAAAACCGGTCGTGACATCGTACTGATGACGATGCTGGGTGCCGAAGAGTTCGGTTTTGCAACCAGCGCTTTGATTGTACTGGGCTGCGTCATGATGCGCAAATGCCATCAGAACACCTGCCCCGTGGGTGTGGCAACGCAAAACGAGGAACTTCGCCGGCGCTTCCACGGACGCAGCGAATATCTGGTGAACTTCTTCACTTTCCTGGCGCAGGAAGTGCGGGAGTATCTCGCCGAAATCGGTGTGGAACGCCTGGATGACATCATCGGACGCACGGATCTTATTATCCGCAAGTCAGAAAACGAATCACCCAAGCAATCCCTGATTAGTTTCGACAAAATACTGGCACGCGTCGATAATGGTGCAGCCATCCGCCACACCATCGACCAGCAACACGGCATCGACCACGTAAAAGACGTTGAAATGCTGCATGCCGCTGCCGAAGCTCTGGAAAACCAGAAAGAAATCTCACTGGAATATACGATTGCCAATACGGATCGTGCTTGCGGAGCTATGCTTTCGGGCACCATTGCCGCGAAGTACGGTGAAGCGGGACTGCCGGAACATACGTTGAACGTAAAATTCAAAGGTTCTGCAGGACAAAGTTTCGGTGCCTTCCTTGTACCGGGTGTCAACTTCAAGCTGGAAGGTGAAGCGAACGATTACCTCGGCAAAGGCCTTTCGGGTGGACGGATTGCCGTGTTGCCTCCGGTACGCTCTAACTTCCAGGCCGAGAAGAATACGATTGCAGGAAATACCTTGCTCTATGGCGCAACCAGTGGTGAAGTTTACATCAATGGGCGCGTAGGCGAACGTTTTGCTGTCCGCAATTCCGGTGCTATTGCCGTAGTAGAGGGTGTAGGCGATCATTGTTGCGAGTACATGACGGGCGGTCGTGTGGTAGTCCTCGGTTCAACAGGGCGCAACTTCGCAGCCGGTATGTCGGGCGGTGTAGCTTATGTATGGAATAAGGATGGAAACTTCGATTATTTCTGTAACATGGAAATGGTGGAACTAAGCCTCATCGAAGAAGCCTCCTATCGTAAGGAGTTGCACGAACTCATCCGTCAGCACTACCTCTATACAGGCTCCAACCTAGCACGCACTATGCTTGATGACTGGAACCGATATGTGGATGAGTTTATCCAGATAGTCCCCATCGAGTACAAGAAGGTACTGCAAGAAGAGCAAATGCGAAAACTGCAACAGAAGATTGCAGAGATGCAGAGAGATTATTAAAAATTACAGAACCAAGAGCATCTCAACTCTCCTCCTCTTGGGAATTAAGATAGTCAAATTAAACAATACTACAATGGCAGATCCAAAAGCATTCTTAAACATACCACGACAGGAAGCGGGATACCGTCCTGTCCACGAACGTATCACCGACTTCAGTCAGGTGGAGCAAACTTTAAACAGTCACGAACGTAAACTCCAGGCATCACGTTGCATGGATTGCGGTGTACCCTTCTGTCACTGGGCATGCCCGTTGGGCAATAAACAACCTGAATTTCAAGATGCACTTTATAAAGGTAAATGGCGCGAAGCATACGAAGTGCTCGCCGCCACAAACGACTTCCCCGAATTTACCGGACGCATCTGTCCGGCACTTTGCGAAAAGTCGTGTGTACTGAAGCTTTCGTGTGATGCACCTGTCACCATTCGTGAAAACGAGGCGGCTATTGCCGAAGCGGCTTTTCGCGAAGGGTATATCGTGCCCATTCAGCCCGAACGTAATGGAAAGCGGGTTGCCATCATCGGTGCAGGTCCTGCGGGACTCTCCGCTGCCTGCCGGCTGAATGCTAAAGGCTATGAAGTGACTCTTTTTGACAGCAAACCCATGCCCGGCGGATTACTGCGCTATGGTATTCCTAATTTTAAACTCGATAAGGCAGTAATCGACCGCCGGATGGGAGTGCTTGAAGCCGAAGGTATCAAATTCGAAATGGGCGTAACGGTAGATGTACAGAAACTCCCCGCGGGCTTTGATGCCTACTGCATCTGCACCGGGACGCCACAGGCACGCGACCTCAATATCCCCGGACGCGAACTGAAAGGTATTTATCTTGCCCTCGAAATGCTGTCCCAGCAAAATCATATCCTCGATGGAGAAACGTTCTCCAAAGACCGTCTGGTAAATGCCAAGGGCAAACGGGTTCTCGTCATCGGTGGCGGTGATACAGGATCAGACTGTATCGGTACGAGTATCCGCCAGGGAGCCGTGAGTGTGACACAGATTGAAATCATGCCACAGCCTCCCGTAGGTCACAATGACGCTACTCCTTGGCCACAATGGCCCATTGTACTGAAGACGACTTCAAGTCACGAAGAAGGTTGCACGCGCCGCTGGTCGCTGGCATCCAATCAGTTTATTGGCAAGAATGGAAAAGTCTGCGGTGTAGAGGTGGAAGAAGTGGAATGGATTCCGGCTCAGGATGGAGGACGCCCTACCATGAAACCTACCGGAAAGAAGGAAGTGATAGACGCCGATATGGTACTTCTGGCCATGGGCTTCCTGAAACCGGAACAACCGGAATTTCCGGAAAATGTATTCGTAGCAGGTGATGCGGCACGTGGTGCCAGCCTTGTGGTGCATGCACTGGCGGACGGACGGAGAGTGGCAAAACGGATAGACAAGTATTTGAGTAACTAACCCCTAATCACTAAATATCATGTGTGGAATCGTAGGTATCTTCAATATCAAATCTCAATCCCAGGAATTGAGAAACAAAGCGCTTCGAATGGCGCAGAAAATCCGTCATCGCGGACCGGACTGGAGTGGTATTTATGTAGGCGGTAGTGCCATCCTGGCTCACGAACGTCTTTCCATCGTCGATCCGGAAAGTGGCGGACAACCATTGTATTCTCCGGATGGCAAGCAAATCCTTGCCGTCAACGGTGAAATCTATAATCATCGGGAAATCCGTTCCCGCTATGCCGGCAAATATGCTTTCCGTACAGGATCGGACTGTGAAGTCATCCTCGCATTATATAAGAATAAAGGCATTCATTTCCTCGAAGAATTGAACGGTATCTTTGCCTTTGCCCTTTACGATGAGGAAGCAGACGATTATCTGATTGCCCGTGACCCTATCGGGGTAATCCCTCTTTATATCGGTCGTGACGACCAGGGACATATCTACGTCGGTAGCGAACTGAAAGCTCTCGAAGGTTTCTGTGACACCTACGAGCCTTTTCTGCCCGGACATTACTTCTGGGGACGTGAAGGGAAAATGCATCGTTGGTATCAACGCCCCTGGACCGATTATGCCGCCGTCAAAGCCAATGACACCACCGCCCGCCGGGCTACCCAACCAGAAATCAACAGTGTAAAACTCTCCCTTGAAGCTGCCGTGCAACGCCAGTTAATGTCCGATGTTCCTTACGGTGTTCTGCTCAGTGGTGGCCTCGACTCTTCCGTCATCTCCGCCATTGCCAAGAAGTATGCCCGCAAGCGCATTGAAACTGATAACCAGAGCGAAGCCTGGTGGCCTCAACTCCACTCCTTCGCCGTCGGTCTGCGCGGTGCACCGGACTTGATTAAAGCCCGTGAAGTGGCGGAATATATCGGCACTGTTCACCATGAAATCAATTATACCATTCAGGAAGGGCTCGATGCCTTGCGTGATGTCATCTACTTTATCGAAACATACGACGTTACCACTGTTCGTGCTTCCACACCGATGTACCTGTTGGCACGTGTCATCAAGTCTATGGGTATCAAAATGGTGCTTAGTGGCGAAGGTGCCGATGAGGTTTTCGGTGGTTATCTATACTTCCACAAAGCCCCCACACCGCAGGCTTTCCACGAAGAAACGATCCGTAAGCTCTCCAAGCTGCACCTGTACGACTGTCTGCGTGCCAATAAGAGCCTTTCTGCCTGGGGTGTGGAAGGTCGTGTTCCCTTCCTCGATAAAGAGTTCCTGGATGTGGCAATGAACCTCAGCCCTGCCGTCAAGATGTGTCCGGGCAAAGAAGTGGAGAAACGCATTGTGCGCGAAGCTTTCCAGGATATGCTGCCTCAGAGTGTTGCCTGGCGACAAAAAGAGCAATTCTCCGATGGCGTCGGTTACAATTGGATTGATACATTGAAGGCCATTACTTCTGCCGCCGTCACCGACCATCAGATGGAACATGCCGCCGAACGGTTTCCCATCAATCCACCACAGAATAAGGAGGAATATTACTATCGTAGCATTTTCGAAGAACACTTCCCCAGTCAGTCGGCTGCCCGAAGCGTGCCCAGTGTGCCGAGCGTGGCTTGCTCTACTGCTGAAGCACTTACCTGGGATGCCACATTGCAAGGGAAAAATGATCCGAGCGGACGGGCTGTGGCAGATGTGCACGAGGCAGCCGGGAACGTGGGCTGATAAAGCCTGTTATAAGCAGAGTCTACTGTGTAAACAATTTACCAAGCGAGATCCATCAATAGAATGCTGAGCATTCTTATCACAGTCTCAAATATAGACAAAAAACAGGCATTTTTCTGCTTTATTAAGCTTCTTGTTATTCGTTTTTAAAGAATAACAGGAACGTTTTTAAAGAATGTGCTCAACGTTTATTAAAAACGTAAAAAGCCTCTTTTAAGCCCGAATCCGATAAATATCAACAAAAAAGGCGATAACTTCCTATTGAAATTATCGCCTTTCTTGTTTTTTGTCTGTTATTATCTTAGAAAACAAGTCGTATGAATTCTCTATTATCAACTACCCTGCAAAGATACGACATCCGAAAGGTGAAGTCAAGTATTCTGGCCGGTTTTTCCGACTTTTCTTTTTTTTATTTTTTAATTCTTCCATTTTGTTTTTGTCCGATACCATTTTTCTAATTTTGAGAATTAGAAATTAGGAACTTGCGTTAACTTAACACACAACAAAGATGAAATATAAAAGGACTCTCCACTCCAATCCACACTAAGATAGTGTCAAAACGGAATAAAAGAACGCGAATTACACAAATCTGTCATTCAATAATCCACTTCTCTATATTCCTTGTTTTATTACTGAAGTTCACACCTATTTTGAATAATTTCCTCGGGTCTGCCTCAAAAGGAAGAGCATACTGTTTTTCTTCTATTTGCTGCAAAGCTTCTTCTGCAGTACCTTCCAGTTTGAATTCCATGACGTAAATGTAATCGGCAGTCTTCACTACCAGATCCACCCTCCCTTCCGAAGTGTGATATTCCGCCTGTGTGTAGAAACCCACCAGTTTGAAGACTATAAACAGCACATTTTGGTAATGTAATTCCAAGTCTTTCACCAATTCATAAGGTGTGTCGGCAAAAAAGCTTTGCAGCCTCTTAAAGAAAGCGTTAGGTTGGCCGGAACGTATCTCACGAACAAACCTTTGTATCTCAAACGGTGCTTCTAACTGATTGAAGCGGGTATAAAACGGCATCAGAAATCTGATAAAGCCCTCTTCCACTTCCCGGTTAGGGAAACCGAGACGGTATAGACCGAATTCCTTATCATACCCCTTTATCGTGAGATAACCACTTTGGAAAATAACCGGTATGGGTTCGTTGTCGCCATAAATACAGTTCAGCACATCAGCATCCGTTTCTTCATGCGCCATGCGTTCCAAATTGTAATGATTGCGTCTCAGCAACTCCACAAGGTAAGTAGGCGTTCCGGTTTCAAACCAATAGTTGCCGAATTTCATCTTAAAGAATGTATTCAGCAAACTGAAAGGATTGTAGATGCCGTCCGTATTTTCTGTAAAGTGATAACCATCATAGCACGCTTTCAGTTCATTGCACACTTCCTGATACGTCATTTTCTGCGCGGCTGCCAATTCGTGCAGGTCTTCTTCAAAATTAAGATGTATCTCCTTTTCAGTAATTCCACAGATGGAAATAAACGGCTCGTCCATGGAGATATCATTCAAATTGTTCAGGTCACTGAACACACTGACTTTGCCAAACTTGGTCACTCCCGTCAGCAAGGCAAACTTGATGCAGCCGTCCATGGTTTTCAGTACGCCATAGAAAGGTTTCAGAGTGTTGCGGAATTCGCGTTGCAGTTCCTCGTTGCCGATAGCTTGGAGCAAGGGTTTGTCATATTCGTCGATGAGAATGGCTACACGCTCACCACTTTGCTCATAGGCCCGTCCCACAACTCCTGCAAAGCGCAAGGCAAGGGTAGTTTCGGCAGAACGCGTTCCGTAAAGTGACTCCCAGTAATCAAGCGTTTCATTCAGTATTTTGTCCAGACTGTCCGGCGTATCATATTTCCCGATATTCAAGTCCAGATGGAACACGGGGCGTTTCACCCAGTCTTTTTCCAAAGTTTCCACCGCCAAGCCTTCAAACAAGTCCCGTTTCGCTTCAAAATAGGCTTCGAGCGTGGAAATCAGCAAACTCTTCCCAAAACGGCGGGGGCGGGAAAGGAAAAAGTAACTGCCACTTTTCACCAACTTATACATCAATGCAGTTTTATCCACATAAACGTATCCTTCCTTACGAATCTTCTCGAAGTTTTGTATCCCGATAGGATATATTCTGTTACCCATGTCCTTGCCTCCTTCTACTATAATAGTATTCATTAATGCTACAAAGATAATGTAAACCGAGAACAGTAAAAAATGAACGAGTTCATTTTTTATGCCGAGGTGCAGCTTATCTTCTTCAAAGATAATGCAAATCGAAGGCAGCACTTTCATTTTCCCAATTTATTCCCTACCTTTGTACCCGCTTTTTTTAGAAAGGCAGGATTCGTTCTATTAGTTTTAGGTTAAACACTTAATAACGCTTATGCAAAAGTCTGACTGCATCATCGGTGTAGAGCACGTATCGAAATACTTCGGAGACAAAGCCGTACTGAATGATGTAAACCTCTCTGTCCGTAAGGGCGAATTTGTAACGATATTGGGCCCCTCCGGCTGCGGCAAGACTACTTTGTTGCGCCTGATAGCCGGTTTCCAGACCGCCTCGGAAGGTATCATCACCATCGCCGGAAAAGACATCACGCAAACACCGCCACACCAACGTCCGGTGAATACCGTCTTTCAGAAGTATGCCCTTTTCCCCCACCTCAACGTGTACAACAACATCGCTTTCGGACTGAAGCTCAAAAAGATGCCCGAAGCCACCATTGGCAAGAAGGTGAAACAAGCCCTCCGCATGGTAGGTATGACGGATTACGAAGACCGTGACGTCGACTCCCTCTCCGGCGGACAGCAACAACGTGTTGCCATCGCCCGTGCCATCGTCAACGAACCCGAAGTGCTGTTACTGGACGAGCCCCTCGCCGCCCTCGACCTCAAAATGCGTAAAGACATGCAGATGGAGTTGAAAGAGATGCACCAGAAGCTTGGAATCACCTTCGTCTACGTCACCCACGACCAGGAAGAAGCCCTTACTCTGAGCGACACCATCGTCGTGATGAGCGAAGGCCGCATCCAGCAGATAGGTACGCCGACAGACATCTACAACGAACCCATCAATTCTTTCGTTGCCGATTTCATCGGAGAAAGTAACATCCTGAACGGCCTCATGCTTCAGGACAAAGCCGTATCCTTTGCCGGACACGAATTTGAATGTGTCGACAAGGGCTTTGGCGAAAACACTCCCGTCGATGTAGTCATCCGTCCCGAAGACATCTATATATTCGAACCTTCTGCCGCTGCCCAACTGATGGGTACTGTCACCTCCTGTATCTTCAAAGGCGTGCATTACGAAATGATGGTACAGACTAACGAGGGCTACGAATTCATGGTGCAAGACTATCACAGTTTCGAAGCCGGACGGGAAGTCGGTCTGCTCGTGAAACCTTTCGACATTCACGTAATGAAGAAAGAACGCACCTGCAACACCTTCGAAGGCAAGCTCATAGACGCCACACACGTCGAATTCCTCGGTTACACCTTTGAGTGTGCCGAAGTGCAGGACATCGAACCGGGCAGTTCCGTCCTCGTAGAAATAGATTTCCGGAACGTCATCCTCGAAGATAACGAAGAAGACGGTCATCTGACGGGCGAAGTGAAATTCATCCTTTATAAAGGAAACCATTATCATCTCACCGTGTTTACCGATTGGGACGAGGATATCTTTGTAGACACCACTGACGTCTGGGATGACGGCGACCGTGTCGGCATCACCATCGCACCCGAAAATATACGAATTGTAGCACCGGCACAGACCACCGGTTCTATCCCTATTGTCGAATCTGCTAATAAGAAAGGAAGTGCTCAGTAATATATCCCGTTTCTTCATGCGTCGCCGGAACTGGACAGTTCCCTACGCATTGTTTCTCATCATCTTCGTTGTGATGCCTCTGTTGCTCATTGTGGTTTATGCCTTCACCGATGCTGAAGGCGCATTCACGTTTGCCAACTTCCGCAAATTCATGATGCATCCCGAATCTATCAACACATTCGTCTACTCCATCGGAATAGCTGTCATCACGACTCTGGTATGCCTCCTGCTCGGTTATCCGGCTGCTTATATTCTCAGTCAGAAGCGCTTCAACACTTCCCAGACCATGGTTGTACTGTTCATCTTGCCTATGTGGGTGAACATCCTGATACGTACACTTGCCACGGTGGCATTGTTTGATTTCCTCAACCTGCCGCTGGGCGAAGGAGCTTTGGTATTCGGTATGGTCTACAACTTCCTGCCGTTCATGATATACCCTATCTACAATACGTTGCAGAAGATGGATGGCAGTCTGATAGAAGCAGCCCAAGACCTGGGAGCTACGCCTGTACAGGTATTCGGTAAAGTGATCCTCCCCCTTTCGATGCCCGGCATCATGAGTGGTGTGGTGATGGTTTTCATGCCCACGGTTTCCACCTTTGCCATTGCCGAGTTGCTGACGATGAACAACATCAAACTGTTCGGTACTACCGTACAAGAGAATATATATAACGGAATGTGGAACTACGGCGCTGCCTTGTCGCTCATCATGCTGTTGCTGATTGGCGTCACCGCCCTCTTTACCAACGAGGACGACAGTGCACAAAATGAAAGC
>OMDZ01001171.1_pt1 | contig 13331 bp, 9 predicted proteins | sample 1673641 | NCBI WGS metagenome assembly OMDZ01 (sample SAMEA103958117, study PRJEB25191) | human gut metagenome | biome: human-associated habitat [ENVO:00009003]; feature: intestine environment [ENVO:2100002]; material: feces | place: Germany | collected 2013/2015
AAAGTATGTGGCACGAAGCACGGTAAATACCATATCCACGAACTTCCAACAATACACAAGGCTCATACGACATGTTACTACCCTTCAGCACCAGTTCTTTGTGCTTCAAGATACTAGCTACTACACTCTAGTTACCAACACGAACAAATGCCTACATCGGTCCATCATCTATGTTATAATAAGATATCTGAGCACCAGGCATCACTGTGAGTACAACGAACTCCTTGTCTTCAGCCTTTGCGAACGAGAGGTTGAATCAGGTATTGGATCAATGTGAGACTTGATAGCTTCGCTGATCTTCTCCGCATCATCTTTTACGTCATCAAGACCGACCGATAGTTTTATCATTAGCAATACCCCAAATGAGTCTGCCACCAATACCATTGGCAAAGGTGCTCACACTCTTGCACCAACTTTTCGGTTTCTTCACCTCCAGAGCCACCTTCTTATCATATTTTGTTACCCCGCCTATCAGTTGGTGAATGTCTAGTACTTCCATTTTATATATAACGTATTGACCTACTATTTATTTAAATGTTTAGAGTTCTATCGAACATAACGATTCCCCTTTATATTTTATAATATGTAGCATCTGACTCACAGAAACAACAGATGATTACTTTACCATCAAAGTCACTCTCATGGATTGCCTTCAACGCAATCTAAGCAGCCTCTGCCTTTGGATAGCCATACACACCAGTACTAATACAAGGGAAAGCGATACTCTTAATGCTCTTTTCCTTAGCAATGTCAAGTGCAGTCTTATAGCATGAAACCAGCAACTGAGACTCGTCACCATTACCATAAAAACAGGTCCGACGGTATGGATTACATACTTGCAAGGCAAGTTATATGCCCCTGTTATCTTACTCTGACCAGTCTCGCAACCGCAAGAGTCATGCACTCCTTCAAGAGTTCGCGACCTGCAGCACGATGAATAGCACCATCCACTCCTCCACCATCTAACAACGAGCGGTTAGCTGCATTAACGATTGCATCAACTGCCAGCTTGGTTATGCCACCAACGACGAGTTCTATCTGTTTCATATACTTACCTCTTATTCCATATCGGTTAGAACCATATCGCAAAATTCGTTTGCATTATTTGCATTATAAATTTTAGCGCCAATATTCTTTAATGGTTCATAGCTATGTAGAGATTTTGAACCACCAAGTAAAAATATATATAACTTATTATCATCATTCAAATAATCACGGAAATAGCTTACAGATTCATTGATATTGCCTAAGTCACCATCTGTAATCAACACGGTAACTAGATCTCTAGATCTTACGTCTAACGTTGATTTAATTCTTGAAATTGGAAACTTAGTTCCACCGTGACCATTTGTTAATAGACGCTCCCTTACGTCATCATATTTATCACTCCAATCAACGTATGCATCAATTTTATCACTAAATCCTATAAATGCAACCTTGCTTTTTGTTGATTCAAAGTATGATAAAATACCATATGATGCAAGAACAGCCTGATGCATATTAGCAGATTCCTTCATCGCAGACCCCATACTACCGGATGTATCAACGACCAACAACAAATCCATTTGTTTGCTTTCAGTACCATTATCATCATTAGATACATATTCCCACTTTTTTGTAGTCATTCCAGGAATAAGTCGTGGAGATGTCATATATGTTAACATTAAATCCAGCTCCTCTATTGGGTCACCAATTCTCCATACAGAGGGATATGTATATGAAGACTTGTTTCCTGTATTCGAAAATTCAACAATTGGTATGATATTAGCACTTTGAACATTAAACCAAAGAACTCCCTTCTGCTTATCAGACATACCTATAATACCAGCAATTGCTAATAGGTCGATGAACTCTTCTACAGAGGTTTCTTCTGCGAGTACTTCTATTGCTTCTTTGACTTTATCAGGATCCGCAAAAACAAAAGCATTTCCGTGTTCATCGCCATCTTTAGGTCTACCAACACCCCATTGACCGCTCTGTTGCTGGGATCCCTGCTGACCGCTCTGTTGCTGAGATCCTTGTTGACCGCTCTGCTGGGGATTCTTTTGGTCTTCAACATATAGTTTAAAGAATATTTCTGCATATTCTTCAACTTTATCTAAAAATGACGATTTATCTTCTATGCCGTTTTTCGTGAATGAATCAGCTAATTGATGGACAATTTTTAAAAATTCAGGATCAGTTTCATTTATACCAAGATCTTCTTTCCAAATTGCCTCTTTTGTTAGAAACATTAATTTGCAATGCCTTGGACAAGCACTGATATTTGCACCTATTTTTATCCAATCGATTTCACTCTTTAAAGTTTCTTTACTATGTCTATAATAGTTTTTTGTATCAACAATAATATCAGCTGCTTGATTTGAAATTGCTCCACACGCATACTTGATATTTATACCAAGATGAGAGAAATGCTTATAATAAACATCTTTAATTCTTTTTAGCATTCTAAAATGAGTAATTACATCAAATGGGCAACACATATAGTGCTCTATTTCATGTCTTGTAAGTACTTTTACTTCATTCTGAAACTCATGATAACTTATAGGAAGTTTTCCGAAATTAAGATGAATCTGCCAAGTCTTATCTATAGTAATATAGTATTGCCCAGTTGAATAATTAGCATCATCCGGCAAAAGCATTTTGACAATAGGCATAGGAATCCCCAAGGAATTGTGATACTCCTTGACGAATACATACTCAATTGCTTCTTGGGCTTTCAATCTATATGTTTCAATATCAATTGACATTGTTTGCTTGTAAGTATTTGAATAATTCAGAATCTTCGTCCCCTTGGTAGGTAAAGATATATTTTTTCAATCTCTTAACTGACAAGTCGCATGCATCTCGTGTAATATCCAACAACTTAAATGGTTTTACTTTTTGTATGTCACCATTTGCAAGATCGGTACCAGGAATAACCGCTTGAATAAGAGATGACAGTTGAGGATTCGATATTATTGAATCTTTTTCGAGCTTAAATGTATATTCCTTTATTTCTATCTTTTTGATAGAACGGTTAACTCGCTCTGAAATGTACTGTCGATTGGGAATATCATATCTAAATGCTAATTCTGATTTTATAGCCTTAAGCTTCGAAATGTCACCTTTTGAGTTATCTATCTGGTTGTTATAGGACACAATCTTATCATAAACTGGAGCATATTTTTCATTTAAGACTGGAACAATCTCTGCAGATATTACAAGAGAATTATATGACGAGTCTCTTATTTCTTTAAGATACTCATTGAATTCTGGAACTGAAAGTGTTCCTGTCTTAACTCTTTCAAAACCCATAAGAAGATCTTTAATACCATCAAACTCATTTTTGATCATTTGTATGATATTTCGAGTTCCATCTAAATCAATATTTGTTATAAAAATGGATGTTTGCTTCCCTGAATTTGTATTTTTCCAATGTTCAGTTAAAGTTGACACATACTTTTTGCTCAGAACAGCTCTATGCCAAATCATATATGGGGCTAAAACCTCAATATGATTTACATTGACTTCTCTGTCTCCAAGGAACCATGCAAGAGCTTTTCCATATCTGTACAGGTCTTCTTTTACTCTGACGCTTAGTGGTAACTTGATTTTTGAGCACACTTTTTCTGGTGCACACATATGACAATTCTCACAAAGACTCTTGTCAACAGACAAGTTATCATTAGACTCTTTAGAGGCTCTTTCACATAGGCGATATGAAGCAATTATGTAGTTGATAAACAATTCGGCTTCTTCTGTATATGGAATATTCTTAACAATTTCTTGAAGTTCTTCTAGATTAACATCCTGAAGATATTCCTCAATACGATCATTATAAGATGATTTATCTCGTTTTCCAATAGTACTGAAACTGTCATAATCAGGCATGGTTATCGGAAGTGCAAGAGCAAATCTATCCTTGAATGGCAAAGACAATTCTGTGTTCGCATTGTCCTTTGGGTTCAAGGTTGCAAACAGGGTGAAAGCAGGAACAATCATACTCTGATCATGATATTTTACTGACCCTTCTGCGAGCAATGACAATAGAATATTTTGTGCGTATGGAGATAAACGATTTATCTCATCAATGATTTTCCATCTTGATGTGACAAATTCGTTCCAGACCACTGACAACTTACCATTATCAAGTGGTTTGTTTCCTGTCATTTGAGTAAAATCTAAACTACCAAGGATTTTTTCTTCTGTCAATTGTGGATGTCCTCTCAATATACAATCTTCAATCTTTTCCTTGGTAAGATGGTAAAACAACTGACCTAAATACTTAGACAAGGTGGTTTTTCCTCCGCCATGTCCTCCATACAACATCATTGTACCACGCTCAACAAGTGCATTGATTACAGCAAGCGTTTCTACCAAATACACTTTTCGATCTTTCAACTTCTCGTTCGAGAACTTTGCACCTTCAAGTTCTGAATTGTGCACATACAAATTGTTTATTCGTATGTTATCCAATGCCTGAATTATATCAATATTTGTCATTATTAGTATTCTTTTGTATATGATAATTTAATAAGTCCACTCTCCAATAGTTTTCGGAGATAGTCATGATCTAAATCAGATGGCGTTAACTCTAAAGACTCTTTTTGTTGAAGCCAGTTTATCTCTGTTTCCAATCCAGATTTTTTCATGATGTCTTCAAATATCTGCTGAGTTTTATTCTTATCCTCAAGCATTGTATCTAAAGTTTCATCAGAAATAGAATTCATAAAATCAGAGAGTGGCCCTAAACCATTCACAATTGTTGCCAGAGTTCCATTTTCAGAATCATATATTGAGTCAATATCATTTTGTAATTCTGGATGAGTTTTTGCAATCTTTTCCAACATAGCTTTTTTGGTCTTGTTATAGTTTGCCAAGAATTCATCAAAGCAGTCTTTTACTTCGTCAAAAATCTTTATTTCTGAACTATGGAGCTTTGCAATTTCATTATGACATTTGTTTAGTTTTGGAACAATTTCCTCAAATTTCACAGTAAGTATCTGTGGTAGTACATTAGCGTTTCTTACTGTCTTGTAATTCTTTATGAGCAGATCTATCTCACCTTCTTTTTCGAATCCATCCCAAGTTTTATTAAACGACAATTCATCTTCTGCATAGAATTCTTTTATGTCAATGTACTTGGCTTCAATATCATTCCAAGTATTCTCAATAAAATTATTCAAGCATTCAGCTACATCTCCTTTTGTTGCCAACATGGTGTCATCGAACTTCTTGAAAAGTTGCTTAAGTGTATCATCCGAATTACTTGAGATGCCAGTATCAGAAAGTATGGTTATTACTTTCTTAATAGACGCGATTCTGTTTCTTACTCGCAAGTATAGTTTTGACTTATTTTCGGACTCATTAAGTGCTGTAAGATTCTGTCCATTTTTTATAGACTGCTTAATTATTTCGGAATAGAATGATATTGTCTCATCATTCTTTTGTTCTTCCGTATATAGATCTTCTACCTTTGTAGAAGCCAATTCAGAAATGTCTGCTAAACCAACAAATTCATCCTCTAAATCTGTCAAGAATCCATCAATATTATTCTCAAATTCATCTGGCTTATTAACAAATGCTGAGACATCTGATTTCAACTTTTTATTAAATTCAGAGATGATTTTATCAAATATACACTTGTCATCATCAAAAGAAATGTTTTCAAGTGTACTTAATATTGAATCAATTCTAGAAGAATATGTTTCATAATTACCTTTTAGGAAATCTCGCAATTTAGCAATATTATTTTCGTTATTCTTTGTATGTTCCTCAACCCATGACACAAATGCATCTAACCCTGGAGCTGTCATTTTTTCATACAAAGAATCAAATAACTGTTCAAGTTGCTTTGTGCATTTTTCAAAATCTTTTTTGGTAAGGATGTTTGAAATCCTTTCCTCAATTGCGTTAAGCTCATCTTGCCACTCTTGCTTGCTAAGCTCTAATTTAAGAGTTTCGGCATATTTATCACCCTTTTTTATCTCAAGAGCCTTATTGTATTGCTTTGTAATTTTATCAATATTCATATGGTTACTCTTTTAATAAATCTTTGATATATTCATAAACCTTGGTATAACTCAATGCTTCTGCCTGACAATCTTTACAGAACTTTAAGGTTTCGTTCATTCGAATTTTATATGTAGAATTAGTCAAACTTGTTTGAAGAAAGGCCTTGAACTTATGAATATCAGACTCGTCAATTGAAGTTTCTTTTGCAGGATGCAATTTTGCATCAATGACATTTTGAACTTCTGATCTTGGCGTCAAATATCTAGCATACTGTGTCCAACACCAATCACCATCATATCTTTGTGGCTGACCATTAGGCTTAAGATCAGAAAGGTTAATAAGTTTTGATGTCAATGAATCCTGATATATTGTATTGATAGGTAACTGATATTCTTTTTCGATAAGTTCCTTCTTATTCTTTAAGGATATCAAAATACCATTAATTTGATGTTCAACAACTTTGGCTTGTGAAACTATATTTGAGATTCTCCATACGATTGATGAAATTATTGCAAATATTGATACACCATCCTTGTCTTCTAATACGATTCTCTTACAGTTTGACAGTAATCTAGATACCAATTGTAATTCAGATACATATCCTTGGAAAGGCATTTTCTCTGGATTCGCTTTCGCATAATTCTTAGAATACAACAAATCTGTTATAGCTGCTATGTGTTGAGTTGAATTCGATATTGTTGAAACAAGCTCTGTTTGCTTTTCTTCAATTCTTGTATTCAACTGACTACGCAACAAAGAGAAATCAATCTTTTCGATATACGCTTTAAGATATAGCAATTTTATCAATGTACGCCCCTTGCTAAATCCATAAGACATATCATTATTATATGAAGCTATCCAATGGTCATTTAGAGAATCCTTCATAAAAGTCAGCAGTTCGTCCAACTTACTTACAGATCTCTCATTATTCATCATAGCTGTGAAAGAACACAGATGTTTAATGATGTAGTCTTCATTATCATAAGAACTCATCAATTTACTGGCAGTTTCTCTTGATAAAATATTTAATATTTGATCAAAGAATAAGGATTCGTTAATCCTATCTTCAATTGGGGGCAGATACAAAGCATTTCTAAAGTTTCCTACTTCTTGAAGGATCTTTAATAATGATTGATAACTTGATGTAGGCTTCTTTGCATTCTCCAATATATAGTACATTGCAAGATACTTACTTTTTGTATCAGTTATATCTGCAGATTCAAGACTGGTAAAATCCCAAAGAATATTGTCTTCATAATCCCTCTTTTCGCAGATTAGGTTTTCCATTGCTGACTCATGGTCTTTTTTCTGCGCAAGAGAAATTGTGTTAATAACACAACTATCCCCTTCCAATACAAGTCTGGAATAGTGTTCAATTGTTCTAATAGCCTCCTTTTGCTTTGTCCATTCTCTATTTTTAATAACGTCAATGGCTGTATGGAAGTCGTATGTACGATTGTCGTCAATCAAAACAATATCATTGCAAGATCCAGCTACTATGACAATTTTTGCCACAGAGTCAATAAAATCTGCTATTTGTCCCCCAAAATTGAACTGATAGTGATTGTAATCCTCAAAAACCAACTTTTTCATTTTACAGATTGGCAGAAGGTTACCTGAACCATCCTTACATACTTCTTCTTTCAGTTGGCTTATATATTCATGTTCTTGGAGATATACTATTCTAATAGTTTTACTTGCATTGGTATGCAAGTCATTCTTTTGTGATTTGATATAGTCTTTAAGCCTGAGGATATACTTTTTTAAAGGTTCATCCTCTAAAACAAAGATAATTGTATTGTCACTACTACGAGAAGTCAAAAAGACACTCTGTCTGAAATTTGAGGATTCAAGTTTTTTATCCAAACTCATATCCTTATATTTCAACTTCGGAGAGCCAATAGGCTGTTCAATGATTTCCCTAATGGCACGTAATGAATACTGCATATAAATCTCATTTCCTGATTTAATTTTGCAAGTTTCAAAAATACTATTAAGATTCTCAAAGTTATCATCAATTGTTTCCTCTTCGACAGAAGATTCAATAAATTTAATAGAATCTAAGATAAAATCTTTTGTCTCTCGTGTTACTTGGTCCTCATTATCCTCATACTGACTAATAAAGTCGTATGTTAACTCTAGTAATGGAATCAAGAAAGTTGTAGCAAGTGCTTTCTCTTTGTTATTTCTGCATGCAGTTGAAAAAGCAATTTTACCGTCAGAATTAGAACAAGCAGAGAGAATATAGCTAAAATACTTACCAACGTTTCTTATATAATCAACGCTTGTGTATTTCCCTTGTTCTTTACACTTTTCAAGATATGCAGAAAAATCATCACTAATTGCAGGATTGAGTTCTTTTACTACAGATACTAACTCATCTGTACAGAAGAAATCTTCTGCACTATCCTTCATTGCCTCTCTGTATGAATCCTCAATCTTAATGGATTGTGGTTCAAAATCTAGTAAAAGTCTACCAACAATCGGACGAATGTAACTATTCATTTGATTGAAATAAGAAACCTTTAGGTATTTTACTTCTTCACCACTTTCATCTATTGGCTCATTGAAAATGTCCTTTACAAGGAATTCTGTTGCATCATATTCCTTATAAATACTATAATCAATGGCATCCCACAATTTCTGTATATGACCTGGACGACAACGAGACATCCACCATATAAAATTCACATATCCATTAGCGCACTCCTTCATAAACTTACGTTTAAGTAAGGCTACCGTTGGAAATGGAATCTGAATTGTCTTCAGTCTTCTATTAGCAGCTGTTTCGCTATCATTATTTCCATCTGTTCCCTTTTCTTTTGCTACTTCATAGCCAGAAGCTGGTCCATTGCCAATAACTAATAAGAAAGGTTTTGTCTGAACAACTTGATCAAACAATTCACGAAGGATACCACCCCCAGATGATTCAACATAACGTTTGAGTTCATAGAATTTTGACTCAAATTCATCCACAAGGAGTATAGGAGGTGTAGTGCTTTCTAATGCTTGGCGGATAACTTCTTCGGAAAAAACAAGTTTGCTAATTTCTGATTCTTTGGTATCATTTGAATCCAATGTGACAGGAATGAAATCTTCCAAATACTGGTTTAAGCTTGGATTCTCAGAATCATCACCAGACTTAAAATCAGGGAAATCAATATCGTTTATATCATTCCAATTAGAGTTTCTCAATTTGTCGATCTGCTCTTTAATGATACTATTGATAATTCTGCTAAGTTGGTTATTTTGAACCTTACCAGATTCCAATGACTCTGCTTCCTTCTTTACAGCATCAACAATCTTAGCCAAAGGCATGTAGAAGGTAGGCGTTTTTAGCACTTCCCAACCGTAATGGAATAGATAGTATAATGTTGTTGATTTACCAATACCAAAAGCCCCCTGTAACATTATTGGTTGGATATTGCCTTTGTTACAGCCTTCTTTTAGATCAGACTCTACAGTTTCTCTTAGTTTTTTATGTTCGTTACTAAGATCAACCCATTTAGTTCTTTTTATGAGTGGGATGTAAGTTCCTGCCATATTATTACTTTAATCTAATTGTTATCGTTTTATTCAGAAGTGGAGATTCTATTTGGTATAAACCTTTTCGCAAACCTCCATATACTATTCTCTCAGAATTTGAGGTACCTTCTATTTGTTTGTTTTCTAGATTCCGCAGTACTACTTCTACTTTTGGAATAATAGTTAAAATGAACTCTGCTTTCTTTTTCCTGACCTCAATAGAGAAAGGCATATGCTCATAATTGAACTCAATGCAATCATTCTCAGAAATAATATTATTGGTTCTGGCAGCCATCGCATATTCTTCATGTCCATTAAGAGGAATCAATCTTGGCTTAAGGACATTCATTTGAGGCATGTGTTTTGTCTTAGAATAATCCTCATAGTTAACATCTACAGAGAATGAAAAATTCTCAGACCTTTCAAGATTATTCATAAACGCAATCACAGAATGGTTTAAGAATCGAGCATTTGATATTTCTATTTCTCTGAATTCTTCTTGATCATTTGTCAACTTACAGTCTTTGGAAGAGCTATCCAAATAATAATCACCTACGTATTTATCCAGAATTTCAGTAAGAATTGGCTGCTCATTCCATCTCTCTATAAAGAAAGGAAAACCTGTTATTGATTCCTCTTCACAAATTTGATCATTCTCAGAAGCCATTTCAACAAATGGAGATATAGGACATACTCTAACAAACATTCCATCTTCTCCTATCATTTCTTCTTGAGAAACCAATAAAACCATAATAGGAGCAGCAGCCGACTGGAGTATTCCTTCGTAATCCATATAACTTCTTTTAATTGTCCATATCTGATTCTCTTTGATTTTAGGACGTAGATGCAAATAATTGACAGGCACACCATTCGAAGCGAATAAGTCGTTAATGCTGGCCAATTCTTTATCTGATACTATAATGTCTTCTTTCACCTCAGGAATTATTGGGTTCTTGAGGAAATCATTTATGATGTTCATATATTCTACGTTTGTCATAATGGTAATACTCCCGTTTCTGATATTTTGTCCAAAGCTAAAGCAATATTTTGCAAGAAAGAAATACCTTCCTCTTCATTATTAGGCACATAAGTAGAGAAAATTTTTTTCTTAAAATCTTCTATCTTGCGATGGACAGAGCTTTTCGGAAGGTTATACTTATCAGCGATGGATGATAATGATATACCACCTGTATTCTGAAATATGTACTCTAAGAATATACGTGAATCTATTTGACCTACGTCTTCGATTATTGTCTTTATTGCTTTGGTTTGCTCATCGTCAAGTTGATTATAAACAATTTGATTTTCTGACATATTTGTCTTGAAGACTGACTGATCTAATAATTCAAAGACAGCTTTAGCCAAAGAAGAAACCGATACATAACCATCAGCCGACAAAAGAATATCTTCTATTGCCAGTTTAACAATTGGCTTAAAATGTTTAGTATCTTCATTTATTGGATAATGAGCAAGATACTTAACGACATCATCTAACTTATCTATCCAATTATTACCATCGGACATTGAACTTTTAACATAAGCACTATGTTCGTGAGTTTCTTCATCATAGTCTTCTTGGCATATTTCTTGAACAAGTTCCTGACACTTTTGAAAACTCAGACCGACCTTTTGTTGTTCTTCCTTAATTCTGTTTGAAACAAAAGAAATGAACATTTGTGTAAAATAATAAGACAAATATTCAAATGGCACTTTTGACAAATACTTAATCTTATTTTTGGATATAATCCACTCAAAGAACTGGTGACTCAATTCCTTAATATCATCACTTTGCCAATCATTGTCATTATGATCCGATACTATGATACTTTTCTTCCACTGGTATTTCCTCACCATCGAAGTAATCGTACCAAGTATGTTTGCGTAGCCTCTGGATGTTAGTTTTCCAGAGAGCAACTCTAATAGATATTCTTCCTTAAACATTGATTCCTAGGCTAAATTTGATTTGTAATTTGAGTTCTTCTATTTGGCTGTCACTTAAGGAGTCTATTCCATTCCAACCTCGTTGCAAATTAGTTAAATCCTTAGAATTATATGTCATTCTAAGTTTTATCAAGAAGTAAGAGTAAGGACAATCGGGATCATTTGGATTGATCTTTACCCTAAAGACATTTGTGCCCTTATTATAGTCTTTGGACGTTCCTGGAATTATCCAGCATTTTTTGTTTTCATCAAATACTCTTCCAACAACAGACGGATGAAAATCATCTTTGTCCTTGTTGTGAGCAAAATGATTATCCCAAATACCATTAGGAGCAACCCATATAGAGCCTATTACAGGACAATAAATATCCTGTAGTATGCTCTTCCAATTGGATAATTGTAAATTAATCATTTTAATGTTCTATCTATAAACTTTTTGTTACCGTTTGTTCCTTTGCATCAATCATTTAAATTAAAATACTGGCTACCCAAGAATGGCAGTTTCACTAATTTACCTTGTTTATATGCATTATAAGGCGAGAGATTCTTATGTAACCCTAAAGCTGAAAGACGAACCACATTTGTTTCTCCCTGTTCATCTTTATCCGTAAACCATATTGTATCACGTCGTATAAACTCCTCATTTAATAGGTTAATGTCGTGAGTAGTCAATAGCATTTGTGAAGTCTGATTGCTATTAGCCAAGAATACTTTTATAAAATAGGATAGCAATTCATAATGAATGCTTGTTTCAACTTCATCTATGGGTACAAACTGGTTATTTTTCAGAAGGAAATTCAGTATTATGGCCATTCCTAAAAATCTCATAGTACCGTTTGATTCATACTCTTCAGATAATTCATATAAACCATTCCCTGTCCTATGAGTGAATGTCAATTCCGTATTTGTTATTTTACCTTTTTTCAACATTTCTGATTTTGCATCATCAGCAATTGGAGCTTTCTGAATCAGTTGTTCTAGTTCAGGCGTTATAAGTTCTTCTTCTTCATGAAGAGTAACATCTTCAATATTAAAATCCGAATCCTTTAAAAAGTTCAAAATAAATTTCTTCAGATTTCCATCCTTGTCCTTATCCAAATGACGTTTCACATATCCCGACAAAAGCATTCCAGGAGCAAGAACATCTTTTACTTGCTTTGCAAAATAGTCATAGACATCATTTAGCTTGGTCTTCCCTACATTGCAGTTTCCAAAAGCAGCAAGCACACTGCAGTTATTTATTGTGTTTCCTGCTATGGTATCCTGATTTTTCTTTGCCATTTTCAGGTTTATTCCAAATTCTATAACTGAAGAATCTGTATAAGGATCATAGCTACGGCTATAAAGTTTTGTAGGGCGTATGGATTCATATACAGTTAATGTTTCGGAATATATACGCTTTTTATCAAGCTCAAAGCTAAGGATATACTTCAATTGGTTCACATAAAAAGACATAGACATCTTTGTCGTTTTAGTCTTTGATGTTTCGTCTAATAAAAAAGGAACAACTCTAGTAGTATCATTACGACCTTTTGGCACCCTTAACACCAGCATCTTGAAAAAATCTATAGCTTCCAGCACATTGCTTTTACCAGACGCATTAGCCCCATATATTATTCCTACTTTCAGTAATCTTACACCATCCTTAACTTCATAAGTGTATTCATCCAACATAAAACTGTCTGATGAAGGTTCAAAGCTTATTTTTTGAGTCGACCTTATTGAGTAGAAGTTTTCTACTGTAAATTCTGCTATCATAGTCAATCTATTTCTTCTTTGATTGCAAATATATCAAATAAAATAAGAAATAGAATATTATACTACCTGTTTTTGTAAAATAGCTACATTTATCCTGTTTATAATTAGAT
>OMDZ01001182.1_pt1 | contig 13260 bp, 10 predicted proteins | sample 1673641 | NCBI WGS metagenome assembly OMDZ01 (sample SAMEA103958117, study PRJEB25191) | human gut metagenome | biome: human-associated habitat [ENVO:00009003]; feature: intestine environment [ENVO:2100002]; material: feces | place: Germany | collected 2013/2015
GCTCCCGCTACGTTCTATTATTGAACGTATAGGGAGCCCGTTCTCATAGATACCCTTTATCAGTCGATAGAAATTATTGAATAAAAGGTATTTATATAAATACTATTTTTATCCCAGCCTACATTGCTAACTAATAAAAAGAATAGATATGGTGTACGACATTGACATGCTTAGAAATTTCTATGCGAATTTCCCCAGAAGAGTGGACACAGCCCGCGAACGTATCGGTGGTCGCCCGATGACCTTGGCCGAGAAAATCTTATATGCGCATCTATACGATGAAAGCTCGACTCGCCTTTTCAAAAGAGGTGAGGATTATGTGAATTTCCGTCCCGACCGTGTGGCTATGCAAGATGCCACCGCTCAGATGGCGCTTTTACAATTCATGAACGCCGGAAAAGAAAAATCCGCAGTACCGGCTACCGTGCATTGCGACCATTTGATCCAAGCGAATATGGGAGCCAAGACGGATATCGATACGGCTACCAAAAGCAATAGCGAGGTCTATGATTTCTTGAAATCGGTCTCCGATAAATATGGAATCGGTTTTTGGAAACCCGGAGCAGGCATTATCCATCAAGTGGTATTGGAAAATTATGCGTTTCCCGGCGGTATGATGGTAGGAACTGATTCACATACCCCGAATGCCGGAGGACTTGGAATGGTCGCTATCGGAGTAGGAGGAGCCGACGCCGTGGATGTCATGACCGGAATGGAATGGGAACTGAAGATGCCGAAACTAATTGGTGTTAAGTTAACTGGTAGTTTGAATGGTTGGGCCTCGCCGAAGGACGTGATTCTTAAGCTAGCGGGCATCTTAACCGTAAAAGGTGGAACGAACGCTATCATCGAATATTTCGGTCCGGGCACCGCCTCAATCTCAGCGACCGGAAAAGCTACGATCTGTAATATGGGTGCCGAGGTAGGAGCGACTACTTCCTTATTCCCATTCGATAATACAATGGCTCAATATCTTCGTGCCACGGGACGTGACGAGGTAGCGAGCTGGGCCGAAGCTATCGGTGAATATCTGGAAGCGGATATGGACGTTCGTGCCGAGCCAGATAAGTTTTACGATCGTGTAATCGTTATTAACCTTTCCGAATTGGAGCCGCATATCAATGGTCCGTTCACGCCGGATGCAGCTACGCCTATCTCGGAGTTTGCCGCAAAAGTAAAAGCGAATGGCTATCCCCGAAAGATGGAGGTCGGATTAATCGGTTCCTGTACCAACTCTTCTTATCAAGATCTAAGCCGTGCGGCATCCATTGCTCGCCAAGCTTATGAGGATAAAATACCGGTAGCGGCACCCTTGATCATCAACCCGGGTTCCGAGCAAATCCGTTATACGGCGGAAAGAGATGGTATTATCGGTGATTTTGAACGGATTGGCGCAACCATTATGGCGAATGCCTGTGGTCCTTGTATCGGACAATGGAAACGTCATACGGATGATAATACCCGTAAGAATTCGATCGTTACTTCATTTAATCGTAACTTCGCTAAACGTGCGGACGGTAATCCGAATACACATGCTTTTGTCGCTTCTCCGGAACTGACACTGGCCTTGACCATCGCAGGTGATCTATGTTTCAATCCTTTGACCGATACCTTGAAGACAGAGGATGGTAAGGTTGTGAAACTGAAAGAACCGAAAGGCACGGATTTTCCGCCGAAAGGTTTCGAGGTAAAGGATAACGGCTATCTGGCACCTACGGGTAAGAACGTAGTGGTGAACATCGATCCGGAATCCAATCGCCTACAGGTATTAAAGTCTTTCGCTCCTTGGAACGGAGAGGATTTCACGAATATGCCCCTTCTTATCAAGGCTGAAGGTAAATGTACGACGGATCATATCTCGATGGCCGGTCCATGGTTACGTTTCCGTGGGCATTTGGAAAATATATCGGATAATATGTTGATGGGAGCCGTAAACGCTTTCAATGGGAAGACAAACTCTGTATTGAATCAACTGAACAATGAATATGAAGCAGTTTCTGCCGTAGCGAAACAATACAAGGCAAATGGTATTTCCTCGATCGTCGTAGCGGAAGAAAACTATGGTGAAGGCTCTTCCCGGGAACATGCAGCCATGGAGCCTCGCTTCCTAAATGTAAAAGTGATCCTAGCCAAGAGTTTCGCCCGTATCCACGAGACAAACTTGAAGAAACAAGGAATGTTAGCACTGACTTTCGCCGATAAGGAGGATTATAGCAAGATCCGTGAGAATGACCATATCTCGATCATCGGATTGAAAGATTTTCAGCCGGGCAAACCGTTGACGGCCGTTCTTCTTCATGCGGATGGTACGCAAGAATCATTCCCGGTTAACCATACGTATAATGATTTACAAATTAAATGGTTCAAGGCGGGTTCCGCTTTAAATACAGCTCACTAAGACAAACAAAAAAATCTTGATATCATGAGTAAGATAACAAAGAAAGGTAATCATATTTTCGTTCCGGATCACGTGACGATCCCTTATATTGAAGGAGATGGCGTGGGGCATGAGATCACTCCCGTTAGCCAAAAGATAGTAAACGCTGCCATCAAGCAAGCTTACAACGGAACCCGTTCCATTGAATGGAAAGAGGTCTTAGCCGGTGAAAAGGCGTTTAAGCAAACCGGAAGTTGGCTTCCCGATGAGACTATGGAAGCATTCCGTGAATACATCGTCGGTATTAAGGGACCGTTGACAACTCCGATTGGTGGAGGTATCCGTTCATTAAATGTGGCCCTCCGTCAGACGTTGGATTTATATGTTTGTCTCCGTCCGGTTCGTTGGTTTAAAGGAGTCGTATCTCCGGTAAAGGAGCCGCAGAAAGTGAATATGTATATCTTCCGTGAGAATACGGAAGATATCTATGCCGGAATCGAATGGCAACAAGGGACTCCGGAGGCACAAAAGTTATTGAAGTTCCTCACCGAGGAAATGGGAGTGAAGAAAATACGTTTCCCGGAAACTTCCTCTTTCGGCATCAAGCCGGTTTCTGTGGAAGGTACGGAGCGTCTGGTGCGTGCCGCTATCGAATACGCGATATTGCATCAGTTACCGAGCGTGACTTTGGTACACAAAGGTAACATCATGAAATTCACGGAAGGTGGTTTCAAACTATGGGGATACGCTTTAGCGGAACGGGAGTTTGCGGATCTCACTTTCACATGGCCTCAATATGAGAAGATCAAGAAAGAGCAAGGCGAGGAAGCGGCCAATACCGCCTTAGTGGAAGCTTCAAAGGCCGGTAAAATCATTATCAAGGATGTCATAGCCGATGCTTTCTTGCAAAACACTCTATTAATTCCGGAAGAATATTCCGTGATCGCTACCTTGAACCTGAACGGCGATTATATCTCCGATCAATTAGCGGCAATGGTAGGTGGCATTGGCATTGCTCCCGGCGCTAATATCAACTATAACAGTGGTCATGCGATCTTCGAGGCAACACATGGAACCGCTCCGAATATCGCGGGAAAGAATCTCGTAAACCCCTCTTCCTTATTATTATCATCCGTGATGATGCTGGAATATATGGGATGGAGTGATGCGGCTAACCTGATTACATCCGCTATGGAGCAAGCTTTCTCCGCTGGAGAGGCCACTCATGACTTGGCTCGTTTTATGCCGAACGGCAAATCTCTCGGCACCAAAGAATTTGGTGATCGTATCATCTCTATTATCGAAACAATTAAATTAGTATAGTCATGTTGAAGAAAGAATATTTAATTTACAAATTGTCCGAGGCTGCCAGAGAGGCTTGCAAGATTGACAACGAACTTTTCCCGATGTATAATGTGAAACGTGGCCTTCGTAACGAGGATGGTAGCGGCGTGTTAGTAGGATTGACCCAAGTCGGTAATGTAGTAGGATACGAACGCTTGCCAGAGGGCGGTCTTAAAGCAATCCCCGGTAAGTTATTCTATAGAGGTTACGACGTAGAGGATTTAGCGCGTGATTTCATCAAGGAAAAACGGTTCGGTTTTGAGGAAGTGGCTTATTTATTACTTTCTGGTAAACTCCCCGATAAAGAGGAATTATCAGCCTTTAAAGAACTGTTGAACGATAATATGCCCTTGGAGCAAAAGACCAAGATGAATATTCTGGATCTGGAAGGACAGAACATCATGAATATATTGGCTCGTAGCGTATTGGAGATGTATACCTTCGACGCAAACCCGGACGACACCTCCCGAGATAACTTAATGCGCCAATCTATTGAATTGATCTCTAAGTTCCCGACGATTATCGCTTATGCCTACAATATTTATCGTCATAGCACACAGGGGCGTTCTTTACACATCCGTCATCCGCACGAGAACTTATCGATCGCAGAAAATTTCCTTCACATGCTGAAACGTGATTTCACGGATCTGGACGCACGTACGTTGGATTTGCTCTTGGTATTGCAAGCAGAACATGGTGGTGGTAATAACTCTACGTTCACGGTACGCGTCACTAGTTCTACGGGAACGGATACGTACTCATCTATCGCAGCTGGTATCGGCTCATTGAAAGGCCCGTTGCACGGAGGTGCCAATATTCAGGTAGTAGATATGTTCCATCATTTAAAAGAGAATATCGCAGATTGGAAGAACGTGGACGAGATCGATACTTATTTCATGAGGATGCTTAACAAAGAGGCTTATAACAAGACTGGCTTGATCTATGGTATCGGCCATGCGGTCTATACGATTTCCGATCCCCGTGCGGTCGTATTAAAGGAACTGGCTCGTGATCTGGCAAAAGAGAAAGGTCGCTCTGAGGAATTCGCCTTCCTTGAGTTATTAGAGGAAAGAGCGATCGAATGTTTCGCCAAGCATAAAGGAACTAAGAAACGGGTTTCCTCGAACGTGGACTTCTATTCTGGATTCGTTTATGAGATGATCGGTTTGCCACAGGAAATCTATACGCCTTTATTCGCCATGGCCCGAATCGTGGGTTGGACCGCTCACCGTATCGAGGAGTTGAACTTTGACGGAAAACGCATCATCCGTCCGGCTTACAAGAACGTTTTGGACGATAGGGAATATATCTCAATCAACGAGCGATAACACTAAAAAATCATAGTTATGTTTTCTTTCATTCATAGTTATAAGTTGAAGGATTCATAACTATGATTTTTTAGCATGCTCAAGCTTATAATAATAAGCCTACATAAAACCCTTAAAATGTAAATTTCTCAAGTTTCATCGCACCTAATCCTTGCAATTTAGGAACCAACGTTACGAAATGCTCAGCTTTTTCGTGAGCTGATAAGGATTCAGCGTCTTTCCACGTCTCACAAATCATCAATACATCACTACGAGTAGAGCTCTCGAAAATATCATAAGCTATACAGCCATTGTCTTTCAAAGACTTTTCAACCAATTCTTTCGCTGTCTCCAATGCGGCTGGACGATTCTCCTCACTTACTTGAATAAATACATTTAGTCTAATCATACTCATAATTGTTTTAAGAATGTTACATACTTGATCAAAAGTACAGCACAAATATAGAAATAAACCCGTATATTTGTCATTCGAAACGTATAATTAACAGCATGAAGGAATCTGTTCGTATTCTTCGTTTCGCCATTGTAGGTTCTTCTAACGCTTTGATCACCGCATTGGTAATCTGGATATTAATGGATATTCTGGATTGTAATTACTTGTGGTCGAACATGGCTGGATATGTGGCTGCCTTGGTGAATAACTTCTTTTGGAGTAAATACTGGGTATTTTCTTCCGGGAAAGGTAATTTCTGGAAGGAGATTCCTTTATTCCTAATCGCTTTTGGTTGCGCTTACGCTACTCAATTCATATTCTTGCTTTTAATGGTGGAGGTGATCGATCTAAATGAATATCTGGGTCAGTTCCTTGGACTTTTCGTTTACGGAGCCGTTAATTTTATGATGAATAAGAGGCTTACTTTTAAGAGCTAGAATCCGATAAATCGTATTAAAGGAAGTGGTATAGTACGCCAGTAGTGGTGAAGGTCAACGCGACTACTCGCATAAGCCTTCACCACTACTGGTATTGACCATCGGGACTAGTCGCGTGAACCATCGAGACTAATCGTGCTGAATCGCTAACGGGTAAGGCTCGTAAACTGCTTCCCGAGTCTGTAAAGATAGAAAGCTAGATGCGTAAAAGCGAATACGAATGAGATAATCAATAAGATTTTGCTCTCGCCCCATCCCACGGTTTGCTGGTGCCAAAGCCCCGTGATCACGCAAAGCACGGATAGGGTAATACCGATCATATCCAATGTGGTCTGTCCCGAGCGATGTTTCTGCATATGTTCCAGTTTGCTATGTTTGATTCCATAGCAGACATATATATCCAGACCGATTAACATCCATAATACCAAACGAATCCATGTATCAGCCGGGAGAAAAAGCATCATTACCAGACAAGTTATGATACCGGCGATAGGCACGAACGGAACCAACGGGGTCTTGAAAGACCGGGGAGCGTCCGGCATTGTCTTACGGACAATCAATACCCCGGCGCAAACTAGCGTAAAAGCGAACAAAGTCCCGATACTACACATCTCGCCCGCTACGCTCGCCGGAACGAAAGCAGCCAATGTACCGACCAATAACATAAACAGGAAATTACTTCGTGCCGGCGTGCGGAATTTCTCATGGATATGAGAAAATAGGGGAGGGAGCAGCCCATCCCGGCTCATACTCAAGAATACACGGCTCTGTCCTAATAACGTTACCATGATAACCGAGCAATACCCCAGTAAAATAGCTATTACGATCGCCCGATTCATCCAAGGGTAATCCGGACGAATCACACCAGAAGCATCCATTTGTCCCATATGATCGATAGCTATTGCCACAGGAGCGATTCCATTCTGGCCAGCAAAAGCGGAGTAATGTACGACTCCGGTCATCACGTGGGCAAACAGCATATATAATATAGTACAAACCACCAATGACATCAAGATCCCGATCGGCATATCCCGTTTCGGGTTCTTGGTTTCCTGCGCTGCCGTACTTACAGCGTCGAAACCGAGGAAAGCAAAGAATACGATAGCCGCCCCTCGTAGGATACCGGAGAAACCGAACTCGCCTAGGGTCCCCGTATTAGCGGGTATATAAGGCGTATAATTCTCCATACGGATATATTTCCATCCCAAGACTACGAACACCAAGACTACGGAGACTTTCAAGAATACGATAATCCCATTGAAGATAGAACTTCCTTCCGTCCCTCGTATCAACAAAATACTCATTAACACCACGATCACGAAAGCCGGGATATTCACGATACCGCCATCCCAAGGGCAAGCCGTCAAGGCTTGCGGTAAATGTACTCCGAATCCTTCCAGAAAAACGACCAAATACCGACTCCAACTTATGCTAACGGTCGTAGCGGCCACGCAATACTCGAGCACCAAATCCCAACCGATAATCCAAGCGACCAACTCACCCATCGTGGCATACGAGTAGGTATATGCGCTACCTGCCACCGGGATCATGGATGCGAACTCGGCGTAACATAACCCGGCGAAACAACAGCCCAAGGCGGCGATAGCGAAAGATAAAGTAATGGCAGGCCCCGTATACCCGGCGGCCACCGCACCCGTAATGGAGAACAATCCGGCACCGATAATAACACCGACACCTAAGGCGATCAAACTCCACGGGCCAAGGATACGCTTCAGCGATTTACTGCCCGAATCATTTGCCTCGGTCATCAAATCCGCTAAAGGCTTCTTAATAAATAAACCCATCTGTATAGATTAAAAAATTAGTAATTGGGCGCAAAGGTAGGAATTTTTATTATGTTTGCCGAAAAGTAAAAGCAAGGACAGAAACAAACAAGAAAATAAATAGACAACTAAATAATGAAACAATTGATAGCCTGTTGCGGATTAGATTGCGAAAGTTGCGATGCCCGCATAGCCACAGTTAAGAATGATAATGAGCTAAGAGAAAAAACCGCCCAAAAGTGGAGTGCCATGAATGAAATTTGCGTATTGCAGTGATTATTGTGAAATACGCAAATGTGTATCCGGAAAAGGCTTTAATACATGTGGCGATTGTGATGAATTAGATAGTTGCCAGATAGTCGGCGCGGTCCTTCAGCATGCTCCCGGCGCAAGAGAAAATCTAATGTAGAAGCAAAAAAGATAAATCTCTAACATACCCGATCCTAATTCCGTATTGGCAGCCATTCCCAAAGCCATTCAGGGATCAGTCTCCAGAAAAAGACAAGGATAGCGTATCTCCAATCGATGATCGCCCTTCTCTTTTTCCGGTCTATAGCGTTAGCGATACGCAAGGCGGCGTATTGGGGAGACATCAGCATAGGATAATTCCTGCCGTCTTTCAATAAATCCGTACGGACAAATCCCGGACGGATATCCGTAAATGTAATAGGCTGTTTCTCCATACGGGAAAGTTGGGCTAAAGCGTCTATATAAATATTTTGGTATCGTTTGGTAGCCGAGTAGGAGGGAGCGACACCTAATCCTTTGGTTCCGGCAATAGAGCTGATTACAGATATATGCCCGCCACCTTGACTGGAAAAATAACGATAGGCCGCTAGTACCATACGTGTAAAGCCTGTCACATTCGTCTGTATCGTAGCTTGTTCAATGGAAGTATCTAAGTATTTATTCTGGTTGCCGATCCCTGAACTGAGCAGGAAGATGTCCATTCCTCCCAAATCACGGATCAACTCTTCTAAACGATCGGCGGCATCCTCGGCGGTCACGTCCAACTGCTTTATCCGGATATGTTCCGGATCTTGCCTACGAAACTCTTCCAACCGATCCACCCGACGGCCAGCCAATCCCAGTTGATATCCTCGTTTCCAATAAATCTTAGCAACCTCATAGCCGATACCGGAGGTAGCGCCGATAATGATAATTCGTTTGACCATAATACTTGATGCCATAAATTAACAATAAAGTTAAATTAAATTCTCATGCCATGTCTACAGCAACCAGCCTTGCAGTAGTACTGCAAGGCTGGTTGCTGTGTAGCAGGTTATAGTAACACACGGCTAAAATAGCATAAAATCCCTTGCAATCCCCATCTGTTTCGTTATATTTGCTACAATTTATAAACTTGATAAAATAAAACGCTATGTCAGTAAAATCTTATATCGAATCCAATAAGGATCGTTTTCTTGAAGAATTGTTCTCTTTAATCCGCATTCCGTCAATCAGCGCCAAGCATGAGAATAAGCCGGACATGTTGACATGTGCCCAGCGTTGGACTGAGGTGCTGTTGTCTTCTGGTGCGGATAAGGCCGAGGTAATGCCTACGAAAGGCAATCCTGTCGTATACGCCGAGAAAATGGTATCTCCCAATGCTCCGACCGTATTGGTTTACGCTCATTACGACGTGATGCCTGCCGAACCACTAGAACTGTGGAAGAGTGAACCTTTCGAGCCGGTGATCCGAGACGGACGCATTTGGGCCCGTGGAGCAGACGATGATAAGGGACAGGGTATGATTCAAGTAAAAGGTTTTGAGACAGCGATTAAAGAAGGTTTGTTACAGTGTAACGTGAAGTTTATTTTCGAAGGAGAGGAGGAGATAGGTTCTCCTAGCTTGGAAGATTTTTGCCGGGAACATAAAGAATTATTGAAAGCGGATGTAATCCTCGTTTCCGATACAAGCATGGTCAGCGCTGAAACACCGTCGCTCACGACAGGCTTACGTGGTTTGGCTTACTGGGAAATAGAAGTTACCGGCCCGAACCGTGATTTGCATTCCGGACACTTTGGAGGAGCTGTTGCCAACCCGATAAACACGTTATGCAGCATGCTTGCACAGGTTATAGATGCAGACGGCCGTATCACCATTCCTCACTTCTACGATGATGTAGAGGAAGTACCAGCAGCCGAACGCGACATGATAGCCCATATACCTTTCGATGAAAAGAAATACATGGAGGCCATCGGTGTAAAAGCGTTGAAAGGTGAGAAAGGTTATTCTACTCTGGAACGCAACAGTTGCCGTCCGTCGTTCGATGTCTGCGGAATCTGGGGAGGATATACGGGAGAAGGTTCAAAAACCGTTCTTCCATCGAAGGCGTACGCCAAAGTATCTTGTCGTCTGGTTCCTCATCAGAACCATGAAGTCATCTCAAAACTGTTTGTCGATTACATCAACAGCATCGCTCCTGAATATGTTCAAGTTAAGGTTACTCCTATGCATGGAGGCGAAGGCTATGTATGTCCGATATCTCTTCCAGCTTATCAGGCTGCCGAAAAAGGATTTACCAAGGCATTCGGTAAAAAACCACTGGCTGTACGACGCGGAGGAAGTATTCCTATTATCAGCGATTTCGAACAGATTCTGGGAATCAAAACTGTCCTGATGGGATTCGGACTGGAAAGTGATGCCATTCACTCACCCAATGAGAACTTCTCGCTCGACATTTTCCGTAAAGGAATAGAAGCTGTAGTAGAATTCCACAAAGAGTTCAGCAAATAACAACAAATACATTAAGTAGCAAAGAGGCTTCCTGAAAAACGAAAGCATTTGCTTCATCCTTATAAAAAACTCTCCCTGTTTTAGTCTTGCATAATAAATGAGGACTGAAACAGGGAGAGTTTTTTGTCTGTAACCCAAAGTTTTGCAGCTGTTAACGCAAGCGTAAGATATCTCCAACTTTCGGTGCTGGAGAATCAGGGTCCATATTGTTCATCTTATACAGACGCTCCAGTCGTACACCAAACTTCTGTGAAATGCTATACATCGAATCACCGCTACGAACAACATATGCAATATGATCTTTAGTAGCACGACGACGCTTTTCTTCCAAATATACGATTTCACCACCGCGGAATACATAGTCCTTAGGCAGTTCATTATATTTACGCAACTTACGGTGACTGATATCAAACTCTTTTCCCAATGACTTGAATGTATCTCCACGACGTGCTACGACATAAAGAAGTTCGTTTGCCAGATAAGGCTGATGAGGATTCGGGAACTCTTCCGCCCATTCCAGTCCCCCTTTATGGTCGTACTTATCCAAGTCATACAATTCTATGATATTAATCAGACGATTGGCATACTGCGGATCGGTAGCATAACCTGCTTTTTTCAATCCCCTTGCCCAGCCTTTATAATCGGTAATTTTCAAACGAAACAAAAACGCATAGCGCGCACCCGAACGTAAAAATTTTGAATGGTCGCGATAAGAGTCCTTCGGATGCTTGTAAGCACGAAAACACTCATTACGCGCATCATCGTCATGACGTACGGAACGTCCGTCCCATGAACCGCCACACTTGATACCAAAGTGATTGTTCGATTTCCGCGCCAGCTCACTTTTTCCAGCTCCCGACTCCAGCAATCCCTGTGCCAGCGTAATACTTGCCGGAATACGGTAATGCTTCATTTCATCTACAGCGATACCCCGGTATTTATGTATATAGTCTTCGTATACTTTGTTACGCTTTTGTGCCGACGTAGAAACCGTAATACATATCAGGCACATAAATATCAACCAATGAGATAGTTTCATTCTTCTTTCCGTTTAAATTAAAGCAGGGCAAAGATAAACTATTTACACGAATAATACCACAGATGATAGGAAATCTCCCTTTTTTTCCTTACATTCGTATAAACTTTAAACCCCACTGCCTATGAAAGAAATAAAGATTGAAATAAATATCCGCGCTTTACGTTACGAAGAACTGGACGAAAAAGACCGTAAGCTGATAGATGCTGCCAAAGAAGCTACGGCACGAAGCTATGCCCCTTACTCACACTTTTCGGTAGGAGCAGCAGCTTTACTGGCAAACGGTGTGGTAGTAACCGGAAGTAATCAGGAAAATGCTGCTTACCCGTCAGGAACATGTGCCGAACGTACCACGCTCTTTTATGCCAACTCACAATATCCGGATCAGGCAGTAGACACACTTGCCATTGCAGCCCGCAGCGAAACGGGTTATCTCGACTCCCCTATTCCCCCATGTGGAGCCTGCCGTCAGGTTCTTCTGGAAACAGAACAACGTTTCCACCAGCCCATGCGGATACTGCTTTACAGTAAAAATGACATTTATGTACTGGAAGGAACCAAAGACTTGCTTCCGCTTTCATTCGGAGGTGAATACCTGAAAGTCTGAAGAGTTTTCCATCGACAGTCATTAAGTCCGATAAAAACAAAATAAAGAAACGGAGAAGTGAAACAAGTTCCACTTCTCCGTTTCTTTGTTATTTCATTTCCTTTTTATTTATCACCATACATGCGTGCACGCATTTCTTTAATATGATCGGAAGTGATATATTCATCATATTCCATCATCTTATCGATGATACCATTCGGTGTCAATTCGATAATACGGTTTGCTACTGTTTCGATAAACTCATGGTCGTGTGAAGAGAAAAGCACGTTACCCTTATAAATCTTCAGGTTATTGTTGAATGCCTGAATAGATTCCAAATCCAGGTGGTTGGTCGGAGTATCCAGAATCAAACAGTTCGCATTGCGAAGCTGCATGCGGGCAATCATACAACGCATCTTTTCACCTCCCGAAAGTACGTTGACTTTCTTCATCACTTCTTCACCCGAGAACAGCATACGTCCCAAGAAGCCCTTCATTTCTACTTCATTGCCCTGACCATACTGGCTCAACCAGTCTACCAGATTCAGGTCGCTGTTAAAGTAATCTGTATTATCGAGCGGCAAATAAGCTGTTGTAATAGTCACACCCCAGTTATAGTGTCCGGCTTGTGCCTTACGATTGCCGTTGATAATTTCGAACAAAGCAGTCATGGCACGCGGATCGCGACTCAGGAATACAATCTTATCTCCTTTTTCTACAGTAAAGTTCACATCATTGAACAAGACTACGCCGTCTTCTGTTTCAGCACGCAAACCGGAAACTTCCAAAATCTGATTTCCTGGTTCACGATCCATCGTAAAGATGATACCCGGATATTTACGAGATGACGGTTTGATTTCATCCACATTCAATTTCTCCAACATCTTCTTACGGCTGGTAGTCTGCTTCGACTTAGCCACATTGGCAGAGAAACGGCGGATAAATTCTTCCAGCTCCTTACGCTTTTCTTCAGCTTTTGCTTTCTGGTTCTGCTGCTGACGGAGTGCCAGCTGACTAGATTCGTACCAGAAGCTATAGTTACCGGCAAAGAGATTTACCTTGCCAAAGTCAATATCTACCGTATGCGTACAAACTGAATCGAGGAAGTGACGGTCGTGGCTCACAACCAGCACAGTATGTTCGAAGTTAGAAAGATATTCTTCCAACCAAGTTACCGTATCCATATCCAAGTCGT
>OMDZ01001188.1_pt1 | contig 13178 bp, 9 predicted proteins | sample 1673641 | NCBI WGS metagenome assembly OMDZ01 (sample SAMEA103958117, study PRJEB25191) | human gut metagenome | biome: human-associated habitat [ENVO:00009003]; feature: intestine environment [ENVO:2100002]; material: feces | place: Germany | collected 2013/2015
GCTTTTATACCATTGTTCTTCAGGGCTTCCATCAGGCGGTGGGCTGCAATGGCGGCTCCTCCTATTCGCTCAGACGTATTGATGATAAGTACTCTCATGTGCATTAACGTTTATGCAAAGGTACGTTTTTTAGAAGAAATGTTTGGTATCTTTTTGCCTTTTTATGCTCCGAAATCTCCTTTTAAAGTTCGTTTGATACGCCGGATGGCTTTGGCCATAAATGAGTTGGTCCGTGCATAATAGTTGACATAGGCCTGGCGTGCCTGTAAATTCTCAACGACCGGAGTGATGGGAACGAGAGGCAATTCTTTCATATATAAATTGGAAGCGTAAAGATTTCCTCCCCCACAATTTGTTCCGCTTCCGTCAAATCCGTTGTTCTGTATCAGTGATTTGCCTACATTTAACGATAGAATGTCTTTTAGAAATAAAGATGCATTCCAGCGAATAGCCCATGAGTTATTTTTGCCTTCCGTTTGCCGGCGAAGCATACGGGTATAACCATATTTACCATTGAAATCAAAGGTATAGGTTAACTTTCGTTTTTCCAACTCATTTAAGAGTGCTTTACCGTCAGGATTGAAATATTTCCAAGCGCGATCCCAGGTTGCCCAGCCCCAGCTTCCGGTCCATTTAATAAGAAAAGTATCCGGTAGCGATGGGTCCTGAGTAAAGTCGCAAGCTTGTATATGTCCTATCCGGGGCTCGTCTTTATACATTTCCAGTGCGCTGTTCATAAATTGCAGGAAGTAAGGGGCGGTTACCAGATCATCTTCCAATACAATGGTGCGTCCGTATGCATTGACTTGTGTGGTAACTCCGTCAATAATACTTCGTGCCAAACCATAGTTCTTTTCACGTTCTATGATGTGTACCTTTTTAAATCCATTGACGGAGTGGATAAAACTGCGCACTTCGTTTACCGATTTGCAATCTTCGGGGCTACGGGCCGCATCCGAGTAAATAAACAGCTCGCTTTCGGCAGCCAAAGTATTGTGCAACAGTGCTTCTATTGCACGTTTTGCATGTGCAGGACGATTATATACAAATAGAAGAATGGGGGCTAACATCATATTATCTGAGTTTTAGGAAATATAAGTTATCAAATAATCTGTTCCATCGGCTATAAGTCCTTGGTTTGGATAATCCTCGTTTTTCTTTTAGGCAGTTGATGAGTGATTGAAGTGGTGCGTCAAAAAAGTAAGTGTGCAGTACCTGACGTTGCTTCTGCTGTAAAGTCCGGTATAATTCGGGGTCATTTTCTAGTCGGTTGATGAGTGATATCATTTCATCCATGGTTTTCACATTGCATTCATCAATAATCAGCTCGTGGTGAATTACCTCATCACGGTTCATGATAGCGAGTGTGCCAAGTGATACGGCTTCGGCTACGGAGTTTCCTCGGATACTCCGACCTCCCATTTTGACAAAATATTTGGCATCATAAATGTTTTTCAGGTTATCTGCTATTTTCTGTTGATGCAGGATAATTTCATATCCGGCATCCGCCAGCGGTTGAAAATGGTCGGGTATGCGTGTTACCGGTCGTTCTGTAGTTGAATTGATTTCCATAAAGATACCTTTTCTTGCAGAAGGTCTGCCTAAGTATTGTTGCATAATTTTCTCTAAAGTATCTTTTGCAACAAAGGTATAGGGAAAATCTATAGCGCCACATTTATGCGATATTCTGCCCCTTGCCATTTGGTTGAGAGTGGCATCGTATCCAAACCTGGCTTTTCCGGTAGCCATATTAGCCTCGCCTATCATATAAGCGAAAAGCGTTTGTGGATATTTCAATATCAATTGTGTGGGAAGACTTATATTGATGGAAATAACAATATCGTATTGTCCCCAGTCTATAGTATAGCAGCTGACAGCATATTTCCCGTTCGGGTACGGACTTCCCGGACTTTTAAATTCTTGCCCGGGTATTTTATCCAGCGTTTCGGTTTTAAGCAAATGCAAATAAGGAGCTATATGTGGGATGACTTTCTGATAAATCCGGGTTTCTTTATTGGACTCTTCTTTTACAATATAGAAATCCGCATTCAGGTCGCTCATTAGTGCTATGGGACCTACACGTCCCATAGATGAGAACAAAATTTGACCCGGATCTTTTTCTGTAACAGGACAAACGTACAGATCTTGATAGACCTCTTGTTTAACTAATGCTATTTTGAGTTTATTCATGATTCTGTCAGTTAAAAACGTTGTTAATAGCTTTTAATAGAGCTTCCAGATAGCCTCTTCCGAACTTTAAATCCGGTTCCATGTAGTTTCCTTCTGCCCATTCATTCCAAGATTTCAGAAAGACAATGCGTTCTTCCTTCGGTTTGTGTATGACATTACGGAAAGTTCTTTCCGCATGTTCCTCAAACTTTTTCGGCGTGGAATTGATTAATATATGTCCGGATCGTCCCGAACGGGGAGAATGGTCCCAGTTGGGAATCAGTGTAGGGTAACAGTCTGTGTTTTGGTCTTCCGGTCCTGAAAAGTATCGGGCAGCTCTTTCATAGTCTATTCTTTGTCCCTGATGGAAGGTGATGCGCTGGAATTTGGTTTTGATACGTCCTAAGAGGCTATAGTTCTTTTGGAACACATCAAACAGACGTACCAGATTGGTGGCATTAAACCCCCATTGGCGGAATAAAGGCAATTCCTCTGTTTTACTGGTATGCCCCACAAAATGAATGCGGAAACCATGAGGCTCGGCCAGTTTTTGCCAAAGTTCGATAAAATGTGCTATATCAGGCACTTTCATGGGAGCATAAATCATAAACAGTGGCTCACCGTTTACACGGATATAGCGCGGATCTTTGAATGCCGGGAGAACAGCATTGAAATGGGCGATATAATCTTCGTCACCCGGATATAATTGCTCCATTAACATTTTGTTCCCTCCCTCTTTGTTAAACTGTTTATCTTCCCAGCTATGGTTGGCCCATGCCAGGCAAAAGGGGAAATCAGGCTCTCCCGAAGCCAAAACTTCTTGAAACGGACGTTGTAATAATTGTCTGCCGTTACCGAACCAGTAATGCCAATAGCAGAAGCCTTCTATTCCATATTGACGTGCTAATTCTGCTTGCTCACGGCGGGTTTCGGGAACTCTCAAATCATAATATCCTAAGTCGGCCGGAACCTTGGGTTGGTAATGCCCTTTAAACAAAGGTTTGGCTTTGCCCACATTGGTCCATTCCGTAAATCCTTTCCCCCACCATTTATCGTTCTCGGGGGTAGGATGGAACTGTGGCAGGTAAAATGCAATGACCCGTACTTTATATTTATTCTTTTCCATTTTTAATTAGTTCTATCAGTTGACTCGCCTCGGCCGGAGTGTGCAGAGGAGTATACAGTTGTTTCAAGTTCTTTTTTAATATATCGTGTGAAATATCTTTCAGATATGTATCTTTTACAAGCTCTATCACTTCCCGGGGTAAACGATAGCGGATTATCTTGGCCGGATTTCCTCCTACAATGGCATAAGGAGGCACATCACGGGTGACTACTGAACCGGCGGCTATAATGCTTCCTTTCCCGATGGTTACTCCCGATAAGATGAGGGCGCCATAACCAATCCAAACTTCATCTTCTATTATAACGGCCCCTTTGCTCACACTGTCTTTCGGACAGTGTCCATTGGTTAACAATGATTGAATAGGGTAAGTGAAAAGCGTTTCTGTCTGATGGTTTCCACTCAAAATGAAGTGAACATCGGGAGCAATGGACACATAATTTCCTATTTGCAGGAATTCTGTTTCGGGCAAATAACTTAAAATATGCAGTTCGCCATACGTGTCTTTTCCTACTTGCACAGATTTTATGGGAAAACGGTTCATGGCAACAGTGCGATTATGGCGGTTTTGCTTTCGCCATTTTTTCTGAAAACAGGCAAACTCCCATTTCCGTGCATAATGGCGTATGAGCGGAATACGATGCAGAATATTAACCATGGTATTTCTTTTTTATTTTTCTGATAAAGCGGGATAAGCTGTATTTTTTCAGTCTTTGTGTAAAGAATAAGGGCTGCATGAGCAGATAGTAACCAAGTTGGTTGGCTTGGTGACAACCGGTCAGCCATTCTTTGTATTTGTATACGAAAGGTGAGTTCCATGGCTTTTCTCTTCCCGGGTAATGCAATTGTACCACTTGTTCACGCATCTCGTTGTAAGCTTTTATGGCAACTTGTTTGTCTTGAAAGGAGGCATTATTGGGGTTGAATTTCACCCTTTGCGGGTCTTCATGGAATTGAAACGCACAAACTACATATTTGTAAGGCATGAAACGAAGATATGGAGCACAGCATAATGCAATGCAGTCTTGTTCAGGCAGTATCAGGCGGTTTAAATTGTTATGGAAAAACTGTGTCAGTTCTATTTGCTTGTTGTCCTCACGTATGCATTTCAGGTTTATAAGCATATAGCCGGCCGATATTTCATAATCAGATATCAACCGGATTTCTTCCTGTGTAAATTCTTTAGCATAACGCGGCAAGTTTGTATTTTCCTGAATAGGACGTGTGCCGGCATAATAAAATTTCTCATTCGGATAAAGAAAGAAGGAAGAAGATATATCGGCTGTAAAGAGTACATCTACATCAGAAAAGAGAATTCGCTCATACTGAGGAAACATTTCCGCAGCTGTCAGTTTATAGAATATCTCTTTTGAAAAATGCGACTTATTACGCAATTTATCCCATGCCGTGTCATAATGGGAAGCATTTTTAAACTGTATATTGGCATTATGGAAGTGAGAGACAACTTTTTTTATTCGTTGTATATGATGAGGCTGGAGGTCGGTATGTACTACGTAGAGCTGATACTGATATTCGGGTGCGGCATTAGTCAACAAAGAATGGAAAGCAACACAGGCTGCAAGTACATAATAACGGTCGAATGTAAAGAATATAGGTATTGTTTCCATATCTTTTCTTTGTTGAAATGCTATTTTGCTACAAAGTAAAGGAGATTTTATCAGAAAGTCAAATATTATTTCTTTTTTGACAGATAGTTTATGACTTCTTTAAAAGTTGCAGACTTGCTCAATTGCATGATTATAATGTATAGTCCGGCTGCAATGGCAATTTTGGCTGTTAAGATTAGATAGAGGTTATCGATAGATCGGGTGAGAAAGTAGGCAGCACCCATGCAGCTTACTGCAATAATTCCGAAAGGAACGACATCTTTTAGTGCATCCCATAAAGTGAGGTGTATCTCTTTCCATATAAAGTAATGCCACACGAACAGCCAACTGATATTGATGCTGATATAGGCAAAAATCATCGTTCGGATGCCATAAGGGTAGCATAGCAGGGCAGTTGCAATTTGTATGATTCCCAGGAAAATGGTATTCCACATGAAGATATCCGATTTTCCCTTACTGATTACAAGGTTGGAATAAAGATTCTGAATGGGAAGAAAAGCACTTCCGATACAAAGAATCTGCATGATGATTGCACTTTCGTTCCATTTGTCTGTAATGGTTATTGTGATGAGTTCGGGAGCGATGAGTGAAAGACCGAACAAAGCGGGGAATGATATAAAAGCTGTAAAGCGGAGCATCTTGCGAAACACGCGGCATTGGCGTTCTGTATCTTCCGACACATTGCGCAATACAGGTTGGGCTATTCCGTTTATCGTACCTAGTATGGTAGAATATCCCATGGATGTCCATTTATTGGCTTGATTGAAATACCCCACTTCCTCTTGACTGTAAAAACGACCTAATATGACAGTCAGCATGTTGTTGTTTATATTCGAGAATATATTGGTTATTAATATCTTACAACTGAAGTTGATCATGCTTTTCAGTGGCTTGAAAGAAATATGTAGCGTTGGTTTCCAGCCGGAATAGCGCCAAAACAGAATGGTATTGCTGGTCACGTATACCAACCCTTGTGTTGCTATTCCCCAATATGCCATTCCGCAAAGAGCCAATGTGACTCCTGTTATGTTTGACAGTATCAGACCGGTCAGTTGGATAAAAGCTTTCTGTTTTACTTTAAGATTACGGAATAAATAGGCATTGTGTGCTATGCCGAGACTGGCTATAAAAAAGCCAAGGAAAGTATACCGTGCCAATGGTATCAATGCCGGAGTATGGTAAAACTCTGCAATGTATGGGGATAAGAAAAATAATAATATGTAAAGCAGCCCACTTGTAAACAAACTGAACCAAAAGACTGCATTGTAGTCTTCATGGCTGATATTTTTCTTATTGGCAAGTGCGGCGGTAAATCCGCTTTCTTGCAGGGTGGAAGCAATCAGTGAGAATATGCTGAGCATCCCTATCATACCATAGTCTTCGGCATCAAGGATACGGGCTAATGCAATCCCGAAAATAAGATTGAGCAACTGCTGCATGCCGTTGCTCAGTCCTCCCCAAAAAAGTCCTTTTGCGGTCTTGTCTTTCAAAGATTGCTCTGTCATAATCTGTTCTTATCGTTTTGCCTATGGTATGCTTCTTCAGCTTCTTTGTCTGAAGACAATGCTGATGAAAACCAATGAGGATGTGCCAAAAGTAATCAGCCTATCATTTTGACACACCCTCACGAAGAGTATCTCTTCTTATAATGATTATTTAACTTCACTTCCCGGTTTTACCTCTTTTAATAGAGAGGTAACGGCCAGTGAACCGTCAAAGTTCTCGGCGCTTAGAATCATGCCTTCGCTTACCAAGCCGTTTTTGAATTGGCGGGGAGCCAGGTTTGCTATGAACAACACTTGTTTTCCTACCAGTTCTTCCGGGGCGTAGTGCTGGGCGATACCGCTGACAATGGTACGGTTCTCCAGTCCGTCGGCAATCTTGAACTTCAGCAGTTTCTTCATCTTGGGAACTGTTTCACATTCCAGTACGGTTCCTACACGGATATCCAACTTCTCGAACTCTTCAAAAGAAATAGTCGGTTTGATAGGATTAGCCTTATAGCTTGCAGCCTCATTCTCTTTTTTAGTAGCCAACAATTTGTCTACCTGTGCCTGAATTGTTTCGTCTTCTATCTTCTCGAACAGCAATTCAGCCTTATTCAGTTGATGACCTTCTGCCAACAGGTCGGTACGTCCCAACTGCTCCCATTCAAAGGTATCCATATTCAACATCTTACGAAGTTTTTCGCTGCTGAACGGCAGGAACGGTTCGAATGCAATGGCCAGATTAGCTACCAGTTGCAATGCTATATTCAGGATAGTGGCCACGCGCGGCATATCGGTCTTGGCAAGTTTCCACGGTTCGGTGTCTGCCAGATATTTGTTACCGATACGTGCCAGATTCATTGCTTCTTTCTGAGCATCGCGGAACTTGAAGACATTCAGCAGTTTTTCTACTTCTGCTTTTACATCTGCAAATTCCTTCAGTGTATCCTTGTCATATTCTGTCAACTCTCCGCAGGCGGGAACGCATCCGTTAAAGTATTTCTGAGTCAGCACCAAAGCACGGTTCACAAAGTTGCCGTACACGGCTACCAACTCATTGTTGTTGCGTGCCTGAAAGTCTTTCCATGTGAAGTCATTGTCCTTCGTTTCGGGAGCATTGGCAGTCAGTACATAGCGAAGCACATCCTGCTTTCCGGGGAAGTCCTGTAAATATTCGTGCAGCCATACAGCCCAATTGCGGGATGTGGAAATCTTATCTCCTTCCAAGTTCAGGAATTCGTTGCTTGGCACATTATCGGGCAAAATGTAACTGCCTTCCGCTTTCAGCATAGCCGGAAATACGATGCAATGGAACACGATATTGTCTTTTCCGATGAAATGAATCAGACGTGTTTCGGGGTCTTTCCACCATGTTTCCCAACTGTCGGGCAGTAATTCTTTGGTATTTGAAATGTACCCGATAGGAGCGTCAAACCATACATAAAGCACTTTCCCTTCCGCTCCTTCCACGGGAACGGGGATACCCCAATCCAGGTCACGGCTTACGGCACGCGGCTGCAAGCCCATGTCCAGCCAGCTCTTGCACTGTCCGTACACGTTGGGACGCCATTCTTTGTGGTCTTCCAGAATCCATTTGCGCAACCAGCCTTCGTGCTTGTCCAACGGCAAATACCAATGTTTGGTTTCACGCATCACGGGCTTACTGCCACTGATGGCACTTTTCGGATTAATCAAATCGGTAGGTGATAATGAAGTACCACACTTTTCGCATTGGTCACCGTATGCACCTTCTGCGTGACAATGGGGACATTCACCTGTGATATATCGGTCGGCCAGAAACTGGTGAGCCTCTTCATCATAATATTGTTCAGATGTCTTTTCGATGAATTCTCCTTTGTCATACAGCGTTTTGAAAAACTCGGAAGCCAGTTCGTGATGTGTCTTTGATGAAGTACGGGAGTAAACATCGAAAGAAATTCCGAATTCTTTAAAAGAGTCTTTAATCAGTGTATGATAGCGGTCGACCACATCCTGAGGGGTAATTCCTTCTTTTTTGGCACGGATGGTGATGGGCACCCCATGTTCATCTGAACCTCCGATGAACAGTACGTCTTCTTTTTTCAGGCGAAGATAGCGTACATAGATATCTGCAGGAACATATACACCTGCCAAATGGCCAATGTGCACCGGACCGTTGGCATAAGGCAGTGCCGAGGTGACGGTGGTTCTTTTGAATTTCTTTTCCATATTATGTATGTGCTTTTTGTTATTTCTGATAGTAAGGTGCAAAGGTAATGATTTTTAGTGAAGTAAATGGAATATGAGACTATTTCTTTCTGTATTTTTGGTTGGGATGTCCGGGGATTTCGGGATATCCGTAACTTTCCTTTTCATCGTTTTGATTTTATTGTTTATTCTTTCCGGTTTTACCGTTGATATGTGGCAGTCACACCAAGCTAATATTCGAACTGGCTACAATGCCTTATCATATAATGAGTGAATCCACAAAAAAACAACTGTTTTTTTCGTGCAACAAGCGGAAATCCGCTTTTTCTTTTCTCCTTTCATTAGCGGTTGAAACGCCCTGTTGATGGGGGATCCGGTAGTGAATGGGCATCTTGTCACCACCCTTTCAGCCTCCTTTCATTCGTAAAACTTCTTCCTGTGAGACAAATGCTGAAGGTAGATTTTGAAGGGAGTTGAAGAGTACGGCTGAAACGAGGATGAGGGGATGTCCTGTCATTTTTAATAGATTGATTATCTGAATGTTTTGGTTAAAATGTAAGGATGAAGGGAAAAGAAGGTATGACCGGCCTAATGAGGGGATGATCCTTTTGCCCCCACATGAAAATCATGCCGGCATTTTTGAAAACCTCAAAATGTGTACGTACGCATCGGGCTACACGTACGTACGCATCGGGCCACAGGTACGTACGCATCAGGCTACACGTACGTACGCATGAGCCTATACGTATATATGTCATTGTGTCAGGCTGTTCCGAATAAATATAAAGTAGAGCGTTTCTGGTGTTTACCTCATAAAAGGATGTTTAAAGGGTTTGTATTTCCACGAAATATAGCGGTTGACGAAATTTCGTTAGCGGCAAAAAGATCAAGATGTTTTTAAAAAAGTTCGTTGTCTTTTTAAAAAAGCTCCTTTTCTTTTTTTAAAAGGTCGTTATTTTTTTGAGAAAGCTCTTGCTCTTTTTAGAAGATGTCCTCGTCTTTTTGAAGGTGTGTCTGGGGCATTAGAACATAAACCGGCCAAAAGTGACGAAGAACTTAAAATGTATTCTCCAACGCATTTTTCTCGTTTAAATAATCTTTTACTTTATAGATATTCATTTCTTCGGTGTTGAATACGATTTGACAGATGGCTGCACTCCCCAGCAGGTAAGGTTGCAGGCTTTCGGGGGCACAAAAATTATCGATGTATGGGCCGAAGATTGCTTTGTCGTGCGTCTCCATTTTCTTTTTGTCGCCATGATAGCGAATATATGTGTGTATGTAAGGGCCGGCTAAAGAGAATTTGATTAGTTCGGGATTGATTGCCGCCGTTTTGTTGAATATGCTGTCGATATGGTATCTTATGGCAATACTGTCCAGACTCTTGATGTGTGGCTCAATGAGGGTATTGTTGATTTCCGCAATAACAGATTCCAATGTCTTTTCTTGGCTTATATATTCCCGAAACTTTCTATTTATCGGCAGGGTATATTGCTCAAACAGTGGAATGCCGGAGAAATTATCATGTATATATTGCAGTCCGGCCTGATTGGTCCCTCCAAACGTTATTTACGAATCATTATCTATATGGATGCTTAGCGAATCATTTGGGAACAGGGGGATTACTTCCTCCTTCCAATGCGAAGTTGCAACGGACAAAAGCAAAGGAATCAATCTGCGCAATTTTATAGTCGGTTGTTGTTCCTTTGTACAGGAATATCGTGACCGTAGGTATCCGGTGGTTGGGCATGCAAGTTTGTGAATAGTGACATACACAAAGCGAGGAGAGAGAAAAGTTTAAGCTTCATAATATTGTATTTATTGTATGCTTGCCGACAATATCTTTATTACACATACTGTACATCTTCTATGTCGTACACTTGAGGCATCTCCCTCTCATTGACTGTGATAAAAGGCGTGTGTTTCAAGTGAATCTGTTGGCAATAAGCTTGTTGTGCTTCCAACATTTGTTCGGCCTGTCTTATAGGTTTGTAGTATGCTATAAACTTACTGTTTTGCTTTTCAAACCATTCGTTCAGTAGGTGCATGGCCTTTTGGAATCCGTGTTCAAGATAGCAGGTTATGATTGCCAGTGCGATGTCTTTGCCTACGGTATCTTGCGGAGCAATTGAGAAAAGAATCCTTATGGATGCATTTTCCAGTTTCATCCATTCTTGATGCTCGTTTGCACAATGTTTGCAATGTGGGTTTATAATAATTTGTATGAGCTTGCCGCCTTGTGCTTCTCTTTGAATTGTCATGTCCTTTTCCGCGTTGGGAACTGCATGCCCCATTTGCAGCAGTGTATCGAAAAGGGTGGGATATGACAGCAAAAGTACTCTTTTGTCTTTCAACTTTGCTACTTCCCGCACCGAGTCCAGCAGTTCTTTCAGCGCATACCATGCGGTGCAGCAAAGTGTGCCTATTAATATAAAAGCAAAGATGGATGATATGTTTAAATGCCAGGCAGCCATATCAGTGGAGAACAGGACAAGAGCCTGTAACCATATTATGATATCGATGGACAGGCAGAACATGCACAGTTTGCGAGCTATTATCACCTGATAACCGACGGACCACAAGGTGAATGCAATGGAAATGCAGGTGGCCCAAGTCCAGATGCTGTAATAGAGGGGGATATGGAATGCCGTAGAAAGGAACAATGTTGAGTAATATAATAAGGCCATTTCTCCCAATGTGATGATTCCATTGATGCTGGCGGCTTTGGAGTGCAATATCTCGTTACAGTCCACGATATTGCCTATTTTGCAGAAACGCTGCAAGAAGTCTTTGTTGTAGGATTCTTTGTAAATGATGAGGATGGACACGGCAAGGCCTATCCATGTCAGTGTGTTGAAAAGTAGGTCTCCTGTTTGCCGGGGGCTGGCCAGCAGATAGATAATACCTGCTAATCCGATGGTCGACAGGCATCTATATTTCTTCGCAAGATACAATATTTGTTTTAATTGATAATACGGTTCGTGATAAGACGCCTGCGTTTCGTCTATTATCAGGACGACTCCTTTCCATGCAGCGATGAACTGTTTTGTCGGGAGGTTTTCTTCTTTCCCCTTGTCGGAAAGTAAGATTGTTTTTTCTTCTTGTATGCTTTTTACAAGGCAATATCTTCCGTTGTGCATCAATGCAAGGAAAGGCGCTTCTATCTTGCTTAAATAAGTGGCCGGCAGTTGATATACTTCGTGTGTGATATGCAGGCTGTCAAGTGCATCACTTATTCCCCTGACGGAGCATCCCATCGGGGTAGCAAGCAGCTTCCTGATGCGTCCATAGCTTACTTTTATCGACAATTCTTTCAAATATCGATGCAGTATGCTCATTGTGTAGTCTATATCCGCCATGTTATTTTATCAGTTGTTCCAAAGCATTCAGCAGTTCCTCTCCTCTTAAATCTTTTGCAATGATGCGTCTCTCTTTGTCCAACAAGAAGTTCCGTGGGATGGATTTAATCTTTAATGCCCTGACCTGCTTGTCGGGTACATTCCTGTCACTCACTCCTCTCACATGGATGAAGTATCGGGTGCTGTCTTCCTCTATGGCTTTTTCCCATTTGAGTGTATCGGCATCTATTGTCACTGCATATACAGCCAGTTTGTCCTTATATCTTTCTTTTGCCATTTTCAGGAAAGGTGTTTCCTTGCGGCACGGTACACACCAGCTTGCCCAAAAGTCTACCAGCACATATTCTTCTGCAATGGAGTCTGTGTTTATTTTCTTTTTTGAGATATGCGGGAATGCGAGTTGCAGCTTTGCTCCCATGGTTGTGTCTTTCGGCTCTACATAATACCTTTTCTTTATCAGAGCTCTGATTCGTTCAGATGCGGCTTTGCTTTTTGCGGTTGCCGGTTCTGGACTTGTTATGGAGAGGCGTTCTATAAGGCCATTATTAGGAAACTTTTGTTGTGCATATTGAATCACTGACCTGAAAGGCTCCTCTTCACTTCGTTCTTCGGCATATCCCGGCAGCCATAAAATATATACCCATGCCAATGTAGGATATTGAGTCTTGTGAATCTCTTTTATATAGGCCTCTGTTAGTTTGGCTTTATAATATCGTATGCTGTCTTCGGGCAGGGATTGGTCTCTGCTCTTTTTTCCTGTATATAGGATTTTATTATAGAATGTTAGGAATTCATTGAACATATCATTCCCTTTCATGGGGTGTGGATATCTTCCGTCCATGTTTTCATCAATTTCAATTTCACAGTTTGTATTAGGCTCTATATGGAAAAAGAGATTGACGGGTCCTTTCTCTGCGCATAAGATATATATACTCATCCCTTCGTAAATGTCAAAAGACAATTTTGTCTGCGTATCGCCCTTATTCACTTTTACAGAGTCTAGAATGGCATATTCATTTGCTCCGATATATCCGCTCGCATATATCCATTGCTCTGTTTGGGACAGTTCAGTAGATAGTTTGATGGTTATATTTACATTCTTGTCTGTGGCGCAGATAAGTAACGGCAGCCAGATAAGTATCAGAAATAAAGTGTGTCTCATGGCAGTATATGTTATTTTATCAGTTGTTCCAAAGCATTCAGCAGTTCCTCTCCTCTTAAATCT
>OMDZ01001190.1_pt1 | contig 13140 bp, 9 predicted proteins | sample 1673641 | NCBI WGS metagenome assembly OMDZ01 (sample SAMEA103958117, study PRJEB25191) | human gut metagenome | biome: human-associated habitat [ENVO:00009003]; feature: intestine environment [ENVO:2100002]; material: feces | place: Germany | collected 2013/2015
TTCCAGTTTCTTTGCCGCTTCTTCCCGTTTTGGTACTCCGGAAGAACTGAAGGAGTTGATTGATACAGCCCATAGTATGGGGATTGCCGTTATCATGGATATTGTCCATTCACACGCTGTGAAGAATGAAGTGGAAGGCTTGGGTAACTTTGCCGGTGATCCTAATCAATATTTCTATCCCGGTGGACGTCGGGAACATCCAGCTTGGGATTCACTTTGCTTTGATTACGGCAAGAACGAAGTTATTCACTTCCTGCTGTCTAACTGTAAATTCTGGCTGGAAGAATATCATTTCGACGGCTTCCGCTTTGACGGAGTAACCTCCATGTTATATTATAGTCATGGTTTGGGAGAAGCATTCTGTAATTATGGAGATTACTTCAACGGACATCAAGACGACAATGCCATTTGTTATCTGACACTTGCCAACCGGCTTATCCATCAGGTCAATGCCAAAGCCATCACCATTGCCGAAGAAGTATCGGGAATGCCCGGACTGGCGGCAAAATATGAAGATGGCGGCTACGGATTTGATTACCGTATGGCCATGAATATTCCCGATTATTGGATTAAGACAATCAAGGAGAAAATAGATGAAGACTGGAAGCCATCCAGCATGTTCTGGGAAGTGACCAACCGCCGCAAAGATGAAAAGACCATCTCCTATGCGGAAAGCCATGACCAAGCTTTGGTGGGCGATAAAACCATCATTTTCCGCTTGATTGATGCGGATATGTACTGGCACATGCAGAAAGGAGACGAGAACTATACCGTAAATCGAGGCATTTCTCTCCATAAAATGATACGTTTACTGACTGCGACTACTATCAATGGCGGTTATCTTAACTTTATGGGCAATGAATTCGGACATCCGGAATGGATTGATTTCCCCCGTGAAGGTAACGGTTGGTCTTGTAAATATGCCCGCCGCCAATGGAATTTGGTGGACAACAAGAATCTGGCATATCATTATATGGGTGACTTTGATGCTGCCATGTTGGAAGTTGTAAAAAGCATAAAGAACTTCCAGGCTACTCCGGTCCAAGAAATATGGCATAATGACGATGACCAGGTATTGGCCTATATGCGCAAGGACTTGATTTTTGTATTCAACTTCAACCCTAAGCAGTCTTTTACTGATTACGGTTTCTTGGTTCCTGCCGGAACTTATGAAGTTATTTTGAATACAGATAATCCAGATTATGGCGGTAATGGTTTGACGGATGATACCATCAAACATTTTACCATCCACGATCCGCTTTATAAAAAAGACAAGAAGGAGTGGCTGAAGCTTTACATACCGGCACGTACAGCTGTTGTACTGAAAAGAACTAAATAATCATTTCATAACATTAAAAAAGAGGCAGATATCAATTCAGATATCTGCCTCTTTTTTATATAGGAGAGTCTTTTATTTCAATTGACTGTCGATGAAGTTCAACATCGTTTTTGCATTATCCATCATCTTCTTTTGAGCTGGTTTGTCTGCAGAGAGCAATGGAATAAGTTTATCCAAATATTCTTTGGCTTCCTTGAATTCAACTTTTGCTTTTTCTACATCTGTTTTCATGGTATTGGCACCCTTACTATAATACAAAGAACCCAGACTGTTAAGTGCATTTACATTATCTGCTTGGATAGCTATGGCTTGTTTAAATGCTTCTTCGGCTGCATCCATCTTTTTGGCTTTCTGCGCCATGATACCTTGATTTACGTAATAAGTGGCATACAATTTAGTCAATGTCTTATTACCGGGATTTGCTTCCAGCCCTTCCTTTAAAGTGGCAACATACTCATCATTTTTCTTCAAATCTTTCAAAGCACCGGCTTTACCTATATAAGCATTTGCCAGGTTATACTTTTTCTGTACAGCAATATCAAAATACTTCAAAGCTTCGGCAGGTTTCTTTATCTTATCGGCACAAACGCCACAGTTATATGCAATTACGGAATCTTGGTTGTTTGTTTGTGTCAGATAAGTACTAAATTTTGTGTAAGCTTCCTGGTAATTTTTAGCTTCAAGAGCAGCCTTACCATCGTTGACCAACTGGGCAGGGTCAGCATTCTGCGCAAAGAAATTCGTAGCTGCACAACATAGTGCAATAGATAAGATTAATTTTTTCATATGCTTTAATTCATTTAAAAGTTGATTCCCAAAGTTAGTTTACAATGGTATAGAAGCAAAACCTTTTTACTTTTTTTGAGGTTTTTAGCATAGTCGTAACAAGTGTTATTTTACGTAAAAGCAAATATCCGGATATGTGTGTTGGGCTTTGTCACATATGTTACACTTATACTTAGAATATCATATTATCTTTGCCACAAAAAAAGATTATGGAACAATTACATGCACATGAAGTCCTTCACATGATGGAAGGTAATAGTTATACTGAGTTATCATTGAGAGAAGCCATTATCCAAAAATTCGGCGAGCAGCAGCGTTTTTTCACCTGCTCTGCCGACAATATGGATGTAGATACCCTGATAGAATTTCTTAAAAGAAAAGGAAAATTTATACCCGCCAATGGTGGATTTACAGTGGACATGACTAAAGTTTGCAATCACTGATGAGGAATATTAATTCCTTCTTTTGTTAAATTGAATATTATTTATGTTAATAGTTAACGGAAATAATATTCTACTAAACCATGTTATAATATCCGCTGATTACCCGCTAAAATTTGGATATCTCCTGCAAGTACGTATCTTTGTACTGTGTTTTTCATAGTATTAGATTTAAGGTTAATAAAAAAGATTGGCTGTCTGGGATAGATAGCCTTTTTTTATGTCTAAATGTCATCTTTCCTCTTTTTAGTTATAGTTTTATTCTATCTTTGTAGGTCAGATAATCCACGCAGCATTAATAGAATAAACTGAATATGGGAAAACGCTTTATTTTTATCTTGATGGCATGCTCATTATTGAGTATAGCTACTGTTGTGCATGCACAGCATATTGACAAGCAAACATATACTTTTGCCATCAAAAAGGCTGATACTCTGAAACTGGACAAGTATGTAATGATTGATCAAATACAAGGGACACAATCAAAGCCCGTCATTCTTTTTGCATTTGGGGGAGGTTTCAAAGGCGGGAGAAGAGATAATCCCGATTACATTTCTTATTTTCATTTTTTGGCACGAGCCGGCTATGTGGTAGTATCAACAGATTACCGTACCCAATTAAAGGATATAGATAAATCGGAGTATTCGGACTTGCAAGGATTCTCTTCTGCCCTGCAACAAGCAATCACTTGTGCTGTAGAAGATTTTGGTGATGCTACAAATTATATAATTGAGCATAGTGTAGAATGGCAAATAAATCCTGCACAAATTATAGCTTGCGGTTCAAGTGCAGGTGCGATAACTGCCCTTCAAGCAGAGTATGAGATTTGCAATCAAACGGCTTTTGCGGACAGATTACCTGCCAATTTCAATTATGCAGGGGTCATTTCCTTTTCTGGAGCAATCTGTGCCAATGGTATTCCAAAATGGATAATGTCCCCTTGTCCTCTTATGTTGTTCCATGGTGATGCCGACAGCACGGTTCCTTTTACTAAGGCAGTAGTAGAAGAGGAAATGGGGCTATGGGGCTCAAACTTTATCTGTATGCAACTGAAAGAAAAAGAGACAGCATACTATTTCTATATAGCGGAAGGTATAGGACATTCCCTATCCTATTCTCCTATGAAGGATAATCGTCATGACATCCTGAGCTTCCTAAACCGGTTGGTACTTGGTAAAGAAAAACGTTGCATTACGACTGTAGAGAAGAATCCGGAAATATCTAGATATAAGAGTGATTTTACAATAGAAGATTATATCCGTGAAAATATGCGTTAATTCCTATCTTTATATCCTTTCCAGAGTTTTTGTTTCTCCACCAATCAATTATCTTTGCACATTATTATTCTATAAAAACAAATCTTTAATTCTATAAATTATGTTGGTACGTATTATCAGTATGGTCATAGCCGGAGTTATTATAGTATATCTAGTCCGTTGGATTGATAATTTTTTCTCCAGGTATCGCAAATAAATCTTGCCTGCAATGTAAACCAAATACTCCAATTTGTTTCCCATTACAACCTATGCTGACAAAATGCGGACATTTTCTAATTCTAAAACAAGAAAACCGCAAAAGCTTTTTATTAGCCATTTGCGGTTTTTTCCTTGTGATTCCGTTGCGATTCGAACGCAAGACCCACGCCTTAGAAGGGCGTTGCTCTATCCAGCTGAGCTACGGAACCAGCCTTAATTGCGGTGCAAAGGTACGCTTTTTTACGAATATTGCAAATTTTTGTATCACCTTTTTTCGTTACCTATGTATAAAAGGCTCATTTGCTACATAAAAAGTAATGATTAGTTACCTTTACAAACAAGATACACGGTATTTATATACAGATGTATTAAAACATTTTGCAAATTATCAATGTTACTAATTATAAAAAGTAAAAATATGGAGGAATATTCAAATAGGAAAAGTAGCATTGACCCGAAAATGAATGAAAGAGTAATAACAGCTAAATTTTAAAGAGATGGAATGGGAAAATCAGTTGATACAAGAATTGCAATGGTCAAATAAAATCAGCAATAAGGCGAGTAAGGAATTGGTAGCCCAGGAAATTGCCGGACTGGCCAAAGACGGTGATGCCATAGGAGCAGGCTCCGGCTCTACCGTTTATCTCACTTTGTTTGCATTAGCTCAGCGAGTTAAACAAGAATCTCTGCATATAGAAATCATTCCGGCATCTGCCGAAATTTCGATGACATGTATACAGCTTGGCCTGCCGCAAACTACTCTGTGGAATAAGCGTCCGGATTGGACATTCGACGGTGCAGACGAAGTGGATCCGCATAATAACCTCATCAAAGGACGTGGTGGAGCCATGTTTAAGGAGAAACTTCTCATTAAAAGCAGTGGTAAGACTTACATCATTGTCGATGAGAGCAAGCTTGTCAGCAAACTGGGGAGCAAATACCCCATACCGGTGGAAGTGTTTCCACATGCTCTCTCCCATGTGGAAAACGAGATACGCTTATTGGGAGCTTCAAAAATCAGCCTACGTCTTGCAGAAGGAAAAGACGGTCCGGTATTTACCGAAAGCGGTAATTTCATTCTTGACATTCATCTCAGCAACATTGTTCCTGATTTGGAACAGAAACTGAAAGCCATTACCGGGGTTATCGAAAGCGGGCTGTTCATTGGTTATGACATTACAGTCCTAATGGCAAACCGCTGATGTACCAAAGTACAAATAAGGCAGTCCATGCCAATAGAATGACTAAAGAATATCTCCAAGTATACTTCAGCAGTGAACCATAAGTGGATTGCCTATCATATTGCTGCATATAGGTCAAGACAAGTGGCATGTAGAACATAAAAGGTGTTATGGCATTTGTTGCACTGTCACCTATACGGAACGCACATTGGGTCATATCCGGCGAAATGCCCATACTTGCCAATACCGGAACAAAAATGAAAGACATAAAAGCCCATTTAGCTGTGGCAGATACCATAAAGAGATTGACCAGCGCCGTAAAAAGAATGAAGAGAATCAATATCCATAAACTACTCAAAGAGGCAGAGGACAGCAGATTAGCGCCTAAAATGGCAATGCACTTGTCCAAGTGGGAATATTCAAAACAAGCAAACATCTGTGAGGCAAAGAAAGCTATCACAAAATAAACGCCCAGCAGTTTCATCGGCTGCGTAAGTCCTTCTATCACATCACCGTCCGTACGGTATCGGCCGGAGGCAAAACCATAGACCATCCCCATCAAACCTATTCCAAACGAAAGCAAAAACAGAATACCAACTATAAACGGAGAACGAATCAACCCACCATTGACACTCCGCAATATCCCCCATGAAGAGAATGTAGCCCACAGAATAATGGCAATATACAGCAAGCCTGCAAATACAGCTCCCAACATAGCTCTCCGTTCCTTGCGGGACAGTTGTTTGTAGCCATTAAAATGAATATCCCCTGCATACATTCCCAAGTGCGGCAACAAGCTCCTGCGGGTAATATGATAAATGATAAATGCAAGCAGGAACGTGGAAACAAAGAGAAAATAATAATTGCACAGCGGTCCAGTCTGCCCCGGAGGAATATTCATCCTATCAGCCGCTTCTTGCGTTACAGAGGCAATCATGGGGTCTAATGTACTCAAAAACACATTAGCGCTATAGCCACAAGAGACTGAAACATAAGCTGTAATTATACCTCCAATGGGGTGCAGACCGACAGACTGGAACAAAGTTGCAGCTATCGGCAACAGAATGATATATCCTGCATCTCCCACTATATTGGACAACAGTCCTAAGACAATGACCAGCAGAATAATGCGCCAAGGATCACGTGGACGTCGTACCCCCCTGCGAATACATGCATCGATGAAACCCGAATGCTGTGCCACCCCTATTCCGAACATAGCCACAATCACCAGCCCTAACGGAGCGAATCCCGTAAAATTGGTTATGACATGGCGCAGCAGCCAGCGTATGCCCTCCGGACTCAGCAGGCTCTGCACCCGTATTTCTTCTCCAGTCTGCGGTTGCAGCACGCTCAGGCCATAGACATCGAATATCCATGAAAGGAGGATGACTGCCAGCGTCAGCAGGAAGAACATCGTAGCGGGATGTGGCATTCGGAGTTTACTCATCGTCGGCTTCCAGATTGTCTATATTCAAGATTCGAAGTTCCAATGCACGCACCACCAGACGAGTGGCATTCACCCCCACCCGTTCACTAGGCGGGAAAAGACGGCCGACCAAGTCATTCTGCCGTTTCTCCAGCGACTTGACTCCAAAAGGCATTCCCCTAAGATTGGCAATCATTTCTTTGGTATAGCCCAGTGCCAAATGACGGAGGAAACGCTCGTCATACTCATCAATATCATAGCTTATGATTGCTTCTTGACGTTTTGCATCATTCAGGACAGATTTCTTGAAGCGTTCCACTATCTTCTCCAGTATCGGATAGTTAAAGACCAGCTTCTTGCCGTCCATCACTGCCTGCACATCGGTTTTGGTCAGCAACTCTCCGGTTTTCAGGACAATGCCGTCGGCACCGGCTTCAAGTACGTCCACCCATAACTTCTCATTCAATATTTCTCCCGTGAATATCAGCACATGTACTCCCGGATAACGCTTGAAGATATTCCGGCAGATGTCCACCCCGATTGTGGTCGAACCTCCCAATCCCAAGTCCAGCAGAACAAGATCCGGTACGCCGGCTTCAATCAATGTCCAGAACTCCTGCTCAGTCATAGCAGTACCTATTACCTCCGCATTGGGAATTTCATGGCGGAAAATCTCTTCCGTCCCTTTCAGCTCCAACTTGACATCTTCAACGATGATTACTTTAAATTTTTTGTCTTCCATATTTCATTTTTTCGGTAGCGTAAAATATATTGTAAAACCTCCTTCCTTTCCCGGTTCGGCATTGATACGGCATCCCCGGCGTCCGGCAAACTCGTCATGGTCGCGGATAATCTGCTTGCACACCAGATATTCCGTACCATACAGTTCTCCTTTCTCACCGGCCGTCATGCGGGACAAGTCGGGATAGAACAATTGGTTCAATTCTTCACGGGTCTTTTCCCTGCGCATATCTGTAAACAGAAAACGTATAAATTCCCCATCTTCCCGGGCCGACAGACAGACAGCTCCATCCAGAGTTACGGAGCAAGCCTCGTCTATCAGGTTTTCAAGCAGGAAACGCAACTGGTTCCAGTCACCGGTAATCCGTCCTTCCAACGGTTGTATCTTAAAATCAATATGCGCCTTGTTTCCCTTATACACTTTGCGGAAATATTTCCCGGCAGTAGCCATAAGTTCCGGTACAGATATTGTCGCACGCCTGAAAGTCACCTCTTCCAACTGGCGGGAAGCGCATGAACTGAGTATCGTAAAGATACCTTTGTAATACTCTATCAATTCGCTGATGGCAACCACCGTTTCCCGCTCCTCCGCTTCTGTCTGTTTGCCGGACCGCAGTTTCCCTATCAGCTGCTTTATCTTGTTCGGATAATAAATTGTTTCATGCTTGATGGTCGAAAGACAATTATCCAGCACCATGTTCTGTACATGCAGCAAACTGTCTTCCCAGGAAGCTCGCCGGGCTTCATCTTGAGCCACTTCGATGTCCCGGTATTTCGTAGCCAACTTAACCACTGCATTGAAGATTACAATGGAGACATAACGGGCTATCAGTTCCAAAAGCAAATGGTCGGTCTCCTGCTCCGTACCTTCCCTGCGTTCCAGACACAGCACACCTATGCAACGACACATATTTCCCGCATCCACAACAAGCGGCAATGCTTGTATACCCTTTTCCGATATGTACTCTTGCTGCTCAAAGCAATTCTCCATATATTTCCTCCAGATAGGCAACTCGTCCACGGCGGTATCTTCCACTGGATTGGAAGTGTATTCCAGCTTATGTGTAGTCTCGTTGTATACAGCTATGCTTAACCGGTCGATACTCAAAAGTTCGTTCACTGCATCAAAAGCGGAACCTACAATCTGCCGCGGGATTTCCTTCAATGTATCCTCCTCACGCTGCAACATTTCCTCCGTATCCGAAACCGGCAACAAGGAGGCATTGAACACCTTTCCATTAATTTCCAGTACTTGCTCCAGATTCCAGCGGTTCACCAGACGTTTACGGAAGTAGAGTATGTAATATCCCAACAGCAATACGAACAGCAAAATCACCGCCAGCAAAATGCCCACCATCTTGTTGTTGGTGGAACGCTCCAGCTGCCGGCAATATCCTTCCAAGGATTGGTCTTCTCCCAACAGTTTGTATAAGGTAGTGTAGGCAGCATTATTATAACTATAGTCATCCCATTGCTTCAATGCAAGAAATGAGACTGCCGCTTCATTCCTGATATCCAGAATTACATGGAAATCCGAATTGAACATCTGGTTCCACCAATCCAGTTCCGCAGGCGCCCCGTCTCCCGTCAGCGTCATATAGCGATGTATAGGATGGGCGTATTGCTTGTAATGTTCGTTCAGGCAATACATTGCCGAATCTATGTATTGTAAAGCCAGTTCGTATTCTCCGTCCACATTGCAGTAATAAGCTTCATTGGCATAATCGGAGGCTTCGTCCAGCAAAGCTTCGTATTCATTCTGTGCAAGCAGTGCCAAAGAATCCGGTAATACCTCTCCGGAAGCAGGCTGTTCCACAGCATGCCGGCAGGATGACATGCACAAAGACAACACGACGAGCAACACCGACACGGACTTACGGATACCGGCAGGCAGACGGAAATAAAAACGGCTGCCTTTTCCCAGCCCGCTCTCCACATTAAATAGACAGACCTTGAACAAATCATTCGTCTTGCGATATTTTTCAATGATGCCCTTACAGTTCATCAGTCCAAAGCCACTTCCTTTGTTCTTCCTCAATTCCTCCTTGTCGGGAGCGTCACTCATACCGATGGCTTTCGAGTCATATACTTTTTCTCCCACAATGCGGGCTACATCTTCCGGTGACAATCCACAACCATTATCCTCTACCGAGATTTCCACATAATCTTCCTCCTGCCGTGCATATACTTTCACCATACCGCCCTGAGGGGTATATTTACGGGCATTCTCCGCCAGTGTATTTATCATAAACAATGTAAGGGCTTTGTCTGCCTTTACCCGGATATCCGTAGGCTGCACCTCCAACGACTGTCTCTTCATCTCGAATGTACGGCTTCCCTTCCTAAGCAGCTCGAAAAGTTCATTCAATTCGAATGTCTCTATGTTCAGGCTAAGGCTTCCTTGCTTCATCTTTATCCAAAGGGCAAGAATATCATTGTATTCATTGATGGTAGTAACCAACTCGTCGATATACTGGTATTTCTCCTCTTTGATCCGCTCCTCTTTAATGAATCCTTTTTGAGTCAGTTTCTGCACTTCGTTGATGATACGGTCTATGTACGGGTGAATTCCGTTGACAATAGCCATACATGCTTTCTTTATCAGATTTTGCCGTTTGTTCCCCGCGATGTGCTGCTCGTAAATGTAGCGTTGCTTTTCCAGTCTGCGGCGTTCGTCGCCAAGGGAGATGGACGTCATGCCGTTGTCGATTGCCCATTGGATATAGGGAGTTATCACCCGTACCATCGCCTGCTCATCCTTGCTCATCCGACGCGGGAACACTAATTGCCCGTTGTCTATGCGGATATCCTTCACTCCAAACAGCTTTTCCAATTCCGGGCAGACAGCCGTCCGGATAGAGTCGACGATTTCCTCCTCAGTCTGTGCATCTGCCGGAATGGATGCCGTTATCTTCTGACAGATATCCAGCATCAGCTGCAGACGGCGGAGATGCACTCTGTTCCGGTCTTTGGAACGCTTGTTGAAAAACCAGAAGAAGAGGGATACAAGCACGAAGCCCACAATGACCAGTGACAACACGACGTTGAGTTGCCCCGCCTCCTTTTCCAATGCCTGATAGCGGCTTTCCAGTTCTTTATCCTGGCGTGTATCTTCAAGGATATCCAGGTAAATATTGCGGTTATAGTCTGATTTTTCTTTCATCCCGAGTCCTGCATACGAAACGCTCAACTGTTCACGAATACGTGAAATCCACTCGGGCACGGTTTTCAGTTTCTGCTCCATCCATGCCTTCTCCGCACAAATCGTATCTCGACGGTCAAATGCTTTCAGCCAGTCCAAACTATCGTGGCAGTCATAGAAAAGGCGGTGATGGTCATTTACACATTCCAGAGCAAGTTTTAGCGTGTCAAGAGCTTCTGTATAGTGACTGTGGGCATTCAGGTATTTGCCGATAGATACATATGCACCTGCTATCTGATACAAATCCTTGTATTGGCTGAATTTTTGCAATGCCAACTGCCCCAGACGCATGGGAAGCAGCGAATCTACCGGTACTCCAAAACGTGTCAAGGCATGGGAGCGGCGGTCTTGAAAAAATGCGTAATTATCCGGTGAAGCCATCAAGTTGGCAAGTCCCTGCACTCCATTGCCCTCAAAGTAAAGATAGCCCTTGCGCGAAGCCAACTGCCATGCGGTATAGAGCTCATCAAATTCTCTCAGTCTTCGCTCATCCGGTGTCTCACCCTCGCATAAGGCAGCAGAACCTTTGATGTAGTGATAATACAACAGCTGATTGGTATCTGCCAGCAACTCTTGTTTTTTAGTAACTTCATTAATAGAGGCTACAGCTTCCGGACGCTGTTGCAAATAATAATAATACACAGCAGATACAATATAAAATTCCGAACGGGCATAATTCAAACGCATTTGCTCGTGTTGGTCCACAAACAGATTGTCATCCTCCGCTATTCTTTTCATACGGTGCAAGGCACTATTGCGATAATCGTAGAACTCCTTGTTCAACGCCGTCCGCTGATAAATCTTCATCAAACCGATGTCGGCAATAAGGAGTTCCAGTTCATTCTTGGTCAGATTATAGACATCCATATGAAACTTTTCGGCCTGCTCAAAATCCATGCGCATAAAAGCACAAAAGCCCAGATTATTGGATGCTTCCGCTTTTCCTTGTTTATAGAGGCTGACTTCACGGTAGGCCCTTGATGCCGCATGGCAGGATGAATCCAGGTTTTTATAACGAAAAGCATAAGCCACCTGGTTTAGAGAGTCGATAAGGCGTACTTCCTTCATGGGTGCCGTTCCCACACACGAAACCATTGTTGTACAAAGGCACAACAACCCCGCAAACCATATAAAAGAAAGTCGTTTCATAAAGCAAAGCTACGAATAAATCCGGGAAAGAAAAATAATTTTTATACAATAACTCTTGTTTTATGTAACGGGAAATTCCTACCTTTGCATGCAAATTAACAAATAGGTAACATCTATTACACAAATGAGCGAAAAAGCACCCTTTATGGTATTCTCCGGAACAAATTCGAGATACCTTGCAGAGAAAATCTGCGCTAGCCTTGATTGCCCTCTGGGAAAGATGAACATCACCCATTTTGCAGATGGTGAGTTTGCAGTCTCTTATGAGGAATCTATCCGTGGCTCGCATGTATTCCTGGTTCAATCAACCTTCCCTAATTCTGACAACTTGATGGAACTTCTGCTGATGGTTGATGCTGCTAAAAGAGCATCGGCAAAAAGCGTTGTAGCCGTTATCCCTTACTTCGGTTGGGCACGTCAGGACAGAAAAGACAAACCCCGTGTTTCCATCGGCGCTAAGCTGGTGGCCGACCTGCTCTCTGTTGCAGGTATCGACCGTCTGATTACGATGGACCTTCATGCAGACCAGATTCAAGGTTTCTTCAATATTCCGGTGGATCATTTGTATGCATCAGCAGTATTCCTCCCCTATATTGAATCCTTGAAACTGGAAGACTTGGTAATCGCCACCCCGGATGTCGGCGGTTCAAAACGCGCCAGCACATTCTCCAAATACCTCGGTGTACCTCTGGTATTGTGCAACAAGACACGCGAAAAAGCAAACGTGGTTGCCACCATGCAAATCATCGGTGATGTAAAAGACAAGAATGTAGTATTGGTAGACGATATTGTAGATACAGCAGGAACCATTACCAAGGCTGCCAACATCATGCTGGAAGCAGGAGCCAAATCTGTCCGTGCCATTGCTAGCCACTGCGTAATGTCCGACCCTGCTTCTTTCCGTGTACAAGAATCCGCACTAACGGAAATGGTATTTACTGATAGTATCCCCTACTCTAAAAAATGTGACAAGGTTAAACAGTTGAGCATTGCCGATATGTTCGCCGAAACCATCAAGCGGGTGATGAACAATGAATCAATCAGTTCACAATACATTATCTAACCGCTCCGCGGTTAGAAATTAAAAATTAAAGGCTGCGCAATGTTCACTTCAGAACCGCGCAGCCTTTAATTTTTAATTTCTAATTTTTAATTCTAATTCTCCAGCCTTCCCATCTTGTAGGTTCCTTTTCGTATCACCTTTCCGTTCTTGTCTGTTTCTACAAACGGACCGTGTTTCTTGCCTTGTTTGAAGAAGCCTTCATAACGGTTTCCGTTCTTGTCCTCCTGGATACCGCTACCTTCTTCCATACCGTTCACAAAACCGCCTTTATATTTGGTTCCATCGGTCTGAATCAGGGTACCTTGGCCGTTGAACTTATTGTCTTTCCATTCACCTTC
>OMDZ01001196.1_pt1 | contig 13065 bp, 8 predicted proteins | sample 1673641 | NCBI WGS metagenome assembly OMDZ01 (sample SAMEA103958117, study PRJEB25191) | human gut metagenome | biome: human-associated habitat [ENVO:00009003]; feature: intestine environment [ENVO:2100002]; material: feces | place: Germany | collected 2013/2015
GTGGCAAACTCCTTGCTGGTCAGGCCAAATCTGGAAATGTCCGGGAAGACATAGAACGCGCCGCCGGGCAGGTGGCAGTCCATGCCGATTTCATTAAGGCGCTTCACCAGGTAATCCCGGCGCTGGCGGTAGCTTTCCCGCATTTTCAACATGGCGGATGTCCCGTTTTCCAATGCTTCAATGGCCGCCTCCTGGGAAGTAATGGGGGCGCAGAGCATGGAATACTGATGAATTTTCATCATGGCGGAAATAAGCGGCTCCGGACCGCAGGCATAACCCAGGCGGAACCCCGTCATGGCGAATGCCTTGGAGAAGCCGTGCAGCAGAAGCGTGCGTTCCTTCATCCCCGGCAGAGAAGCTATGGAAACATGCGGCTTGCCGTCATAACGCAGTTCACTGTAAATTTCATCCGTCAGCACAATGAGGTCGTGCTTGATGCAGATGCGGGCGATTTCCTGAAGAGTTTCCACAGGGGCCACCGCTCCGGTCGGGTTCGTCGGGAAGTTGAGCATCAGCACCTTGGTTCGCGGTGTAATGGACGCTTCCAGCACCTCCGGGTTAAGGGCAAAAAGATCCCTCTTGCTCGTAGGAACGGCGGTAGCCACGCCATAGGCCATGTTGACGCTGGGGGCATAGGAAACATAACAGGGTTCGTGGTAAAGAACCTCGTCCCCCGGATTCAGAATGGCACGGAGAGCGAGATCTATGGCCTCGCTTACGCCTACGGTCACCAGCACTTCACGCAGGGGATCGTAGTTGACATGGAAAAATCCGTCCACGTATTTGACGATGGAACGGCGCAGGGATTCCAACCCGTAATTGGATGTATAGGAGGTATGACCCTTTTCCAGGGAGTAAATGGCCGCTTCCCGTATATTCCACGGCGTCACGAAGTCCGGCTCCCCTACGCCCAGGGAGATGATATCCGTGCGTCCCGTGACCAGGTCAAAAAATTCCCGGATGCCGGAACGGGGTATGGAGCTTACCTGCTCCGCTATTTTGTTCTGCCAATTCATGATCATTCCTTTCTTAACGGCAGAGAATTACGGAGCGACAGCCAGGCGTTCTGTCTGCACGGGAGCTTCAAACACACAACCGTTTTTCTTGTAGGTTTTCAGATGGAAGTGTGTGGAAGTGGACAACACCCCTTCCAGCGTAGAAAGTTTTTCCGCCACAAACCGGGCAATCTCCCGCATGCTTTTTCCTTCCACAAGCACCAGCAGGTCAAACCCGCCGCTTGCCAGATAGCAGGAGGACACTTCGTCAAACCGTGAGATGCGCATGGCCAGACGGTCAAAACCGCCGTCGCGTTCAGGCGTCATTTTCACTTCAATGAAGGCCGCCACCTTGCTGTCGTGCTCATATTCCTCATTCACCACGGCCTGGTATCCGAGGATGACGCCTTCCTTCTCCCACTGTTCCCGCTGGGCCCGCACGGCTTCTTCAGTCATGTCAAGACGTTCGGCCAATTCGCCATCGCTCAAGCGGGCTTGAGTCGCCAGTAACTGTAGAAGTGATGCAGAGGACATAAAATTTCAGGCATAAAAGACGCTTTTACGACGAACCTGTCAAGAATCATGTTACGCAAGACTGATATCTTTTCTTTCCAAGATGATAAAATATGTTCGTTTTCTTCAAAAATCGACCTTCTTCACATAAACATAACAATTTGTCATCCAATAATAAACACTTCACCACAAACAACCTCCGGAATTATTTTCAGAGAATAGTTGCTCTAATCCGCTTTTTGTGCCATAGTAAAGTGCATAGACCTGTGGCGTCCCCTGACTGGGAACGCTTGTTTCCAATTTTTATATGACAGTTTGATATTATGAGCATGGCACTTAACCCGGACAGGGCTACTCTGAACTTTCTCAATGCCTTTCCGGAAGAAATCCGGCTGCGGGGAGAGAAACTCCAGAAAGATGGCGCAGTCACGCAAATTTTCGGCAATCATTTATATATTCAGGGCCGCGTGGAAGACGCATACGGCGTGCACCGCGTAAATCTGCGCCTTCAGGGCAACAGGTGGTTCGGAGCATGTTCCACGGAAGACGAGGATCTGGCCGGAGCGGCCATGTATGCCGCCATGCTGGAGCGCATGTACCGTGGCCAGGACCTTCCGGAATCCCCGAACGAACTGAATGATGTTCCTCTTCTGGATATTCTGGAAGAGAAACTGGGACGCGAACTGGACGACAAGGAAGCGGACTATGTCAGCAAACTGGAAAAGCGCTACCGCCGTTTCGCCATTGAACAGGAGATTCACGACCATGATATGGTGCGCCTGAATCCCCGATGGGAAATCGTCAGCTATGACCCGCTGGAATTGTGGCCCGTTCCTCCCACAAACATCCTCGAATTCTGGAATTACATTGCTTACGCCTTCAACAAGAAACGCCTGCCCTACCCGGAATTCATGGAATCCATTACGGATCTGGAAAAGGTCCAGCGCAAGATTCATGAATGGGAGCGCTCCCGTGAAGTCGGCACCTGGTATGACCGCATCCAATCCGTGAATGAACGCCCCCCGCAGCCGCCCCGCGGAGAACTGTTCATGAGGCTTGTTTCCACTATTAACGAGGGACATTTCGAATACCGCCATTCCCTGAAGCAGGACTGGATTCCCGTCCGGGAAAAACAGGATCTGGAACATCTGGAAAATCTGCATGAACGGGCTGCCGTACGCATGGACGCCCAGACGGAAATCCTGCTCGTCTCCCTGTCCGACTACGTCCGTGCGGAAGACGCCCTGACACTGGATCTGGACCAGGAGGCCGCATGCGCCCTGATGAACAAACTTTTCCACCAGCCCGCCCTGAAAGGCTACCTGGTGAACCTTGATGAAAACTATTTCAAAGTGGTGGACGAACCGCTCAAATGGATTTGCCTGGACGATCCCATTGAACCGGACTGCTACGCTCTTCAGCTTGCAACTTCCACCGGCATCAACGTCTCCCACTCCGTCCGGCAGCTTCCGGGGCAGCAGGAACTGTACCAGTCTGACGAAACCGTCTTTCCCGGCCCCCCCCGCTGGCTGGAAAGCACGGAAGTGGAACCCCGCTACTCCATTCCCAAACAGGTCATCGACAGCCTTGAAGGGGTGGAATTCCTCCGTAAAATAGGCGCTTCCCTGCCCCCCAGCATGGAAGACCGCGTGGTGGACATCGATCTGCGCGGCACCTTTGACATGAAAATCGTCCGCGGCCTCACCTCTGCGGAAACGGAACACGTGCTCTGCGAAGTAAGCGCCAGGGACGCTTCCGGCTACCGCACGGAAAAACTCGGCAAGGACGGCTGGGACGTATCCCATCAGGAGCCCATGAAGAACAAAGTTCTGCTGCGCTTCATCCGGGAGCACCTTTATCCCATTCCCGGCCTGCTGGAAGAAATGGGCTTTTCCTACGATCCCCAGGTGGGCGCGTTCAAGGCCCGCGTCACCCGCCAGTTCCCCGAAAAATTCGCGGAATGGGCCAAACAGCTTCCGAAAGAGCTGACCGTCAATATGGACGACAAGCTCAAGACGCTGCTGGCGGATCCGGTGGCCGCCGCCGTGCGGTTTGAAGTAGTCAACCAGGAAATCGACTGGTTTGACCTCCGCATCGTCATTGATGTGGAAGGCGTCCAGCTCTCCAAGGAGCAAATCCGCGCCCTGGTCGCCGCCAGAGGCGGTTACGTCCGCATGGACGACGGAGGATGGATGCGCCTGGAAATTAAACTGGACAATGACCAGCGCGACGCCGTTACCCGCCTGGGCCTGGACCCCTTCGATCTTTCCGGAGAAACCCACCGCATGCACGCCATGCAGCTGGCGGACCCGAAAGCCGCAGAAGTGTTCGATCCAAAGGCCTGGAAACGTATCAAGGACCGTACCGCGGAAATCCAGATCGACGTCAAGCCGGATGTTCCCTCCCAGCTCCAGGCCACCCTGCGCCCGTATCAGGTGGAAGGGTTCCATTTCCTGGCTTACCTTGCCACGAACGGGTTCGGCGGCATTCTGGCGGATGACATGGGCCTGGGTAAAACGATCCAGTCCATCACTTACGTCCTCTGGCTGCGTGAAGAATTCGCCCGCAAAAACAAATCCAAGAAAAAAGTCGTCATCCCTCCGGTTCTTATCGTTTGCCCCAAATCCGTGCTGGACGTCTGGGCGGGAGAAACGGAAAAATTTGCGCCAGGCGTGCGCGTCCTCGTCATCCGCAGCAAAGATCAGGCCAATCTGGAAGACATCAAGAAGAATTACGACATGGTCGTGGTCAACTACGCCCAGCTCCGCGTCTGCGGGGAAACCCTGAACCAAATCAAATGGCTTACGGTTATTCTGGACGAAGGCCAGCAGATCAAAAACCCGGATTCCAAGGCAGCCAAGGCGGCACGGGAAATCGTTTCCTACAACCGTCTCGTTCTCTCCGGCACACCCATTGAAAACCGCCTGCTGGACATGTGGTCCCTCATGGCCTTCTCCATGCCCGGAGTCCTCGGTTCCCGCTCCTACTTCAAGAAGCGCTTTGACAAGCGCAAGGACCCGCAGAGCCAGAACCGCCTGGCCGCGCGCCTGAAACCATTCCTGCTGCGCCGCACCAAATCCCAGGTGGCAAAAGACCTGCCTCCCAGGACGGAAGAAGAAGTGTACGCCAAAATGGAAGGCATCCAGAGCCAGCTGTACAAGGCGGAACTCCGCCGCATACAGCAGGCCCTGCTCGGCCTGGATTCGGACGAATCCGTCAAAAAGAACAGTTTCGCCATTTTGCAGGGCCTGATGCGCCTGCGTCAGATCTGTTGCCACCCCGGCCTGGTGGATCCCAAATACGCCAAGGAAGTCAGTGCCAAAATGACAGCCCTCTTCTACCTGCTGGACCAGCTCCGGGAAGAAGGGCACAAAGTGCTCGTCTTCTCCCAGTTCGTTTCCATGCTGGAAATCATCAAGAACAGGCTGGAAGCGGAAAACAGGCCGCTTAACTATCTTACCGGCCAGACCAAGGACCGCCGCGGAGAAATTGAAAAATTCCAGACGACCAAGGACCCCTCCGTCTTCCTGCTTTCCCTGAAAGCCGGCGGTGCCGGCCTCAACCTTACTTCCGCCTCCTATGTCGTTCTGTATGACCCGTGGTGGAACCCGGCCGTAGAAAGCCAGGCCATCGACCGTACGCACCGCATCGGCCAGAAAAACAAGGTGATCGCCTACCGCCTTCTGACGAAGGATTCCGTGGAAGAAAAAATCCGCATTCTCCAGCATCAGAAAAACCAGCTCGTCGCCAACGTGCTGGGTGACGAAGGGTTTACCTCCAGCCTGGGCATTGACGACCTGAACTTCATCCTCAACCACGGGGATGATGAAGAAGGTTAGCCCGGAAGCATCTTTATGGATTTAACTCAGATTGATTCATTACATACAGTTTCATTCGGCGATAAAGTTGGTCTACACCTCATCGTCCAGATAAGGTTTTAGTAACATGACAACGCTTTGGGGTATTTATAATATCTCGGCATGAAAACGGCAAGACCGCCCGTTTTTGTAAAAATAGAGAAATAGCAAGGTTCCGGGAAAACATTTCTCAACAGGATCATCGTGAGCAAAATGATCGAAAGATAAATTTACTCTATTCCTTTGTCGTACTCTTAAAATGAAATAGAAGAGACCGTCTAAATAACGTTCCCTTCATGTTACCCATCTTTCAAACTCGTCCGAGGTGAATGATTAATAAATCCGTTCGCTGATTCGCAATGATAGCTGCGAAGAAACGCAAAAAGAACACATCTTTGTTGCCAAATGATTAAACTGCTATTACATCAAATTGTTGTATAACCTCTGTAATACTGTTTGTTACGTTAAACAAATCAATGAATTGAACTCGAACAACTACATCATCATCTGATCTAAATTCGATATTGTCCTCCAGAGATATTTTCTCTGTTTCAGGATAAAGCAGAATAACGCGTTCCGCCCCATATTTCTTCTGGTAGGCAAACATCTGGTACATATCAGCCTGAGTAATACCGTAGTTCACTTTGCCAGCATCAAGAATTTTCCACTTGGTATCCAACACAAAAGAAACTCCGTCAGATTTACGTCTAACCACAATATCCGGTTTCATCAGAAATTTCTTACCTGGCTCATCGAATAGATGGTAGGTTTTGTCCTGAACTGAAACTGTAAAGCCACTTCCAGAAAGTTTCTTTCTCAGTACAGCTGCAACATAATTCTCAAAAAGTGTTTCCATTGGGAATAGCAGTGCAAGCGCTATTTCTGATCCAGCAAAAGAAGTAAAACTCTTGCCCGACAGGAATACTCGACACCACATCAATGCGGTATTGTAATCCTTCATGTTTCGATCACTAATATACTTAGCAAAATCCCCTTTATAGTCAGTAGAAGCCTCCACATTTGAAAATACACTCAGCAAACTTTTTATATCGCTTCTGTTTTTTGAAGATGTAGTCCTTTTGCAGAGATAAATCAATGTTGCTTTCAACAATTTATTTTCCGGACGGTTGGCTGTAAATGCGTCATATTCAACATAGTTGCGCTCTTTGTGAAAACAGTTCAACTTGACCTGCTTTGAAAACAGTATCTTTCCCTTAAAAAATGTTGTGTTCTCTGCAATTGCTTCATAACTGCATTTGAGACCACGCTTCACAATGAAGAAAACCTCGTTCACGAACATTCGAATGAATATTTCAAAGATATTCATTTTTTCAATATTCACACAAGAATTCTGCAAAGACTTAAAAGGCATTTTCCGTAGTGTTCTCAGCATATCGAGCAACACTCGTTTGGTTCTGGCACCAAAATTGTCGTCCATGCTTGCCGAGTAAATTTTGGGCAAGATTTCAATGGTTGTCCCATCATTCAGTGTAATGATACCGACATAATTTTTTGCCGTGATTACTTTTCCGATGCCCTTTTTTGCAGAAAGTCCCATCAACTCCAGTGCATCGGTATCCTTGCTGCGATTAGTCAGAATAAAATCCTCAAGTTGCTGGAAAATAGACTCAGGCAAAGTCTTATATCCAGCAATTTCTTTATCAGAAATAAACGAATCATATTCTTTGATTTGATAAAAAGAGTTCACTCTAACTTCGTTTCCCTTTACATTTCAAATGGAACGATAGGATTCAATATCATCAAATGCAGCATAGTTGATATCATAGCTACACTTATCATCCACAACATCTTCTCGACTAAACAAGTCTTTCGACTTAGTTTCAATAACAAACTTGTCGCCAAGTATTCGCCGGATTTGTTCATAGTCCTCATAGAAATATTCTTGCAGGAGAGGAATAATGTTATTTGTAAAAATCTCAGCCAGTTTTTTAATCGTCGGATTTTTTTTCAGCGGCATAAAATATGCATGACCAATCGTATGTTCCCTGTCATACAGAACAGCAATCCGTTCATTCATACGGGCAAGCAAACCACTGACAGACAAATCTTTTACGCTTACATCAGCCAAGACATCCGGCTTCGGCAACATTTCCTTGAAGAAGAATCGACGGCGCAAAGCTGTATCAATAATGGAAATGGAACGATCCGCCGTATTCATGGTACCTATAATATATACATTTTTCGGTACACCAAAAGACTTTTGAGAATAAGGCAACACGGCCTCCATACCTTCCGGATTTCCCCAGCGTTTTGTCGGTTCAACCAAAGTAATCAGTTCTCCAAAAATCTTTGAAATGTTGCCACGGTTGATTTCATCAATGATGAAGACATAATTGTTGTCATGACTATCGGTTACAAAAGCAGGTGGAGTAGAATCATATTTCTCAATAATCTGATACACATCATTAACCGTCACATTTGACAGACGATAAACTGAAGCCAATGTCATGGGAGTTCCGCCATTAATGGAAAGTATATTCTCCTGAATATCTTTCACAATCCAGTTCACTTTTCGCAACCGTTTCAGGTTATCGTATTCATCATGCCATTCATATTCACCTACGACAACGCCAATAGCATCAATCGTAGTAGAACTGTAACACGAAAACACAATATCACCGATCTGCATACGGTTCATAAAAGCATTCAGAACTACTCTACCACCATCATCAAAATTGGTTTCATCTGTAATGTCCTTACCATAATCGTCCCATCCGATACGGATGTGGCCATTTTTCAAGCACTCCGAACGAACAGGGTTATCACCTGTTCCCCATAAAGATACTTTCCAGATATTCGGGTATTCTCTAAAACTGAAGTTTTTCTTTCTTAATGTGCTCGACCGTTGCGCTTTCTCGCAGAATCTTTTAAATATACCAGGTTGCACACTATACTGAATGTCACCTATTCCTCCACCAATACCATCTTCAGGAGTAATGACAGGTTTAATTCCTTCGATAAATTCCTCATATCCATAAGATTGATGAAAAGTTGTGAATTCAATTCTTCCCTCTGCCTTATATCCATTGTAGCGCTCCAATACATCAGAGTAATTTTCCTTCTCTATCTCAATCCATTTCTTATTTTCAATGATTGCAACGGCGTAAATAACCGTGTGATAAGTTTTTCCTGTCCCCGGAGGGCCGTAAAAGATGGTGTTCAAACCAACATCGGTTACGGGGTTCTCCTTCAAAGAACCCATTGTAATATCCATATTCATAAGTGCCTCTTTCAATTCATCTCGCAATCTCCAAGAAAAACGCTCTTTTCCGTTTTCGACGACATAGCGACCAACAAAAGGAATACACCAGTTTTTCCATCGTTCATTTTTCCATCGTTCAGTTCCATCTTCTCGATTTATCCAATTGGGACAGCTGTACTTCTTTTTCACCCTTCTGCTGAACTGGGTTCCCCACGCATTATAGTATGAAGGAGTTTTCCCATATACTTCGGCTAAATGCGCGCAGGTACTTTCTCCACCCAATTCCATAATTTTTCGAAACATATCCAGATTTTCTGGATATGTAACGGTATCATCATCTAAGGCTGTAGCCCACATATCCGCAGTAATTCCGGGATTGTATTCGTCCAAAGAGGGAAAGTAACCCAATGAATCAGTTTCTTGACTGCTGTTCTTAAAATTAGATTCGGACATATTAGAATTTGCAGGGCTTTTTATTTCACCATTTAAGGCTGACGGGATCCGTATGATAAAGGATTCCCGCCTCGTCCCGGACAAGGAGAGTCAACTGGATGCGCGCCGGCAGCCGCAGCATCTGAAGGCCGTTGAACGCAAAAATCTGCCCCTGGCACAACAGGGGGCGTGAACCGAACAGTTCATCCCCTTCAATTATCTGCGTTCCGTCTCCATGTGAACGGACGGTCCACTTTTTGCCGATGATACGCACGGCGCCGTCCCCCGTATTGAAGATGCTTACGTTGTAAGGCACGGGAACGCGGCCATCATCCCGGACCATCCGTTTCAGTTTTTCATCCCGCAGGTACAGACCGCGCGGAGTAAGACGCACTTCCAGACTGGTTAAAAGGGGAAGAACCATATGCGGCATGCCTCCGGAGAGGAATTATGATTCCACAGGGGCCAGAGCCGCCTTGATCAACTCCAGCGTCGTTTTGCGAATGGCTTCCACGCCCGCCTTGGCGGGCCTGGCGTCCGGAGCCAGCGTCATCTGCTCCTGCAAGATCGTCAGAAGGTTCATGATTTTGGCAATGTCGCGGCGTTCTTTCATTTCCGGCTCTACCCCGTCCAGAATATAGTGAAAATATTCCGGGACATCCGGCTGGAAGATGACCTTCGCCTTGTCCTCCGCAAATTTGTTATCCAGAGCCGCGGTAGCAGCATCCAGGGCGCGTATCCACCCCCCCAGGCCGATCAGGTTCGCCATATCGGAATCCCGCAGGGAGGCAAGCTCCTGCTCCACATCGGATTGAATAAGGGCCAGGTTGTTTTTGAAACTGCTCAAATCCCCGTCTTCCGCATTTTTCAGCAGGCTGGCGGCGTGGCGGTTCACCCTTTCTCCGGCGCCAATGGCCTTTGCATAGCTGGAAAGATCCAGGGCAATGGGTTTCACCTCGTTCATCTTGCCGCACTGCACGATTACGAAGCCGTCCGCCATCATGCCGCCCAGCTGAAGAGCCAGGGAACAGCGGTCCATGGGAGGCCGCTCCGGACGTGCGCGCAGGGCCACCTTTTCCGGTATTTCAGGGAGCCCCTCCAAATCTTCAAAAATCTTGCGGATGGACGGCGCGGTAAATTCGTTGATGCCCAGCTCCTCATTCATGTGGGAGTCGTCCAGCAGGCGTTCCGGAACGGTCGGCTGGTCCTGCTTGCCGGACGGCGGCGTTTGCGCATCCAGTACTGCCGCCTCCTTCTCCGGGGCCTCTTCTTTTGGAGCGGAAAACGCCATTCCCCCCGTGACGGATACAGCTGCGGCCAGCAGATACAATCTCTTCATAACAACACTCGAAAAGGTTAAGCAAAACGGAATATGTCTTGACTCTCGCCCTATGGTGTCCTATACGGGCGTCACGTCAAGGAAATCCCCCTGCCCTGACGCAAAAAGATACCAACCACCTTTGTGCCCCCTGCATGTCTTTAAATTACAATTTTATCTGGCTTTTGTGCTATCTTCTGGTCCTCGTCGGCCTGGCGGGGTATGGCTTCCACCGCCTGAGCATCGTTTACCTGTACTGGAAAAACCGCAATAACAAGCCCCAGCCCAAAGCGCGCTTCCAGGAACTGCCCGTCGTGACGGTCCAGCTCCCCATGTTCAATGAGAAGTTCGTCGTGGACCGCCTCCTGGAATCCGTAGCCGCTCTGGATTATCCGCAGGACAGGCTGGAAATCCAGATTCTGGACGATTCCACAGACGACACCACGGAACAATGCTGCCGCAAGGTGGAGGAATTAAAGTCCCGCGGCTTTGACGCCGTCTGCATCCACCGCACGGACCGCACCGGCTTCAAGGCAGGCGCGCTGGAAGCGGCCACCAAAACAGCGAAGGGGGAATTCCTGCTGATTCTGGACGCAGACTTCGTTCCGGAACCGGATCTCCTGCAAAAAACCATCCATTTCTTCACGGATGAAAACGTGGGCCTCGTTCAAACCCGCTGGGGCCACATCAACCGTGAATACAATCTCCTCACCCGCATCCAGGGGATGTACCTAGACGGCCATTTTGCCATGGAACAGACGGCCCGCAACCGTTCCGGCCGATTCTTCACCTTCAACGGCACTGCGGGCATATGGCGCAAATGCGTAATCGGCGACGCGGGCGGCTGGTCCCATGACACCCTGACGGAAGACATGGACCTTTCCTACCGTGTCCAGCTCAAGGGCTGGCGCTTCATCTACCTGAACGACGTCGTTACCCCGGCGGAACTTCCCGTGGACATGGACGGGTTCAAGTCCCAGCAGCACCGGTGGACCAAAGGTTCCATTCAGGTCTGCCAGAAAATCCTGCTGGACATCTGGCGCTCCAATGCTCCCCTTAAAGCCAAGGTAGAAGCCACCACCCACCTCACCTGCAATTATTCCTACCTGCTCCTGGCACTGCTCTGCTTCCTGGTGTACCCCATCTGCACGCAGCGCATTCCGGAAAATGAAACGGTCTTCATGTGGTTTGTGAATGTGGCCCTGTTCTTCATGACCAGCGTGGCCGTCTGCATCTTTTACATGAGCGCCCAAATCGTGGTGCGTCCCAAATCCTGGTGGAAGGAACTGCCGTACCTCCCCCTCCTTCTCACGCTGAGCGTGGGCATGGCGGTCAACAACGCCAAGGCTGTTCTGGAAGCCATCTTCGGCCATCAGTCCGCCTTCGTCCGCACGCCCAAATACGGCGTGGATCGGAAGGAAGACCGCCGGCACGTCTCCCAGCTCAAACGCAACGGATACCGGGCCATTAAATCCGTCGTCATCCCCGTTCTGGAAATCGCCTGCGGAACTTTCTTCCTGAACCTGATCATCATCATGATCCGCCAGGGCCATTACCTTTCCCCCATCCTGATGATTCCTTTCCTGGGTTTCTATTACACAGGATTCTGTTCCCTGGGCCGCATGATTTCCAACCTGCTGCCCGCCAAGCAAACTGCCAAAGCCAAGAACTGACGCCTTTCCCATGCCTGCGCCTCTCTCGCAAGCAGCACGCCTGATTCAACTCGCCGGCGCAGCTTTCGCTGTGTTCGGAGTACTGGCATCCTGTTCCCGTCCGGATTATGAGCCCACCGCCATCGTGAAAGACGGCGCGGTCGTCAGCGTCAGGGACCAGAAAATGGCCGTCATGCGTCATGGCCGGGTAGTGAAAACCTACCCTGTCAGCACTTCCAAATTCGGTCTGGGAGACAAAAAGGGAAGTTGCCGCACTCCGCTGGGCGCCCATCGCATCGCTTCCAAAATCGGCAGCGGGCAGCCCAAGGGAATGGTGTTTAAAAGCCGCAAGCCCACCGGGGAATGCGTCGCGCCCAATTCTCCGGGCCGGGACCCCATCGTCACGCGCATCATGTGGCTGGAAGGTCTGGAACCCCGTAACCGGAACGCTCACTCGCGCCTGATTTATATCCACGGTACGGCGGAGGAACGCACCATCGGCACTCCCGCCTCCTACGGTTGCGTCCGGATGAAGAGCAATGACGTGTATGAAGCCTTCAACCTGCTCCGGACCGGAGACCCGGTCGTGATTGAACGCTGTTCCATTGACGCCTCCCTGAAAGCTCTGGCCCAGGCGGAAAAAATGCAGGATTCTTCCCTGCTGGTCATGGCTTCCGCTCCAGACCGCATGGAGAACGCCAATACGGCCTCCGTCATTTCCCACCGCCGCAGGGCTTCCCGTCCCCCCGCCGTCGCCCTTTCCCGCAGGCAGACGGCATCAGCCGGAAGGAAATCCGTTTCCTCCAGGAGGGCGGTCTCCCGCAAGACAACCGGAAATTCCAGGGTTGCCGTCCGTTCCGCCAGGGGGACCCGCTATACACTCGGGTAAAAACTCATCTTCCCGCCTGTTTTTCCGGTATTCCGTTTTCGCCGCCTCCTGACATGGCCGTTTGAACGCATGGTTGCCTGCCTCCGTCACATTTGGTAACGTAGATTTATGGCCATGATGGAACATGAAGATATCAGCAATGAAAACCTGGCGGGACACCTTCTGATTGCCGCACCCTACCTGGAT
>OMDZ01001210.1_pt1 | contig 12966 bp, 9 predicted proteins | sample 1673641 | NCBI WGS metagenome assembly OMDZ01 (sample SAMEA103958117, study PRJEB25191) | human gut metagenome | biome: human-associated habitat [ENVO:00009003]; feature: intestine environment [ENVO:2100002]; material: feces | place: Germany | collected 2013/2015
GATTATATCGCTCATACATTGCCGAATGGACTTCGCATGGTACATCTCCCGGTTAATTCCCCGGTCTCTTACTGCGGTTTCGCCGTGAACGCCGGTACACGGGATGAGAACGAGGATGAGTTTGGCTTGGCGCATTTCGTTGAACACATGATCTTCAAAGGTACGGAGAAACGGAAAGCGTGGCATATCCTGAACCGTATGGAGAACGTAGGAGGGGAGTTGAATGCCTATACTACGAAGGAAGAGACCTTTGTTTATTCCATTTTTATGGAGGAGGATTTTGGCCGGGCGTTTGAGCTATTGACCGATCTGGTTTTCCATTCCCAATTCCCCAAACAGGAGATCGAGAAGGAGGTAGATGTCATCTTGGATGAGATCAATTCGTATGAGGATAGTCCTTCGGAACTTATATTCGACGAGTTTGAGAACTTGCTTTATAAGGGTCATGCCCTCGGGCATAATATCTTAGGGGATGAGGAATCTCTTCTTCGCTTTGACTCCGAGTCCGGTCGTTCTTTCATGCGTCGTTTCTACGCCCCGGAGAATATGGTGTTCTTCTCGATGGGACGAAAAGACTTCAAGAAGATCTTGAAATCAGCGGAATCCGCTTTAAGCGATATCTCTTTCCCTATGGCTGAACGGATCCGGAAAGCTCCGGACCCCATCGAGGCTTGCGTACGCCAGATCCATAAAGATACCCATCAAGCCCATGTACTGATCGGTGGCCGGGCTTTCAGTATGCACGATAAAAAGCGCATTCCTTTATTTTTGTTGAATAATATCTTGGGTGGTCCGGGCATGAATAACCGCTTGAATGTCTCCTTGCGGGAAAAGCATGGCTTGGTCTATAACGTAGAATCCAATATAACCTCTTATACCGATACCGGACTAGCCAGTATCTATTTCGGGACAGACCCGAAGAATCGTGAGAAAGCGATGCGTTTGGTGCATAAGGAATTAGCCCGTTTACGTGACGTAAAACTGTCCGCCACTCAATTAGCCGCCGCCAAGAAGCAGGTAATCGGTCAACTGGGTGTGTCGGGCGATAACCGGGAGGGACTTTTCCTTGGCTTAGGAAAAAGCTACCTCCATTACAACCGTTACGATACTCTCCCCGAGGTATTCGCCCAGATTGAGAAAATAACCGCCGGGCAAATTCTTGAGGTGGCTAATGAGGTACTTGCGCCGGAACGGTTGTTTTGCTTGATTTATGAGTGAGGCTAATTATGGAACCTATACCCAACCCCCAACATCAAGTTATTCGGATTATGGAACTTGTGCAGTTGGTATCCGACATGCAGGAATAAATTTCGTGTGACTGATACCTTTAGCGCTAGGATTTGGTATAATCCTTTCAGGTCGCCTTTGTTGTAAAATAAATTATGTCCGACTCCTATATTGATCGAGAAGAATGGCATCGTGAACTCGCCACGGGCGGAGAGGCCGATACCGATTTGCTCATGGAGGGGCGGGCGGTAGAATCGGGGTTCTTCGCCGACTTGGATGATCTCGTCGGAATAAATATTTGCGCTTTCGTCATATTGGCCGTCTAGGGAGATACCTGCTTTTAGGAACCGGTTGAATTTGTACATCGGGTTGAGGTTAAATCCGAGGATGCCGAACTGACCTGGAAAAATATGGGCCTCATCACCTAGCATAACTCCCTTAGCACGGGTCGCGCCATATAGGATGACATCGTAACTGACACGTTGCCAAAAGCTGGAGAGGTATAATTGATTTGCCGGTAAGGAACGTGCGGTACCTATCTCATGATGGCTTTCCTCGATAGGATTGAGCGTGTAGACGAGTCCGATCCGGCCGCCAATCGTATTCAATCCCGCATTCGGAAGATGAGTATTTCCGTTTGAGTAGTGCGTTAAATCCGCCCCGACGAGCAGGTTGCAATAACGGGATAGTTTCGCGTTGAGGAAAAATCCCAGATTGATATAGGCATTGATCTTAGAACCGATGATCTTATTACGGTAATTATTGTTTTCATCATACGGATGCCACCCGAATGAGGCTCCGAAATTCCATTCATAATCGAAGGATAACCGGGAAGAGATCTTGGCGATGCGGGAGCTTTGGAAAACATATGCCGCCCAAGGATTACCTACTTCCTGCCGATTGCCAAAGGTATTATAAGAGATGCCTATTCCTTGGTAAGTGTGCGGATAGAGCTGGCCCTCCTTAGAGTTAGGATTCTGTTGGAACCCGTATTTCAAATGGAATGAAGCCGCCTTACGTAAAGTAAGCCCGTTTCCATAGCCATCATCTTTCAGGAATTTGCTAGTCGGGGCGACATACGAGGGACGTACGTCGAATCCAATTTTGTGGATTAGGGATTTATTATCATCTTGAGCTTTTACCGTACAGGTCCATATCATCATGACCGCTATGTAAAAGCTTATCATCTTGCTTTTTATCATACTTCAATACGTTTGTCTGATCACCAACACTGCGCTTTGTCTTTCAACTCGGGTATCTTGTTCTTATCGAATACAGGGCTTTTAATACCCGCTTTCTTTTGGGCTACGTAATCCTGTAATAATAGGAACGCTTGACGGCTCAACAATGAGATCGCGATCAAATTGCAGATCGTCATCAGTCCCATGGTCACGTCCGCTAGGCTCCAAGCCAAGTCTAAACTAGCCAACGCACCGAACATGACCATTCCACCGACTAATATACGATAAATAAATAAGACACTTCTCTTGGACGTGATAAAACGAATATTCGCTTCTCCGTAATAGTAATTACCGATAATACTACTGAACGCGAATAAAAGGATCGCTAAAGCGACAAACGTACTACCGATGCTACCCACCTCGTTGCTCAAGGCTTGTTGCGTGAGCTGGACTCCATTGATGGAGCCGTCTAATGGCGCTCCGCTAAACAAGATGATGAACGCCGTGCAGGTACAGATAATCAGCGTGTCGGTAAATACGCCTAATGCTTGGATCAATCCTTGTTTGACCGGATGGGAGACATGCGCCGTAGCCGCTACGTTCGGTGCCGATCCCATACCCGCCTCATTACTGAATAGACCTCGTTTAATCCCTTGCATCAACGCCGCTCCGACACTGCCGCCTATCGCCTGTTCCCAACCAAAAGCGTTTGACAGAATGGTTTCTATAACAGCGGGTAGGCGGGTAATATTAAACAGTACGATTCCCAACGCCAATGCTATATATCCTAATGCCATGACCGGTACGACAATACTGCTTACTCTCGCGATACGCTGAATACCTCCGAATATGACGATTAACGTAAGTACCGTAAGAATCGCTCCGATCCAAGCATGATCGATGCCAAAAGCGCCTTCCCAAGCTGCGCAGATGGTATTGCTTTGTACGGAATTAAAGGCAAAACCGAAGGTTATCGAAATCAATACGGCAAATAATACCCCCATCCATCGTAACCCCAAACCATGTAGCATATAGTAAGCGGGACCGCCAATGAACGAGTCTTTCCCTTTTTCTTTATATAATTGAGCTAACGTAGACTCCACGAATGCGCTGGAAGAACCAAGCAAAGCGATCAGCCACATCCAGAATACGGATCCGGGTCCGCCGATCGCTACGGCTGTCGCTACACCGGCTAGGTTTCCGGTCCCTACACGGCTGGCTAAAGATACGGCGAAGGCTTGGAAAGAGGAGATATGCTTTTCCCCTTTTTCTCCTTTCCCGGCAGAATCGCCTAATAATCGGATCATCTCACCAATCATGCGGAATTGCACGAACCTACTTTTTATCGTAAACCATACGGCGCATCCCAATAACATGATAATAAGGATGTATGACCATAATATATCGTTGACTCCGTTGATCCAATTATTCAATAGCTCCATGATTTATAATCTGTTGTTTGGTTACAAAGATACGTATCTACGAAGCAAATTCATCGAAATATTATTTTTTTATCATTTTCTTGTAACGTTTTCCAAACGGCTGTCGTCTTATAATTAGAAACAAATGATAAGCGGGAAAGGCCACCCTGCTATATTCGGAAAAAATACGATAAAAATGAAACGGATGATGATTTGGATCATACTGCTAGGCGGTATGGTACAGGGAGCTTTTGCTCAGAACTTGGAGATAAAGGGAATGGTGCGGGACGCTCGCAACAAAGAAATCTTGGAATTTGCAAATGTGGTATTGCAAACAATGGACTCTTCTTTTGTAGCGGGTACGACTACGGATATGAAGGGGCATTTTTTATTAAATAAGATTAAAAAAGGGAGTTATATTCTATCTGTCTCTAGTCTAGGCTTTAAGACGGAGTATATTTCCTTGGAAAGCTTGTCCAAGAATATTTCTTTGGGAGAAATATCCTTAAATGATGATGCGGTATCCTTAGACGGGGTGACGGTTAGCGCCTCTGCCCAGACGAGCCATGCCGATAAAAAAGTGGTCTTCCCATCGGAGCGCCAGATGAAGGCTTCGGGAAACGGTATGGATTTGTTGCAGCAGATGATGCTACCGAGAGTGCAGGTGGATTTGTTGAACAACGAGATCAAGGCCACGGGAAATGGGGTAGTCCAAGTGCGTATCAATGGCGTGAAGGTGGAACAGGATGAGATCAAGGCCTTGAATCCCTCGGACATCATTCGTATAGAATATCATGATAACCCGGGCTTACGTTATGGTAATGCCGATATCGTGCTGGATTATATTGTTCGCCGGCCGGATACGGGAGGTAGTTTTGGTCTGGACATGGCGCAAGGTATCAATTCCATGTGGGGTGAACATAATGCTTGGGGAAAGATCAATCATAAGAACTCGGAATGGGGCGCTTCTTATCGGATCGGTCCTCGTGATTTCTATGGAATGAAACGGAATAACGAGGAAGAGTTCCATTTAGCGAATGGAACGACCTTGAACCGTGTGGAAATAGGCGAACCTTCGCGCGCTCGTTTGTTCATGCATAACCTGAATGTGAACTATAGCTATCAAAAGCCGGATAAGTATATGTTTAACGCCACGTTCCGCTACCGGAATAATCATCAACCGCATTGGGATTATCAAGGAGTCTTGATGAATAAGGCGAATCCGGAGGATAAAGTGGATATGATCGATCTATCGGGATCAGCCTATCAAGCTCCTGCGCTGGATTTGTATTACCAACGGGATTTGAAGCATAACCAGACCTTGGTGTTTAACGTGGTAGGGACTTATAACCAAACGAAATCGACCCGTATCTATCAGGAGAGTAAACATGAACAATTGTTGACTGATGTAAATAATGTGGTGGATGGTGATAAATACTCGATTATCGGCGAGGCTATCTATGAGAAGAAATTAACGAATGGTAATCGGTTGAGCGGCGGTTTACGCCATAACCAATCTTTCTCGGATAACAGTTATATCAATGGGCATAACTATAAGACGCATATGGAACAGATGGAGAGTTCCGTATATGCGGAATTCAAGGGAAAGGTGAAAAAACTGGATTACTCATTGGGTTTGACCGTGAATCGATCGTCTTATAGCCAACGGGGTGAGGATGCGGATTATGAACGTTATACGGTGAGTCCCCGGTTGACCTTGTTTTATGCTTTGCCCGGGGAATCTTCCATCCGTTTGAAATCAACGATGGGGAATGTGACTCCTTCTTTGGGTGAGCTGAGCGCTATCGACCAAGTGATCGATTCCTTGCAAATACAGCGGGGTAATCCTAACTTGAAGTCTTATATGAGTTATTATACGGAATTGAATTACGAGTTTCGCAAAGGTCTGTTTTACGTGAATGCCTTGGGCGCTTATGAGTATCAGCCGGACGCTATCATGGACGAGAAATATCTGGAAGGGAATAAGATCATCCAGACTTGGGATAATCAGAAAAACTGGCAACGGGTTGTCGCTTCCGTCAACTTGCGGGTCGGTCCGATCAAGGACATCTTGCAATTTTCAGTCAATGGTGGTATGAACCATTATATGAGTAACGGTAATACCTACACGCATCGATATACGAACTGGTGGTGCGACGCGAATGTTTCCGTTACTTGGAAGAATTGGTCACTCATGTATATGTTGATGACGAATTGGAACTGGTTTAAGGGCGAGACGATGAGTGGGGGTGAGAATATCCAAGGAATCCAGCTCGGTTATAGGCATAAAGACTTGATGGTTGGCTTGCGTGTCTTTAATCCGTTTACGGATAACTATAAGCAGGAGACCGAGAACTGGAACCAATACGCCTCTTTCCACCGTTCGAATTACATCAAGGAAAGTTCCCGTTTGTTTGTGGCGACGATTTCCTATAACTTCTCTTTCGGTCGTAAATTTAGCGCCGGTCAGAAGAAAGTGAATAATGCCGATAATGACTCGGGGGTAATGAGTACCGGTAAATAAGGGAATATTTTATATCTTTGAGGGAAAATAAAATGAGATATGAAAGCGATTAATCCGAATGAGATCAAAGACAACTTTATCGAGTTGATTGGTAAGGAGTGGATGCTGGTAAGCGCCGGTGATAAGGAGAAGTTTAATATGATGACTGCCAGTTGGGGCGGCGTGGGAGTGTTATGGAACCGTCCGGTGGTGTTTGCTTTTATTCGTCCGGAGCGTTATACCCGTGAGTTTATCGACGCTAAAAATGAGTTCACGATTACTTTCCTAGGACCGGAGCACCGGAAAGCCCATAGCATTTGTGGCTCTAAATCCGGCCGGGAGATTGATAAAGTGGCCGCTACGGGGTTGACACCGTTCTTTACGGAGGCTGGTAATCCTGTATTCGAGGAAGCTCGCCTTACGTTGGAATGTAAAGTGGTCTATAAGTCCGAGATCGAGGAGGCTAAGTTTTTAGATCCTAGTGTTTTCCCTCGTTGGTATGATGAGAAGAACGGCAATGCGCATATCGTTTACATTGCCGAGATCGTAAATGCTTGGGAGAAGTAATCTCACTCAAGCAGTTCTTTCATCATTTGCTCCGTATGCGTGAGGAAATATTTAGTGAGCTGGTAATGCTCTGTTTCCTCATACGGGGTGATGTGCGCTCCGGTATCATCGATGGCATAAATGTCCGCGTTCGGATAAGCCATCAAGATCGGGGAGTGCGTGGAGATAATCAGTTGGCAACCGTTATTCACCAGTTCATGGATACGCACCAAAAGGGCCAGCTGCCGTTGAGGGGAGAGTGCGGCTTCCGGCTCGTCTAATATAAATAATGTATTGCGGCTGGCATAATTCAGGAAAGCGCTGAGAAAGCTCTCGCCGTGCGCCAATAAACTCCTGCCACCGTAAGCTTTATAGGCGTAGATCTTGCTGTACTTACGTAATTCCAGTTGGGCTTGCCTATCCAATTCGGCCGCATGGTTAAAAAAGGATTCTGCCCGGAAGAAGAAATGCTTTTCCGGTTTTCGGGTTTCGATCAGCTTAATATGCTCGGGTAAGACATTGGCGTAAATCTTGTAGGCCTCGGTTCCGTCATAGAGCATACCCGGTTCTTCCTCATCCCTTTCCTCATATTTACTCATCATCGCTTCCAGCAGGGTAGATTTTCCCGCCCCGTTTTCCCCGACAAGGAAAGTAACCGGCTTGCGGAAAATGAATGATTCCGTGAAACGTACCGCCGGAGCCTTATACGGGTATTTTAGTTCTTCGGGATTGCCGGCTACCAAGTCCGGGTCCAGTAATTTGACTTGCTTCAGATAGATCATACAGAATATGTTTTGTTACAAACATAGTGAAAATATCAATGGAATGAAAGATAATATCGTAATCGTTGTTGTTCATGCTCCGGAAACTCTTCCAATAGGGATAAATCCTCCCAACCTTGTAATTTCCCTTTTTTCCGGATCATTTTCTCAATGATCCTAGCTTGTTTATAACTGACATATGGGTGACTGGCCAGTTCTTTAGCTGACAGTTGGTTGACAAATAGATGACTTATAACTGACGGGTCCACGGAAAACCACGATTTCATCGCTTCATAGCGTTCCTCGTCAATACCATATACTTCTCCTAGCTGTTCCACGGAATAAAATCCTCCTAGTAAGTCCCTGTATTTAATGATCCGCTTGGCAAAAACGCTACCAATTCCCGGAACCATTTTAAGGGCGGTGGTATCAGCCGAGTTTAATTCGACAACCGTTCCTTGCGGCCATTTTTCTGCTTGGGGATAAGAGGGGAAATGGGGCTTTGATTCCCTTCGGATGCGTTTGGATTTCCATTCGGAAGGGATTTTAGTTTCGTTCGAATGGGATTCTTTTTCTTTCCGAATGAAATTTGAAGGTGTTTTATTCGAATAGATCCGTGAGGAATCTTGTTTGATTCCGGTGTTTGCCAATGGGACTGTTTGAAATTGGGAACGGTAGAAATCCGTCCCGATAATTGCGATCCATGCCATCGCTATTAAGGAAAGGAGTAGGGTAAGAGCCTGCCTTTCCCCCTTGGAGAAATAAAGTAAATCACGCCATTTCATAGTCTTATGTTTTGATTTGTGGAACTTCCACCGACAAAGGTAGAAGTTCCGTTTCTATTGACAAGGAATTCTCGGTATTATTTACCGGTAATCCATTTCAAGATCCCTAATTCGTTCAAGAATACGATACCGATGGCGATTGGGGCCACGTATTTCATAAAGAATACGTAAGCGCCGAAAAGACGGAACTTAAGAGTCCCCTCATTGGTCAACTCGGCTTTCAATACTTTTTTATCGACACGTGTACCTACGAAAATACAAGTGAGCATACCTCCCAGCGGTAGCATGATCTTGGCGGTCAAGTAATCCAGCGCGTCGAAAAAGGCCAAGCCTCCAATCGTGAATCCTTTCATCACCCCGAATGAGAGTGAACTGAAAATACCTAAGAAAAAGACTCCTAAGGAAACGATTAAAGCCGCTTTCTTGCGTGTCATATGGAACTCCTCAAGAACGTAGGCCGTAGCTACCTCATGTAAAGAGATCGTGGAAGTCAGTGCCGCCATCGCTAGCAAGATATAAAAAATACAGGACCACAAGCCACTCAGCGGTAATTGTCCAAATACGTTCGGCAACGTGATAAACACGAGTTCCGCACCAGCGGAAGGGGTGATGCCGAAACTGAATACCGCCGGGAATATCATGATACCGGCCAATACGGCGACAAGCGTATTAATGATTGTCACCTGCCAAGCGGTGGCCTGCATATTCGTATCTTTCCCGAAGTAAGAGGAGTAAGTGATCAAGCAGCCCATACCCAAACTCAAAGAGAAGAAAGCCTGTCCTAGTGCGCTCAAGACCACTGAGGAAGTCAATTTGCTAAAATCCGGCTTGAAAAGGAAAAGCAATCCGGCCTCAGCGTTCGGTAAGGTCACGGAACGTACGCACATGATCAGCAAGATCAAGAATAAAAGCGGCATCATGATCTTAGAGGCCCGTTCGATACCTTTTTCTACACCCGAGACAATCACGAAGTGAGTCAACCCGATAAAAGCGCCCATCCAAAAGATCGGACGGAAGACATTGGAAGCGAAATCCTGAAAATCGGCCGTATAGTCTATATCCGGCTGTCCATACAAACGGCCACTTAGCGTTTGCCAAACATATTCAAGCGTCCAACCGGAGACGACCGAGTAATAACTTAAGATCAAAAACGCGGCCAAGATACCGTTGTACCCAATCCAGCACCATTTTGTACCGGGAGCCATTTTCTTGAAAGAACCCACCGTATTGCTGCGGGAATGCCGGCCGATGAAAAACTCGGTTATCATTACCGGAATGCCCAAGAATATCATGAAAAGTATGTAGACCAGTAGGAAGGCCGCACCTCCGTTCGCTCCCAGCATATACGGGAAGCGCCATACGCTTCCCAATCCGACGGCGCATCCTACGGTAGCTAGTACTACGCCCAATTTACTACCGAATGTGACTCGATTGTTTGCCATATTATTTATTGTTGCTTTTATGCTTTTAATTGTTACCTATTTTCTTATTTTCGGGAACAAAAGTAATAATTTGAATTAATTTGTTCGTGTAAAGTATAAATAATTTAGTGAAAGGAGTATGAAACGAGGACGTAAGAAAAAGTTAGCAATCTCATTGATGGATTATATGGGAAAACGAAGAGACATGAAACGGCAGTTAAAGAAAGAAGGGACAGCTGAGTTGTATGAGGTGGCCGTAAGGCATTTTTTAAGATTCGTGAAGAACCCGGGGTTCTGTTTGGCCGATTTGAATCGTGCGTTGGTGATAGATTTCATCACGTATCTTCAGGGAAAAGGATTAGCTACTAATACGGTAAATACGTATATCAGTAGTTTGCGGGCGCTTTATAATACGGCTTGCCAAGAGTCGTTGATTCCTGCGTCATATTATCCGTTTGAGAATTTGAAACTCCGGCGTGCGATGACGGCGAGGCGTGCGATTCCCGCATCTTTGTTCCAGCAAATCGCTCAGATCAAGGTGGCGGATGACCCGCAAGTGGAATTATCGATAGATCTTTCCCTATTCAGTTTTATGGCTTGCGGGATGCCTTTTGTGGATATAGCGTACTTGACGAGGCAGAATATCCGGGGGAATGAGTTGGTATATCACCGTCATAAGACAGGACGTATGATCCGGTTGGAGATAACCAGTAGTATGTTGCAATTGATCCGGAAATACGCGGATCGGCAGCGAGCGACCGGATCGCCGTATTTGTTCCCGATTCTTCCGCCCAAGAATCCGGACCATTTGAGGTATAAGCGTAGCTTGGCTCGGCATAATGCCCGGCTGAAACGGATTGGGCAAACTTTACGGTTACCGAATCCGTTTACGTCGTATGTTGTTCGCCATAGTTGGGCATCAGAAGCTTTACGCTGCGATATGCCGATGGCCTTGATCAGCCAGGCGTTGGGGCACTCGTCGGAGAAAACGACTCGTTTTTATCTGGAAGAATTGGATATATCACGTTTGGCTCATGCGAACATGAAGGTGATAGGCTCTGTAAATCGGATTCTTGAGAAAAGGATGGATGGTTTGTGAGCTTATTTATGGAATAAGGAGTTTTAGCGTTAAAATAGTAACTTCCTCCCTATTAGTTCACAAAAATACATAATAAATATTTTATTATCACAACTTTTCTGCATTAAAATTGTCAAGTTCTTTTCACCAAATAAGGAATTTAGGGGAAGCTATGTCTTTAAAATGAACCATATTCACCTTTATTGATTCACTCTCTCAACTAAAGAGGAATTTCTATACTCTACAAATTCCTCCTGAATATCAAAAACAAATAATACAATAAGCTCGTTTGGATAGGCCTATATGTAAGCCATTGATTGATAGCTGTATAGAAACACCATAATATTTATTGGATTTCATGTACGTGTTTTCCAAAAAACATGTACGTCTTTTCAGGAAAACATGTACATGTTTTTCTGAAACGTTCCGTGTGGTCTATTGATATACTATATAAACGACAATAAAATGTTGTTTAACGTTTATTCTCCGCTGACGTTTTTGAAACGCTAAACCTTATTCCATAAATAAGTCCACGGGCCATTCTTGCCGTTAGTTGATTTTAGGAAGTTAGGTCTTGAGGGGCAGAAGGGTGAAAAGATATAAGATTAACAACCATAATGAATAAGAAAGAATGAAGAAGACGATTTTCATGCTATTCTTGTTGGCAGTCCCGTTTCTTTCGAGAGCGCAGGGGGTGCCGGTCGAAGGGAAAGGCTCCATGATTGGGATCAAGAGCAATATTCCTTATTGGGCTACTGCCACGTTTAATTTGGGGGCTGAAGTTTATCTCGCCCGTCATTGGACACTTGAGTTGGAGGCAGGCTTGAATCCGTTCAGCGGCAAGAACGATGATGGGAGTTATGGCCGCTCACTGAAGCATTTGCGTCTGCACCCGGAGTTGAGGTATTGGTTTTGCGAGACGTTTAACGGCCATTTCCTCGGTGTGCATACTCCGTACCTATTATATAATGTAGCCGATATCAAATGGCTGGGTACAGAGGGCGAGCGTCACCAGGGATGGGGCGCGGGAGCCGGTATCAGTTATGGATACTCGTGGCTGCTGTCTCGCCATTGGAACTTGGAGGCTACGGTGGGCGTGGGCTATCTGTACTTGAAGTCGGACAAGTATCCCTGTGCGAATTGCGGCCGCAAGCAAGAAGGGATCAAGAAGCATTACTTCGGGCCTACGCAGGCGGCGATCAATCTCATTTACCAATTTTAAATCGATGGAGGACTGAAAAATGAAGAATCTACAAGGATGGATGATACTTGGGATCGCCTGTTTGGCCGGTTGTGTGGGTACTACGATTCCCGTACAGGCGCAGCAGACGGCTACCGCCATCGTCGTGAAGGAGCGGTTGGTGGAGCATGTGGGCGATCGCTTGATAATTGATATGAAACTAGCGTTGGACGAGTTGTCGCTACCGGCCAACCGGAGTTTGGTCTGTACGCCGCTGATCGAGCGGGGCGATAGCGTAAGGGCTTTGCCTCCCGTGATCGTGAACGGGCGTAACCGCCAGATCCAGTACGACCGGTCCGGGCGCGACGCGGCAGCGAACGGGGAGTTTGTCTTACGCCGTTACAATGGGAAGGAGCAGACGTTCGATTACCATGCCTCTATTCCTTTCGCCAAGTGGATGGAGCGTTCGGAGGTGTCGCTGGTAGCCGATTTTTGCGGTTGCGGCTGGGAGGCGTTGAGCAATGACAAGTCGCCGCTTTTCCCGATCCGGATCGCGGAGCCTGTGGTATTGCGGCCGCTTTTGGCCTACGTCACGCCGGAGGCGGAGCGTGTGAAAGAGCGTGTGAAGGAAGGAAGCGCCTTCCTCGACTTCCCGGTAAACCGCACGGAGATATATCCCGAGTATCGCGATAATCCCTCAGAGCTGCGCAAGATCCTTGAGACCGTGTCGTCGGTGAAGGAGGATCCTTACGCTACCATCACGGAGGTATATATCAAGGGTTTCGCGTCGCCGGAAGGTACCTATAAGCATAACACTTATTTGGCCGAGCATCGCGCCAAGGCGTTGATCGAATATGTGAAGG
>OMDZ01001216.1_pt1 | contig 12913 bp, 10 predicted proteins | sample 1673641 | NCBI WGS metagenome assembly OMDZ01 (sample SAMEA103958117, study PRJEB25191) | human gut metagenome | biome: human-associated habitat [ENVO:00009003]; feature: intestine environment [ENVO:2100002]; material: feces | place: Germany | collected 2013/2015
CAAATATTCATTTACAGCTTTCCCCTTGCATAAGGAGAAAACTCGTTATATAATATTGTTTATAAAGAATAGGTATTACCTATAATAAATTAAATTGTAGTCTTTAATTTATTTATGAAAATACCAACTAAAAAGAAAGGAGTTTGTATGAAAAGAATTTTTGATTCTATCTGGAATTATATAAAAAAAACAGATAAATGGTTTTGGATTTTAACAATGAGTGCATCTATATATGGCTTTCTTTTAATTTATAGTCAGCAAAGAAGTGGTGGTACTAACTTTCTTAAAACTCAGATTATAGCCGTTGGAATAGGATATATCGTTGCTGTGTTCATATCTTGTATAGATTATAGATTCTATGGTAAGGTATGGTGGATTTTTGCGGGTGTGGCACTTTCACTGACAATACTTGTATTTTTTATTGGTATACAGATTGCAGGAACTGATGATGTGGGTTGGATTAAAATTGGAAGTATAACATTTCAACCGTCCGAACTAACTAAAATATGCTTTATTATAACATTCGCTAAACATATTTCGGTTTTAGTTAAATATGATAAGCTAAGAAGCTTTTTCGGTGTCATGACACTTGTATTTCATGCAGCAATACCTATTTTACTCATTCATATGCAAGGTGATGATGGAACCGCACTTGTATTTGGTTTTATGTTTTTGATAATGACCTTTGCAGCAGGTGTTCAGCTTAGATATTTTATATCATTTTTATTAGTAATATGTGTATCCGCTCCTTTATTTTATACTAAGATTATGAATGATGACCAACGAAACAGATTGTTAGTGCTATTTAACCTTGATGATAATAGCTTAACAACTTATGGTTGGCAACAATATCAAGGCAAGGTTTCTATTGCATCAGGTGGTCTTTTTGGCGAAGGATATATGAATGGTCCGAGAGTTGCAAAAGATATTGTTCCATATCAGGAAAATGATTTTATCTTCACTGTTGCTGGTGAAGAGTTTGGATTCATTGGCTGTACAATTCTTTTGCTGATACTACTTTTTATTGTTATAAAAACTATGAGAGATGCACATCTTGCTGATGATACATTTGGCAAAATGATTTGTTACGGTTTCTTCTCAATTATTGCTACTCAAACCGTTATAAATATAGGAATGGTTCTTGGAATTTTTCCAGTTGTTGGAATAACACTTCCTTTCTTTAGTTCTGGAGGAACATCTGTTATGTGCCTATACTTTGGAGTAGGACTTGTACAAAGTGTATATATGCACCGAGAAAATAGTCATTCATTGAGCAAACTTCATAGAAACCAAGTTTAATACTTAAATAGTAAAACAGGTACAACTCACTTTAGGGTTGTACCTGTTTTTAATTGTATTATTATTTATTATCCCAAAGCGCTACGTTTCCACTTTCCAGGGTTTTTTTCATATCAATTATTCGCTGGTTACTTGAGCCCCTAAAACATAGTGAAATATCATAAAGACTTTCTATAAAAGGACCATCAACTAAAACATCTATATTTGCAAGAAGTTCATCTGTAACTTTGCATCTCCAATATCCTTCTTTTTGCAATTCATTTTCAAGTGTACAGCCAGTATAGAACCATATTGTCTTATTGGGCAATTTTTTTCTGATGCGCTTTATGAATGGCAAAATTTCTCTTTGATTTCTGACTTCAAAAGGTTCTCCACCAAGCACCGTTAAACCATTTATATAAGATTTTGAAAGTGATTCTATAATTTCATCTTCTGTTTCTTTTGTAAATGGATTGCCGTAATTGAAATCCCATGTTTCACTATTGAAACAATTCTTGCAATGTCTTGTACAACCTGAAACGAAAAGTGAAACTCTAATTCCTATACCGTTTGCAATGTCGGTTTTTTTTATATTGCCATAATTCAAAGCCATCACCACTTTTAAAGTATTATAGATAAATTATAGCACATTCAGTTAAAAAAATAAAGCAATTTATTTGACATATATAGTTTACAAGAGGTACGCAAGTATCATCAGTTGCATCAGATTTTATATGCTCTACTTTTTTACTTTTTATCTGTGAACTCTTTTTCTACCACAACCTTTATTAGATAGTCTCTTTTTGTAGATAAGTGTTCTTTAAATAATTTTATAAAGTTTTTTTTATTATTCTACATTTTTATCATATATGATTTTCAAACCTTTTAAAAGTAAGTCGTTATCGAATATGATTTTGTGCTTACAGAATGGAATTATTGTTTCTGAAAGACCACCAGTTGCAACTATTGTTGCTGTCTTACCAAGTTCTTCCTCAAAGTGGTCAATCATACCATCAATCATAGAGGCATTACCATAGAGAATACCACTTTTCATACTATCGGCCGTATTAGAGCCAATTACCTTTTTAGGCTTGGTAAGACTTATTCCAGAAAGATTAGATGCCATTTGAGTGAGGGCATCAAGAGAAATTTTTACTCCTGGATATATTATTCCGCCAAGATGTTCACCAAGCTCATTTATTGCGCAGAAAGTAGTTGCGGTACCCATATCAATGACAATTATAGGCTTTGGATATTGTGCAATAGCTGCAACAGCACCAACAACTCTATCACTGCCAAGCTGTGCAGGATTATCAAGCTTTATATTAAGACCAGTTTTTATTCCAGGGCCAACAACTAAAGGCTCATGAGAAGTCACAGCTTTAACTGCACCATAAACTGCATTATTTATTGCTGGAACAACGCTTGAAATAATTGCACCATCAATTTTTTCAGGATCTATTTTATGAAGCTTAAGAATATTATTTATACTAATTGCGTATTCGTCTTGTGTAGCCTGTTTGTTTGTGGTAATGCGTGAAACAAAAAGTATTTTTTCTTCAATGCAGCCAAGAACTATATTTGTATTTCCAATATCAATAGCAAGTATCATTATTTTTCATTTCCTTTTTCTAAAATATCGACTTCAAGTCTGTTATATGGAATGGTAATTTTACGCTCATCAAATGAATATTTGACTTTTTCAGGGATATAATATCGCAATGCCCAATAATCTTCTGGACGACACCAAACCTTTACAATAAGATTTATTCCGCTCTCGCCGTGACTATCTACACCTACAACAGGAGGTTCAGGTTCAGAAAGAATCCTATTATCTGAATTTATTATTTCCATAATGGCATCTCTTGCTTCAACAATGCTATCATTATAGGAAATAGAAAATGGCAAATCAAGTCTACGACAACCCTCAACATTATAATTTATTACATTATTTGAGGTTACACGAGAATTTGGAAGTATAATTTCTTTTCCGTCAAAGGAAATCAAAGTGGTATACATCATTTCGATTTTATGTACAGTACCCTCTAAACCCTCTGTTGAAAGGTAATCGCCAACTTTGAAAGGCTTGTTTATAATAATAAGAACGCCACTCGCAATATTTGCCATACTATCTTTTAGGGCAAGACCTATCGCAACAGTAGCAGTGCCTATAACAGTTATAATAGAGGTCATATCAATTCCGAGAGTACCTAAAGCACAAATTATTATAAGAATTTTTAAAACAACACTTATCATAGAGCCTAAGAATGATTTTACAGTTGGCTCAACCTTGCCTTTTTTCATTGTTTTCATAATAAGTTTAGTTATGTACTTTGCTAATAAAAAGCCTACACCTATAATGATAATTGAAGTTATAAGCTTTGGTAAAAAAGCAAGTATCCAATCACCTGCGGCGTGCAGCCATTTATCAAGTTGACTTAGTTGTTGTTCTATGTTTTCCTCTGATATGGTATTATCAAGAAAATTCATATAATATCTCCTTTCATTATTTTAACTGAACATAAAAATTATATCACCTTTCAAATAAAAATCAATAGCTATGAAATTCAGTATATCTATTGTTTTTCGGTGTTGATTTTTGTTATAATATTATTATGATTATACATAAAAAGGAAGAATGGAGTAATGAACGAAAAAGAAATTTCAGAAATCAGAAGAAGATTTCGTCATGATAAAAGTAATATACAGAAAATTCGTGGTTGTTATGTAAATGAAAAAGGAGAGATTATTTCAGAATTTGACCAGTCGCTTTCGCTTATGTCGGAGGCTGACAGCGAATCTCTGCTTAAAATCATTAAGAAAACTCTTTCAGGTTCAATCGGTAAAAATCTTATTGATATAGAATTTACCACTCAACAGGTTTGTGACAGTGAAGAACATAAATTACTTATGGATTTGCGTGAAACTGAACTTGAAAATGATGATTTAGTTCAACAGTTATATGAAAAAATCATAAAGACAATTAAGTTTGATGGTAATTATCTTATATTACTCGCCTTTGATAAATATGATATACCTGTTATCAGAAAGGATGGTTTTGGCAAAGAGGACGAATCTGATGAAATATTTGCTTATTATCTTTGCAGTATTTGTCCTGTTAAACAAATAAAATCTGCACTTGGTTTTTATGCAAGCGAAAATGAATTCAGAAATATAAGACAGGATTATGTAGTTTCTGCTCCTGAACTTGGCTTTATGTTTCCTGCATTTGATGATAGAAGTGCTAATATTTATAATGCACTTTACTATACTAAAAATACAAGTGAAAGTCATAATGATTTTACAGACGCAATTTTTCATACTGAACCGCCTATGCCCGCAACTATTCAGATGGAAACCTTTCAAAATGTTATTGCTGAATCAGTTGAGGAAGATTGTAGTTTTGATTTTATGCAAGCGGTTCACACAACCTTTACTGAAATGGTTGATGAACATAAGGAGTATAAAAAAGAAGAGCCACTTGTGCTTACAAAAAGTACAATTAAAGATGTATTCAAGGCTTGTGGTGCATCACCTGAACATATAGAGGCTTTTGAAGAAAAATTTGATGAAAGTTTTGGCGAAGAGGCTCAGATAACACCAACCAATATTGTAGACACCAAACATTTTGAAATAAAGACAGCTGATGTTAAAATTCAAGTTAGCCCAGATAGAAGTCATCTTATTGAAACAAAGATTATAGATGGCACAAAGTACATAATGATTCGTGCAGAAGGTGGAGTAGAAGTAAACGGAGTTAATATCCACTTTGATGAAAAGAATACAGATAATGTAGAAACTGAATAAATTTAAAATATGCACTTCTATACAAGCCCCCTTTAGCATAAATATTACAAAGGGGTGATTAAGCTTGGAAAAGTTAAAAGCGTATTTGATTTATTCGTCAACTTTAATAGGAATATTTTTGTTTGTGTTCCTTGTTTTCAATGCGTTTGAAAAGGTTGCTGATGAAGCAGTTTCTGCAGAGATTTCTGAAAAAGAGCTAATCGTGGTTATTGATGCGGGTCATGGCGGTGAGGATAGCGGAGCTGTGGCAAATTCTGTTCTTGAAAAGGATATAAACCTTGAAATCGCCTTGAAACTCAGAGATATGCTCAAAGCTTCTGGAATAGAAGTTAAGATGATTCGTGAAAGCGATGTTTCTATATATGACACAGCCTCAGGAACTATTCGAGAAAGAAAAGTTTCTGATTTGAAAAATCGTGTAAAAATCGTAAATAATAATAAAAAGAATATTCTTGTAAGTATACATCAAAATAAATTTGAGCAGAGTAAGTATAGTGGTGCTCAGATGTTTTATTCAGCTAATAACGATAAAAGTCAGATTCTTGCAGAAAATATTCGCAAGTCTATTACTGGTTTGATTCAACCTGATAACAAGCGAGAGCTTAAAAAGGGCGGAAGTGATATTTACTTATTAAATAAGGCGACTGTGCCAGCAGTAATTGTTGAGTGTGGTTTTATTTCAAATGAGGAAGAAGCTAAAAATCTTTCAAATGAGGAATATCAAAGTAAAATGGCTTTTGCGATATATTGCGGAATATTGGAATATAAAAATAAAAACTAAGTTAAGGTGATAAATTTGGCAGGAAAAGTTAAAAGCTTATATGTTTGCTCGGAATGTGGCTATGAAACTGCAAAATGGCTTGGAAAATGCCCATCTTGCGGTGAATGGAATACCCTTAATGAAGAAATTCGTGAAACTACTAAATCGGGTGTAGTTAAGCCTGAAAAGCGTATGTCTTCGTCATATTCTAAGCCTTTGAGGATAAATGAGATTTCAACAGATGATGAACAGAGATATTTTACAGGCTCAAAAGAGCTTGACAGAGTTCTTGGTGGAGGAATTGTAAAGGGGTCTCTTGTTTTGCTTGGTGGTGACCCTGGCATAGGTAAATCGACCATTCTTTTGCAAATATGTAATCATCTTGGCAGAATGTTAAAGATACTATATATTTCGGGTGAAGAATCACGAAGACAAATTAAGCTTCGTGCTATGCGTCTTAATGTTGATAGCGATAATCTTTATGTTCTGACTGAAACTGATGTAGAAGTTGCCGCTGAATATATTCGCTCGGAAAAGCCTGACCTTGTAATGATAGATTCAATACAAACTATGAATTTTACAGAGCTAAGTTCATCTCCTGGAAGTGTTACACAGGTAAGAGAGTGTACTAATATTCTTATGCGAACAGCTAAGACTCTTGATATTCCTGTGATTATAGTTGGTCATGTGAATAAAGACGGTGCCATAGCAGGACCTAAGGTTCTTGAACATATTGTTGATGCAGTTCTCTATTTTGAGGGCGATAAGCAGATGTCATATCGTATTCTTAGAGCTGTAAAAAATCGTTATGGCTCAACTAACGAAATAGGTGTCTTTAGTATGGGAGATAGGGGACTCTCCGAAGTTGAAAATCCATCGCTTATGCTGCTTTCAGGCAGACCTAAAAATGTTTCTGGAACTTGTGTTGCTTGTGTTATGGAGGGTTCTCGCCCGATTCTTGCAGAAATTCAAGGCTTAGCCACAACAACGGGTTTCGGTAATCCAAGAAGAATGAGTACAGGTTTTGATTATAACAGAATGTCACTCTTGCTTGCCGTGCTTGAAAAGAGAGCGGGATTCTATTTTGCAAATCTTGACACATATATAAATGTTGTCGGTGGATTAAGACTTGATGAGCCAGCAGCAGATTTAGCTGTTTCTATGGCATTGGTAAGTAGCTTGAAGGATATAGTTATTCCTGATGATATGCTTGCATTCGGAGAAATTGGACTTGCGGGGGAGATTCGTTCAGTATCACACGCTGAAGAGCGTGTAAAAGAGGCGGCAAGGCTTGGCTTTAAAAAGTGTATCGTACCTAAACATAACCTTGATTCTATAAAACTTTCAAAGGATTTAAATATTAAAGTTATTGGTGTCAGCACTGTTCGTGAAGCCTTTGACGCAATCTGTTCTTGAATTTAAATTATTATCAGGACAAATTTTATATATACAAGAATCTTTTGTATTGTTTGTAACAAAAGACGATAGTTCGAGATGACAATATCCGTCAATTTGATAAATACAATTATCACTGCAAGGTATTATAGCCATAAAATTACCTCCTTAATCATAGGATATTGCATTTTGGTGATATTATTCAGAATTTGATTACAAATTATAAAAAATATATAGAACTTTATGCCTTAAAAGTAAATTAAAACCTCCTAAGAATTTGAACAAGTCCGTAAAAAATGGACAATAGAATATCTTAGGAGGTTTTAATTATTTTTCAGCAGTAACTTTTTGTGTATCGGTATTTTCTTTATTTATAGGTTTAAATATTTTCTTAATAATATGCACACCATCATATTTTAATTTGAATTGTATTCGTCCCATAAATGTATTTCCGCAATGTTTACAAGCGAAAGGTGCAATAAATGATTTACACGAAAATTTCCAGGGCTTTTTTCGTTTAGCTCTATAACCGCAAGGACAAGTAAAATACATTTCTTTTTTATCAATAAGAGGGTTATTGAGGTCACAAAGAATAGTATTTTTAAATGTAAGCTTACGATAAAACTCATCATTAAATTTTTGTATATGAGAAAGTAAGATGGGGTAGGAATATAAATTCTTAAAGCACTCATAGGCAATTATGCTATCGTCTAAAGCTCTATGATGAGAAATATTATCTAAGCTTATTTCTAAAAGTTCTGTGGCTGTAGTTAAGCCCATTTGCTTACCTGCACTTTTTTCATTGTTTTTTATGTTCTTTTGTATTAGCATATCCTCACAATAATCCTGAAGATTTGTATAGTTATCTATAAAATACAATCTATCATCTTGAAGAAAATATTTTGTATTTTCCATGAGAACATAAATATCAGTAATGCCCCAAGTCATCAGCACTGAATCGCCAAGAAATTTTCTGAAACCACTTAATGCGTGAGTGTAAGTACAGCCATTTTCTACATCTTCATCAGTTATATGTGTGAGTGTAGTAATCTTTTCATTTAGCTTTTTACCAATTTGAGGTCTTACAAGGGCAGAAAAAGTATCAATTATCTCTAAATCCGAATTAACCTTAATAGCACCGAATTCAATTATTTCATTTATAAAACCCTTAAGTTTTTTGCTATAACTCGGATTCCATTCCAAATCCAATATGACGAAGTTCATTTAGTTTATCAGCCTTTGCTTGCTTTTTTCATTCTCTGCTCTTTATTGAGAATTGTTTTTCGCATTCTGATAGATTTTGGCGTTACTTCTACAAGCTCATCGTCAGTAATAAATTCAAGTGACTGCTCAAGGCTGAGAATTGTAGGTGGTGTAAGTTTAAGTGCGTCATCAGAACCAGAAGCACGAGTATTTGTGATATGCTTTTTCTTACAGACATTAACAACAATATCATCGCTCTTAGGGCTTGCTCCAACAATCATACCCTCGTAAACATCAACACCAGGACCAACAAACAAACGGCCTCTATCTTGAGCAGCAAATAAGCCATAACCTGTTGTAGTACCTGTTTCGTGAGCAATAAGAGAACCTTGAGCTCTTTGCTGAATGTCACCCTTATATTCCTCATAGCCGTCAAAGATATGGTTCATTATACCATTACCGTTTGTATCTGTAAGGAATTCCGGTCTGTAACCCATAAGACCTCTTGACGGGATTCTAAATTCGAGATGAGTTGTGCCTGATTCACGGGTACCCATATTAAGAAGTTCAGCTTTACGAGTACCAAGCTTTTCCATAATAGCACCAACATAGTTGTCTGGTACTTCAATCATAAGAAGTTCCATAGGCTCGCAAAGTTTGCCGTCAATAGTCTTATAAATAACCTTTGGACGGGAAACCTGGAATTCATAGTTTTGTCTTCTCATCTGTTCGATAAGGATAGAAAGATGAAGTTCACCACGACCGGAAACTCTGAATGTATCAGCAGAATCAGTTTCTTCTACACGCATAGCAACATTTGTTTCGACTTCTTTGAAGAGTCTGTCACGAATATTTCTTGATGTAACAAACTTACCTTCACGACCTGCAAATGGGCTGTTATTAACCATAAACATCATAGAAACAGTTGGTTCATCAATCTTAACAAATGGAAGTGGGTCGATGCAGTCAGGAGAGCAAGCTGTTTCACCAATATTGAGGTCAGGAATACCTGAAACAGCAATCAAATCGCCAAGCTCTGCTGTCTGAGCTTCAACTCTTTTAAGACCCTCAAACTGATAAAGCTTTGTAACCTTAGCATTTTTAGTTGTGCCATCATTTCTGCAAAGTACAATCTGTTGTCCAACATTAACACTACCTCTTTCAACACGGCCAATACCAATTCTACCAACATACTCATCATAGTCAATGTTTGAGAACAAAATCTGTAAAGGTGCGTTCATTTCACCTGTTGGCGCAGGAATTTCAGATATAATTTTCTCAAAGAGAGGTTTCATATCAGTACCCTTTTCGTGTGGATCTAGCGTTGCATAGCCATCTCTGCCTGATGCGTAGACGACTGGGAATTCAAGCTGGTCTTCATCAGCACCAAGCTCAATAAAGAGGTCAAGAACTTCGTCAACGACTTCATCTGGTCTCGCACCAGGTCTGTCAATTTTATTAACAACTACAAGAGGTTTTTTGCCTAAACCAAGAGCCTTTTTAAGAACAAATCTTGTTTGTGGCATACAGCCCTCAAATGCATCGACAAGCAAGAGAACACCATCAACCATCATAAGAATACGCTCAACCTCGCCACCGAAGTCTGCGTGTCCTGGGGTGTCAACTATATTTATTTTAGTGTTATTATACATAACAGCAGTATTTTTAGAAAGAATTGTAATTCCTCTTTCACGCTCAAGGTCATTAGAGTCCATAACTCTATCTTCAACAGCCTCGTTAGCTCTGAATATACCACTTTGAAGAAGAAGCTGGTCAACGAGTGTAGTTTTACCGTGATCAACATGGGCAATAATAGCAATGTTTCTTAAATTCTCTCTTGTATCCATTTCAGAATCCCTCTTTTTACTTAGTTATATTATCAACAATTTATTATATCATATGGTAAATGCTCTTGCAATTATTATTTCGGGATATTTTTTAGATTTATGCAGAAATATAGCACAATAATTTAATAAAATCTGTACAAAATCAAAGCTTTAAATGAGTATATCAAAAATACTATATTTAGTACTATGAATTTTTGTGCGACTGTGATATAATGATTGTATATTTAAATTTGAATTTGGGTGTATATTATGAAACTCTTTAAAACACGAATAGATAACGATATAAAAAAATTTTTTAATGCTATTTTAGAAAAAGGAAATCCATTAAATAACGATTTTATTGAATTGCTTACAGCAATTAGTACAAAATTTAATGCTGATTCAGCATATATAGCTTTTGCAGATATGAATAAAGATACATTTTTCTATCCTTATTTTGATGCAAAAAACTCTAAGTATAATATGAGCAAAAGGAAATTTCCAATTAATCATAACCTCATAGGCACATCATTAGATAGATATGGGAAAGATAGTTTGTGTGTGTATAATATAGAAACAGATTGTGAGCGGAAATGCATACTTGATTATGCGTTTATTCGTAGTGAAAATTATTATTACTCAATAGGAATTTGGTGTGCTCATAGAAGTAATTGGTCAGACGAAGAATGCCATGCACTGAAAAAAGTAGGACATTTATTAAAAAATGTCATGGTTAATACCGATGGAGTAATTGCTCTTATGCAATATCAAAAAAATCAAGAATTGAAAGAAAAAAACGAAGAACTTATCACAATGCAAAATCAAATAGTAAGTCTTTTAAATTGCGGTATTGTCGCATATACAGTACCAGAGCGTAGACTTTTAATAATAAACGATAAAGCAAAGCGTATTTTTGATTGCGATGACGAAAATTTAATGGGTTCTTTTTTAGAATTTTTACAAACAAAAATTCTAAATGAGGATAAAGGTATTGTAAATCAAGTAATAAAAAATCTTAAAAATTGTGGTGATGAAGTTACCTATACCCTTAAATCTAAAAATTCAAAAGGCGATATAAATGTTATAAGTGTGGTCACAAAGCTTTTAAAATTTGATAGTGGACAGAGATTTATTTTAAGCTCTGTTCTTGATATAACTCGTTTTGCAGAACTTAGCGAGAAGCTTCATACAGAACGAAAGCAATATCGTGATGCACTTGTTAATAACTGTGAGTTTTCCTTTAAATTTGATGTTACGGAAGGAATTATAGATTCTGAAATTTACACAAGAAATAATAGGCATCTATTAAATGAGTTAGGCTTAACTGCACCAGTTTCTTATAATAAATTGGTTGAAAATTGGATCGCTATTCAAAAGCCTAAATTTCTAAATGAAAATATGAATAAACATCTTACAGTAGATTTGCTTATTAAGCATTTTGAGATTGGAGTTACAAATATAGAAACAGAATATTACGACTGTAATAGAGATGTTTTTATAAGATTATTAGCTTTACTTTCTAAAAATGAGTATAATAACCACATCGAAGCAATAGTTATTGCAACAGACACAACAGCAGCACATAAAGAGGAAGAAAGAAGGAAACTCGAACTTTTATATACTAAAAAAGAACTCCAAAAAAGCATAGAATCCGAACAGAAAAAGCTTGCAATAATAGAAGCTATGAATGATATATATTACTGCAATTACTATATAGACCTTATAAATGATACATATGAACAGATTATAAGTGTAGATTATCTTGAAGAGTATATACCAAAGAACGGTAATGCACAAGAAACTATTAATATGTGGTTAAATTTGGATGTTAGTGATGACTTTATTAAAGATGTAAGAAAATTCACAAATCTTCATACACTTAGAGAGCGTATGAAAAACAAAAGCATATTAAGTATGGAACTTAATAGCAAAAAAGCAGGTTGGGCAAGAATAAGTTTTATTGCAGTAGATGTGGATAATTATGGAATGCCACTTCATACACTTTTAGTATCTCAGTATATAGACGAAGAAAAGAAAAATGAACTTGTTACTAAGCAAGCATTAAAAGAGGCATATGAAGCAACCAATCGTGCCAATCAAGCTAAATCAAATTTTCTTTCGAATATGAGCCATGATATTCGTACGCCAATGAATGCGATTATAGGTATGATAGCTATTGCGGAAATATATTTGAATAATCCTGAGAAAATGGCTGATTGTCTATATAAAATTAAAGTATCAAGCAAACATCTTTTGGCATTAATAAATGATATTCTTGATATGAGTAAGATAGAATCTGGAAAAATCGAACTTAATGAAGAATCAATAATGCTTACAGAACTTATTAATAATGTTATTGATATATGTAAACCACAAGCCGAAGCTAAAAATCATACACTTACTCTTGATATAAAAAGCATAGAGCACAATAAAGTTGTAGGAGATGAAACAAGAATTCAGCAGATTTTTACAAATCTTATAAGTAATTCAATAAAATATACGCCAGTTGGTGGTAAAATTAGTGTTATTATATCTGAAAAAGCTGTAAACAGACCTCATATGGGCTGCTATGAATTTATATTTGAAGATAATGGTGTAGGTATGGAACCCGAATTTTTAAATCGTATATTTGAACCTTTTGAAC
>OMDZ01001229.1_pt1 | contig 12838 bp, 10 predicted proteins | sample 1673641 | NCBI WGS metagenome assembly OMDZ01 (sample SAMEA103958117, study PRJEB25191) | human gut metagenome | biome: human-associated habitat [ENVO:00009003]; feature: intestine environment [ENVO:2100002]; material: feces | place: Germany | collected 2013/2015
CCTCTTTAGGAATTGGTTATAACTTTTCTTGCTTTACGATAGATGTAGCCTCTATTTACCATCCGATTTTAGGGATGAGTACCGGTCTTGGTTTATCATTCTCTTTTTAAATGATACTTAGCTATGAAACGATTGTTTATAATCTTGTCGATAATCCTGTTGATAAATAGTTATTACGCTAATTCTCAGATAGAATATTCTGTTGATAAGTGGATGGAGTATGTAGAGGAACTAGCCTTGGAAACCGAGGATACGGAGCGTATCGAAAGTTTGTATGCCGATTTATCTTATTTAATTGAGCATCCTTTTGATTTGAATGCCGTGACGGAAGAACAACTGAAGCGATTACCTTTTCTATCCGATCGCCAAATTGAACAGCTCCTCTCCTATCGGAAACGATACGGAAATATGGTTAGCATCTATGAGTTGAAGAATATAGAGGATATCGATTTTCAGACGATATCTCTTCTCCTTCCATTTGTTTATATAGGTGATAATCTTGTTGAAAAACGGTTGCTTACGGTTAAGAACCTGTTGAAATATGGTCATAATGAATTACAAATCAGGTATGATCAATGTTTTCAACAGAAAAAGGGATATGGTGAACAAACGGACAGCATACTTTCGTTATATCCAAATCGTAAATATAGAGGAGAACCTTTCTATCACTCCTTACGTTATTCCTATACTTTCGAGGATCGTTTACAAGCAGGCTTCGTAGCCGAGAAAGATGCGGGCGAACCTTTTTGGAACGCATATCATAAAGGATATGACTTTTATTCCGCACATCTATTCCTAAAAGATATCAACTGGTTAAAAAGCTTGGCTATAGGGGATTATAAGATGTCTTTCGGACAAGGTCTGGTGATTAGCAATGACTTTTCTCCTAGTCGTACGGCAGTAGTCGCTCAAGCGGAGCGAAGGACAAATGGCTTCCGTAGGCACTTCTCAACCAATGAACAGGATTTCTTCCGAGGGGTGGCTAGTACGATCACGATTAAAAACTTGGATATAAGTGTTTTCTATTCGTACCGGAAAATGGATGCGGGCGTAGACAGCTTGACGTTCACCTCTTTAAAAACGGATGGACTTCATCGTTTACAACGGGATTGGGAAAAGAGGAAAATGATAACGATGCAGGTATATGGAGGAAATATCCGCTATGCTACATCTCATTTTCATGTAGGTTTAACGGCTCTCTCCTATTCATTCGGTAAGTTTAAGATGGACCCCGATCCAAAACCTTATAACCTGTTCTATTTCAGAGGTTCCAACAATTTCAACATCGGTGTTGACTATATGTTGAAAAGTAACCGTATTAAGTTTTATGGCGAAACTGCCCTTTCGAAAAACGGAGCTATTTCTACCTTGAATGCCTTGCAGTTAACACCCGCTTCTTATATATCTTTCTTGGTATTATACCGTTATTACGACCGCCGTTATCAAGCTTTGTTTCTCGCAAGGCTCTACGGTTCAAAACGAGCAAGGGGTTTATATGGGATTGCAATTAACCCCGATCGCCCGCTGGAAATTATCCGTTTATGCGGACTTATTCCGTTTCCCTTGGTTGAAATACGGGATAGACGCTCCTTCCGGAGGACAGGAATATATGGCTCAGATAGATTATACCCCTAGTAGAAACTATTCAGCTTATCTTCGTTATAAATATCGACAAAAAGAAAAGAATGGAACTTTTGAAAATGATAATTTATTGAAAATCAATACTTATAAACAACATCGTATTGGTTTTCAACAGGTTTATAACTTTTCTTCTCCTTTTATTTTTAAGACTTCCTTAGATGGTATTCTATTCGATGATCCTATAAAGAAACTTAATAAAGGAATTATGATCTCCCAAAGTATAGGCTGGAAGCCCACTACCCTACCTCTTCAAATGGATGGTTATCTAGCGTGGTTTCATACGGATGATTACAATAGCCGGGTCAGTTCGTATGAGAAGAATATATTGTATGCCTTTAATATGCCCTCTTTTTATGGGGATGGGATGCGGTTTGCCCTTACCTTTCGTCTGGATATTTGGAAACGTTTATCTTTATCCGCTAACCTGGCCCACACCCATTATTGGGACAGGGATTTGATAGGTACTGATACGGAGGAGATAAGCGGTTCTGATAAAACAGATCTTTATGCTTTGCTTCGCTGGAAATTTTAGAGTAGATTTGCGTGGGTAAAAACAAACAGCGCTATGTCTACAATTCTTTTTGATAAAATAGTATTTGGCCCGATACATAGTCGGCGTCTAGGTGTCTCTTTAGGGATGAATTTACTTCCTACAGACGGGAAATTATGCTCTTTTAATTGCATTTATTGCGAATGTGGATTGAATGAGAATCATAGGACCCATAGTAAACTGCCTACTCGTACGGAAGTGAGGGAAGCCTTAGAGCAAAAACTAAGTTCCATGAAAGCGGAAGGGATCGCTCCGGATGTAATTACGTTTGCCGGAAACGGAGAGCCTACGATACACCCGGAATTCGGTGGAATCATTGATGATACGGTCGCTATTCGGGATCGGTTTTTCCCTGACGCTAAAATCGCCGTACTTTCTAACTCTACGATGCTCCATAAAGAGGAAGTCTTTCAAGCCTTGAATAAAATAGAGGATAACATATTGAAACTGGATTCTGTATTAGACAGTCGGATTCGGCAGATAGATGTACCTAATTCTCCGGCGTTTAATTTCGAGTCTTTATTAAAACAATTATGTCGTTTTAACGGAAACTTGATTATACAGACCATGTTCTTGAAGGGGGAATTAAACGGGGAATCGGTTAATAATATGACAGAAGAGGAGATAGCGGGCTGGATTTCCGCCTTAAAACAAATCCGTCCGAAACAAGTCATGATTTATACGATAGATAGGGAGACCCCGGTTAAAGCTTTGAAAAAAGCTACTAAAGAAGAATTAGATGCGATTGCGGAACGGGCCCGGAAGGAGGGTTTTGACGTGACGGTATCTTATTAAACTAACTAATTTAGAGAAACACAATAAGTAGTATGAGAACATTCAGTAAAAAGAAAAAATTGCCTCGACTCTTGACGCTTTGTGGAGCGGTAGCGGTCTCAGCATTGCTAGGGGGATGTGGGCAGAGCGGTGTTCCGGCGGAATCTTTCGATCGGTCGGATTATTATACCAGAGGTATCGGTTCGTATCCGGGAGATCCGGGGGAGGATTTTTCTCCTTCATTACGTCCGGATTATTCCACGTATCGTAACATAGCTCTTTTGCGTAGCGCTTACAACTCATCCAGTTATGATTACAATCTAACGGCTCAACTGGTGACGGATGGTGTTATTAGCGATAAACAGCCTCAGTATCTCGATCTCTCCACGCAAAATGGGGATATCGCTCGTCGTGAGCGTGAGTGGATGATCGATCAAGGTCCTTATTCTCGTAATGCGGTTACAGGCGAGGATGCCTATTTCCTGTTCACGCTGAATAACTGGAAAGAGAAAGCCGACAAGGTACAATTTCGCGGCAGCGTGGCTTATGACGAGAATAAGATTAAGGATGGATATGAGATTGTTTGCGAGGGATCGAATGATGGAAATACTTGGACGGAATTGGCTGCCTTAAAGGGTAAAGGTATGCCGGGTAAGGCCAGCAAGTATAAGGCCCATTCGGACCCGAATAAGAATAGCTGGGATCCGGGTACGTTGCCCACCCGTATGTTGAATGAGACTTTGACATTCGATCAACCGGGTGAATATGCTTATTATCGGATGCGATTGAAAATGGAAGGTGCCGCTTATTGGGCATTCTTCGAGATGAATTTCTATAACCAAGATAAGTTGATAGATTTGCTTCCTTCCAAATTCTTTAATAGCGCTTGGATGAGTGCCACGACAGGAGAGGAGTGGGTCTATGTGGACTTGGGTAGCCAATCCGAATTCGACAAAGTAAAATTGCATTGGATCAATAAAGCGATCAAGGGTAAGATTCAAGTTTCCGACGACGCGAAACAATGGGTTGACATAGCGAATCTTCCGGGTGGAGATGCTAATCTGGATGAGATCAAGCTAAAAGGAAAGGGCCGCTACGTACGGGTATGGATGGAGCAACCGGCTAATGACGGACGCTATATCTTAAGCGAGATAGAGGTGATGGGTAAAGGTGGCTTGCTTGCCCAACCGGCTGCTGCTCCGGCTTCTACAAAAGACGAGATCCGTTTGTCGGGCGGAAACTGGAAAGTACAACGAGCTTCCGAGGTAACCGCTTCTGGTGAGGAAATATCGAAACCTTCTTTCTCTCCGGAAAATTGGATCGTGGCGACCGTACCGGGAACGGTATTGAGCAGTTATAAGAATATCGGAGCTATCCCGAATCCGAATTACGCGGATAACTTGATGCAGATATCCGAGTCATTCTTCAACTCTAATTTCTGGTATAGGGATGAGTTTGAGGTACCCGAAGGATTCAAGCAAGATCGTTTGTTCTTGAATTTCGATGGTATCAACTGGAAAGCGAATGTATATTTGAACGGTAACAAGATCGGCCGTATCGAGGGAGCGTTTATCCGAGGTGTATTTGACGTTACAGACAGGGTCGTACCGGGCAAGAACGTTGTCGCGGTGGAGATCATCAAGAATGAGCATATCGGCGCTATCAAGGAGAAATGTGAGAAGAATACGGATTTCAACGGTGGTATCTTAGGCGCTGATAACCCGACCTTCCACGCTTCGATCGGTTGGGATTGGATCTCGACGATCCGTGGTCGTAATATCGGTATTTGGGATGATGTGTACTTGACTTCTACAGGCAAGGTAACGATTCAAGACCCGTTCGTACAGGTTGTATTACCGTTGCCGGATACGACTTCCGCTACATTGACTCCGGAAGTGATCGTGAAGAACCATGATGCCGCTCCAGTAAAGGGTGTATTGACAGGAAAGATCGGCGATATCACTTTCGAGCAACCGGTGGAATTGGCCGCCAACGAGGAGAAGAGCGTTGCTTTCGACCCGAATACCTTTAGCCAATTGAAGGTTCAGAACCCACGTCTGTGGTGGCCTAAAGGGTACGGATCTCCTTATTTATACGACGCTAATTTCACCTTTAAGGTAGGCGATAAGGTATCCGACTCTGAGGATTTCAAGGTAGGTATCCGACAAATGACCTTCAATGAGAATAATAGTATCTTGAGTCTCTTTATCAATGGTCGTCGTTTTATAGGCCGTGGCGGTAACTGGGGATTTGGTGAGTCTAATCTGAATTACCGGGGTCGTGAGTACGATATCGCCGTGGCTTACCATGCCGATATGAACTTTACGATGATGCGTAACTGGGTAGGACAGATTGGCGATAAAGAATTATATGAGGCTTGCGACCGTCATGGTATCATGATCTGGCAAGATTTCTGGTTGGCGAATCCTTCCGACGGACCCGATCCTTATGATCCGGAGATGTTTATCGCTAATGCTGAGGATTATGTGAAACGTTTCCGTAACCATGCCTCTATCGGTATTTATTGCGGGCGCAACGAGGGCTTCCCGCCGGAGCAGATCGACAAGGCTTTACGCCATATCGTGAAAGAGGATCATCCGGGCTTACATTATATCTCCAGCTCGGCGGATGAGGTGGTAAGTGGCCATGGCCCGTACCGTGCGCTTCCTGTTAAAGAATACTTTAGCTTGAAGAATGGTAGTGATAAGTTCCATAGTGAGCGGGGTATGCCTAACGTGATGAATTACGAGAGCTTGGTTCGTACTTTCTCTCCTGAAGCGCTTTGGCCGCAAAACGCTCAATGGGGACAACACGATTATACGATGGAAGGCGCCCAGTCTTGCGCTTCTTTCAACGCTATCATCGAAAAGGGCTTTGGCAAGCCGAACAACGCCAAGGAATTCGCCGATCTGGCTCAGTGGGTAAACTATGATGGTTACCGGGGTATGTTCGAATCGAGAAGCTTGAACCGTAAGGGATTATTGCTGTGGATGACGCATCCGGCATGGCCTTCTATGGTATGGCAGACCTATGACTATTATTTCGAGCCTACCGCCGCTTACTTTGGTTGCAAGAAGGCCTCCGAGCCTCTGCACATTCAATGGAATCCGGTTACGGACGAGATCGAGGTAGTGAACTATAGCGCCGGCGTACGTAATGGTTTGACGGCAAAGGCTCAAATCATCAATATGGACGGTTCTATTTCATGGGAAAACGAGGTTTCCGTGGATAGTAAGGAAGATACGACCAACAAATGTATGAAACTGGATTTCCCAGCTAGCGTATCCAGCGCTCATTTCGTCAAGTTGACGTTGACAGAGAATGGCAAGATCGTATCGGATAACTTCTATCTGCGTGGCGTAGAGGAAGGCAACTACCAAGCTTTGCGTGAGATGCCAAAGGTTACTTTACGATCCAACGTGGCAACCAATAAGGGTAATGACGGTACTTGGACCGCTACCGCTACCTTAGAGAATACTTCATCCACCCCGGCTCTAATGATTCGTGTGAATGTAGTGGGCGAGAAGGATGGCGAGCAATTCCTCCCGATGTTCTATAGCGACAACTATTTCTCCTTGCTTCCGGGCGAGAAGAAAGAGATCAACATCCACTGGAAAGACGTTGATACGAGAGGCGAGGCTCCGAAGGTAGTTATCTCCGGGTATAACGTGAACTAGCCAGCTAGGCTGATACCTATAAAAAATCCAACCATTCTCCGATATGAATAGGAGAGTGGTTGGATTTTTTTTGCAATTCTAAATTTCAGATTTATCTTCAGTTTTATTGTTATTTTTAATACGTTTTACTGTATGTTTAAGTTTTACGGCCATAAGATTCAACTCTATGGTAGATTCCATTTCAGTTGTATCAGCATCATCTATCAACAGATCAGATAAGAGTTGGCCAGTTCGTTTCACAATACCTTTTTGTTTTATTAGGTCAGGTTCATTTTGAATTGCATCTACATTTCGGATAAGCTCACGTAGTTTTATGAAAGAATCTATTATAGCGATAGTTGTTTGTGTGGCTCTTGGACTTTTTAATATAGTAGCCAGCATATAAAGTCCTTTTTCAGTGAAAGCTTTAGGTTCTACTGTTGATTTTTTTAAGTTTTCCATCCGGTGGAAATTTTCCACCACATACTGTTTCTCAGAGGGTTTCAATGTGAAAAAATAACCACTGGGGAACTTTTCAGGATTATTTCTCACGGCTTTGTTTATATCCCTTGTTTCTGTTTTATATAATTCTGCTACATCTCTATCTAGTAGTATTTTTTGTCCTCTTAACTCAATAATACGTTCCTCTACTTCTTTCGTTCCAATAACTTGAAGTTCATTTTCCATAGTTAAATTATTAATTTGATTTTTGTATTTATGCTTTGTATATAGAGCAAATATAGTGATTTTTTGTTCTATATACAGAGCATAGATCATTTCTTTTTACAACTTGATATAAATCTTCTTCTTATACAAGAAATACCCCGGTATCCAGTTTAGTACCACGAAGAAGATAGCCCATGCTAATGAGCCTCCGAAATCGCCGAATATCGGCCTGAACAGATCCATATACATAAAGGCGGAGATACCGCTCATCCCCAGCAATACGGCCAATATATCCCCTTGTACATACAGATACAACGGGTTGATACCGAACGACTCAAAGAATAACGTCCATTTCTTCTTCCCGTTTATATCGATGATCCAGATTAATAAAGCGAGGAATAAGGAGGCAAATCCGCAAGTAACCAATACGAACGTACTACTCCATATCTTTTTATTGATAGGGCAACCATAGCTTAGCAAGAAACCGGCAAAAAGAATAATCGTACCGAAAATGAAGATATTACGGATAATCAACTCATTGTTCTTTTTACAATCCTGTATTACCTTTCCTACGTAGAAACCGAGTAATACATGCGCTATGCTACCGATGCAGCTCAAGAGCCCTTCCGGATCAAAGGCGATCCGTGTACCATCTGCCATATCATCGTGATACATATGCGATGTACCGAATAAAGCCTTGTCCACGATTGCTATAATGCTATTCTCCGACATTTCCATACTATGCGTGAAACCTAGTAATGCCCAGTAAAATATCAATATACCAGCGGCTACTTGCAAAATATACTTATGATTAATCGCTAATCCTATCAACGACCCGAAGCCGTATGCGAGCGCCAACCTTTGCATCACCCCAAGGATACGTAAATTCTGGAAATCGGTAAATCCATTGTAGCAAACATGCCCGAACAGATTCAGCCCTAATCCCACGAGGAATATCAATACCGTGCGTCTCAATACTTTCGTCACGCTTTCTTTCGACAGCTTGAAGTTATATTTCCGAAGCGAGAAAAACATGGAGACCCCCATGATGAACATAAAGAACGGAAATACCAAATCGGTGGGAGTGAGGCCGTTCCAACGTGCATGCTCTAAAGGCGTATATACATACTTCCATGACCCGGGGTTATTTACCAAAATCATCCCCGCAATCGTAATTCCCCTCATCACGTCGAGGGATAGCAATCTTCCGGATTGTTGTGCCATATCGATAGTAGATTAAAAAGTTACCAATGAAAGTCCAAAGATAATTGAATTTCCTACAATATCCCTGCCTTCGGGAATACTGTTTTTAGTATATTGAAAATCAGATGTATAAAAACATGTACATGTTTTCGGAAAAACACGTACGTCTTTTTTCGGAAACACGTACGAGAATTTATGAAAACACGTACGTGTTTTTCCAAAAAGATGATGGAGATATCCAAGCGATAAGAATTTTATACAATAAGCCTAATAATCAATTATTCTTTAAGGTTTGATGAAAAATATGCCTATCTTGCGCATAGAATCTAAAGATAGGAACCAATGAGGCATTTGCTTATTTTGATATCGCTATTATCCACACTCTCATTTATAGGTTGTCGAGATGAGAGCGATGCCATATACCTAATCGATCGTGCGGAATCCTTGTTGAAATCCGATCCGGATAGTTCCCATATCCTATTGGATAGCATAGCCGTGCCCGATAATTTGAGTGATAAATTATTGGCTCGTTGGTGTATGCTATCCGGTAAAGTGGCGGACACGTTATATACGGATCTGCCCTATGTACAACAATTGCTACGTGCGCAAGCCTATTATAAGTCACACGGGACAAAGCAAGAACAAGCGAAGATTGGTTTGTATTTGGGGCGTTCGTATGTGGAAGATAAAGAGAACGAGAAAGCGATGAAGGTTTATTTGCAAGCTTTGGATATCGCTTTACGCAGTGAAGACTATAATCAAGCCGGATATATTTGTAGCTATATGGGAGATCTGTATGATTTCGAGGGTAATTATCTGTTAGGAAAGGACAAATATAAGGAAGCGGAATCTTATTTTCGAAAAGCGGGTAATATGCGAAGTTCGGCTTTCGCCTTGCGGGATGTGGGAAGAATGTATGCGTTTTCGGATTCTTTGGATATAGCGTTAATTTTTTTGTTGAAAGCGGATACTATTATAGTTGAAGTAGGTGACTCTTCTGATATAGGGACTATATATAATGGAATAGGAAATATTTATAATATGTTAGGTAATAAAGAGTTAGCTAAATTGTATTTGTGGAAAAATGTCAATATGTCAGATTTTGATGACGCACCAAGTTACAGGACATTGGCTGGTATATATATAGAAGAAGGCGATTTTAAGAATGCACGTATTTGTTTGGAGAAAGCAAGTGTACCTAGTTTTAATGATATGACCCGTTTTTCGGTACTTTATGGTTATTCTTTGTTAGAGAAAGCGGAGGGTAATTGGGAAAAGGCTTGGTTTTACTTGGATGAATATAACAGTGCCTCAGATTCGATCTTGACGATACGAAATAGGGAAAACATAATAAAAATAGAAAAGGAATATGAGCATTTAAAAATATCATTGGAAAATATGCGATTAAAATCGGATAAACAAAAGTATTTTATCTATTGGGTAATATCTGTATCTATTCTTTTAATATTATTATGGGTCTTTCAAATACGAATTGATAGAAAAAATAAAAGACTTCTTAAGCAGGAAATCGATTTGTCGAAGAGTAATGAATTATTCAGACTACGGGATAATTTACGTAACAAACAAGATAGATTAGAGGCTTTATCTATTCAATTGTCTGAAAAAAATGAAAAACTGAATGAACTTGATTCAAGAGAGAAACTGGAGAAAGAATATGAACAAATAAAAAAAGAAGAGGAAACCCTCGTCCTTCGGATAGCGGAACGGCGTAAGGATCTATTCTTATCATCCGCTATAGCCAAGAAAGTAATCAAGCTATCCCAAAAAGTAGTACCGGGAGCTACCAAATCTCCACTATCAGAAAAAGACTGGCAAAATATTATTACGCAAGTGAATGAGGTTTATCCTTTTTTAGCGGATCGACTCGCTGCGTTTAATTTATCTGCCGCCGAATTGCGTTATTGTTATTTGAGCTTGTTGGGTTTGGATTCGATAGGTGAATCTATCCTGTTACATATCCAGCCGGATTCGGTAAACAAGCGTCGGCAGCGTGTACGCCAAAGGCTGGGAATCATAGCGAAAGAGCTTGATTTATGTGCTTATCTTATTAATAGTGTACAATAGATTGATAAACAATAGCTTCTATTAATATTGGCTTTACCCTTTGTCCTGCTAGTTGATTTATAATCAATTAAATATTAGTTGATTATGAATTTCGTTTGTCGCTTATTATTTAGCGTTATATTTGCTTGTTTCTTCTATAGGCTTGATCTTTACGTTGAAAAAATAAAAACGAAATGAGACAGCTTAAATTGTTATTAGCGGCAATAGCTTTATTATGGGCTATGCCATGCTGGGGTAAGCCTATAGATCTACATGGTAAATGGGAACATAAGAAAAAATCCATTCCAATAGGTTTGCCAATGGATGCATCGATTGAGGAGGCTAATAGAGAACTGATAGTAAACTTTCACGAGGATCTTGGTGATGTATGTGTTATCGTCACTAGTTCTACGGGAGAAGTGATCTATAATGAAAAGGTACAAACGAGTACTATGCCATATTTAGTAATACCTCTAAAAGTAAGAGATCAAGAAAAAGGAGTATTACATATAATGAATGATTATAATCATGTATTTGGGGATTTTTAAATTTAAACTTTTGTATTTGTAAATGATATAGGAGTAAAAATATAATTTTCTATTGTTTTACCTTTTAAAAAGTAGTATTATGAAAAAGGTGTATTTATTATTTATTTGCTTAGTTTTTATATCATCTTGTAATGATGATTTAGTGATGGAAAGAAATGATATATTATCTACAAATAATATAGAAATTTCTATTCATGATTCTCTTCTAATGAATAAAGACTTAGTTTTGAAAAAAGATTTTGCTAAAGCATTATCAAAAGTTTTTAATGAAAGCCTAATGGCTAGAAATTTGATTAAAAACGAGGCTTTAAAAATGATTGATAATGATTATGATGTTCTTTATCAATTAGTAAAAGATGAGATGCTGGAAGATAATATTACATTTGAACAGTATATAGGGAAATATATTGAAATGGATAAATTATTATCTATTAATGAAAAGTTTCCTACTCTAACAATTTTTGTTCCAGAATTACCTAAGAATTCGTTCTCTGCTGCTCTTTGGAATACTGATAAAGAAATACCAGTTGTTGCTGTTAGAACTTGTATCAGTAACGATGTTCCTATATATGATAAGGATGGGGAAGAAAAAATTATAAAATCAGATCTCATTCCTATGTATCCTATTGTTGTATTAAAGGATAATGAAAGAATCGTAGCGAATGAATATAGTAATTTGTCTAGAAGTAATTTTAGTAGTACTAATTTTACTTTTTCTTCTAAATCGGGAATAACTTATTCTTTTCTTGGAGAATCTTTTAATAATATGAAACAAAAAAACATTTTAAGATCTCGAAATGTAAATAAAAGTATGAAAGATAGATTACAAAAATCAGTTGATGCATATAATATTTATAAAAATAAGGATGGATGGCATAGGGACTATATATATTATGATATGGTTCCAGGTTCAGATAAAGGTGTATTTGTTTATGATTATAAAGAAACACTATATTCTTTCCAAATGAAAGGGGATCCAAATATAGCTTTCCAAAAGATATCAGATCAAACAGGAGATGCACAGTTAGATTATGATCAAATATTTAATCCTAGGCAATCTTATAAAGCTACTCCTTGGACTGATGGTAAATTTGATTTTTTAGTTAAAGTATATGTTGGAACAAAAAGTCCTATAGGGACAGAACAAACTTTTTCTTTTGGCGTAAAACCAGAAGATCTATTTAGAGTATCTTACAAAGATATAGGAGGAGGTAATTCTAAAGTTGATGGTGTAAAAGAATGCCTAGTTGTTCCTCTTGATTTACCTCTGTTTGAATGGAATATAGAAAATTTTAGTTGTGTAATAAAAATTTCTATAGAAGAAATTGATGGTACAGAAACTCAAAGGACGCTTAGCCAAACTACTGCTGAATTTGCAGGAAATTTTGAACTTAATCCTGTAAAAGGAGTTTTTGAAAAAGTAGGATTGAAATTTGGTGCAAGTGCGAAAAAGACAATTACGACTACATTTGAAAAAACATTTACATTGGGTAATGATGAATTGGGGGATGTTATTGTTAATTTTTATGATCCTGTTGTTCTTTCTGGTGATTGGATTGAATATGCAGGACGTAGAGATACGGCATATTCAATTCCATTAAATAGTAAATATTATAATGGTTATTATAAAATAGAGTTGGCTCCTTTGAAAATGTATTAATGGATATGCTTATATGAATAAGCTAAATATGAAGTAAATAGTTTATAAATAACTATTTACTTCATATCTTAAATAT
>OMDZ01001236.1_pt1 | contig 12790 bp, 7 predicted proteins | sample 1673641 | NCBI WGS metagenome assembly OMDZ01 (sample SAMEA103958117, study PRJEB25191) | human gut metagenome | biome: human-associated habitat [ENVO:00009003]; feature: intestine environment [ENVO:2100002]; material: feces | place: Germany | collected 2013/2015
TGATTCAGGAGCGCACCCGCAAGACGCAGGAAGAACAGCGCGACCGCACCAAAAAATCCGCCGAAGTCTTTACCCCTGCCTGGCTGTGCAACGCTATGATCAACGCCCGCGATGCCGTTTACTTCGGGCGGGAGGAGGTCTTTAACCGCATGGAGGCTCCATCGTGGACGCCGACGCGCAAGACGATTGACTTTCCGACGACAGCATCTGGCCGCCGTCTCGCGTGGGAGCGTTACATCGATGCCCGCTGTCTGGAAATCACCTGCGGCGAAGCCCCCTTTCTCGTCTCGCGCTACGATGCCGCCGACGGTCGCCCCATCCCCTTGGCGGAGCGCATCGGCATCCTCGACCGCAAGCTGCGTATCATCGGCGAGCATACCTGCACCGCAGAGGACTGGTTCCACTGGGCAAAACGCGCCCTCGAAAGCGCCTACGCTTACGAATACCAGGGCGACAGCCTCTTTCTCGCCCGTCTCAATCTTTTTCTGAGCATTAGCGAGTACCACCGTCACCTGTGGAAACGCCCCCTCAACCGACACCAACAAGAGGAAGTCGCCCGCATCCTCTCGTGGAATCTCTGGCAGATGGACGGCCTGACGGCGACGACTCCCTTTGTCACGAAACAGGGGAAGCCCGAGGATTCCTTATTTGATTTTTACGCCATCACAGCCGAAAGGCGCCCCCTCCGTAGCCTCATCCGCGACTGGCGCGGCAAAAAAACGATTCGATTCTCTGAACTCAACCTATCCACCACCATGAAATTTGATTTTGTTATCGGTAATCCGCCGTATCAGGAAATGAGTAAAAATAAGATGACTCGCAGCATTTATCCTGATTTTGTAAGATCATCTCAAGCAATAGGTCAAATTGTTTCCCTTGTGATGCCTGCTCGTTGGATGTCCGGTGAAAATGGGCCCTATCGCGAAACTCAACATTTCATTGATGAAATGTTGAAGGGGGATCATCTTCAATCCTTTCATTTATACCCAAACTCCTCTGATTTGTTCCCCAATGTTGATATCAAGGGGGGAGTTTGTTTCTTTGTTTGGAATAGAGCGTATTCGTGCGATAGGGTCAATTATACGATAACAGAGAACGGCGCATATAAGAAAGTTCTCACTTCATTCCGCATTGCCGAGAATGTCATTATACGCTTTCCGGAGCTCATATCTATTTTGGAAAAGACGAAAGCTATATCGACAATCTACCTTAATACATGGGTTTCATCGAGGAATCCATTTGGATTCATATCCGATCTCTTTACGAAGAACAAGGAAGGCGTTTCTCGCATTAGTGAAGAAAAGCAACAAGATGATGACTATTTGGTTCACGGTCTTCTCAAAAACAAGAGAGTCATAAGGTATATACCCAACTCTGCCTTAAAGAAAAACATACACATCGCCCATTCTTATAAGGTTTTTCTACCTCGTGCAAATGGTAGTGGAGTATTTGGCGAAGTCTTTAGTACCCCTATGATTGGTACCCCTATGATGATATGCACGGAAACATTTTTACAGATTGGGGTCTTCGATAACTGTACAGAAGCTGAAAATCTATTGAAGTATGTGAAAACCAAGTATTTTAGGACAATGGTCGGGATTAAGAAAACGGCTGTCTTTAATTACAAGGAGTGTTTCACTTTTGTCCCCCTCCAAGACTTCACCGCCGCCAGCGATATAGACTGGTCACGGTCTGTAGCCGAGATTGACCGACAGCTGTACGCCAAGTACGGCTTGTCCGCAGAGGAGGTTGCCTTTATTGAAGAAAAAATCAAACCCATGGAATAAGCCCTATGAACGCCATCTCTATCCGAAGCACGAAGAAGGTTGAGCCGAAGTGTTACGCCTACACGACTCCAGAGGTGCAGCGACACGAGGGCTGGACGAAGATTGGCTACACCGAGCAGGATGATGTCGAGGTGCGCATCCGCCAGCAGACGCAGACGGTGGATGTGCGCTATTGCCTGGAATGGCACGAGTCGGCGCGTTTTGCCGACGGGACGGTGTTTCACGATAAGGCGTTTCATCGTTACTTGGGCAAGAAGGAGGTGGAACGCGAGGGGAATTCGGAGTGGTTTCATCTTGTGCCCGAGGTGGCGCATGGTCATTTTCGGGAGTTTACCCGCAATCGCGGGGTGTTGCAGACGCCGGGTGCGGTGCCTTATGTGTTGCGGGCGGAGCAGGCGGAGGCGGTCGAGCGGACGCGGCTCTATATGGCGAGCCACGCGGGGCAAAGCCCGGAGTTTTTGTGGAATGCCAAGCCGCGTTTCGGCAAGACTTTGGCGGCGTATGATTTGTGCAAGCAGATGGGTGCGCGGACGGTGTTGATTGTGACGAATCGTCCGGCGATTGCTCATTCGTGGTACGATGATTATGTGCGTTTTATGGGGACGGAGTCGGGGTATTATTTCATCAGTGGGGCGGATGCTCTGCGGGGCTTGCCCCATGTGCTGGAGCGCGCGCAGTTGCCGAGTGATGCCGAGGGGTATATCGAGTTTGTGTCTCTGCAGGATTTGAAGGGTTCTCTGTATTTCGGCGGGGAGTTCGATAAGTTGGAGCATGTGCAAAAGTTGACCTGGGATCTGCTGATTGTGGATGAGGCGCACGAGGGGGTGGATACGTACAGGGCGGATGTGGCGTTCGAGCAGATTGCGCGTCGGGCGACGCTGCATCTGTCGGGGACGCCTTTTAAGGCTTTGGCAAATGAAAAGTTCGAGGAGAAGGCGATTTTCAACTGGACCTATGCCGATGAACAGTGCGCCAAGAGGGAGTGGCAGGAGGAGGCGGAGGAGGAAAATCCCTATGCCGCCTTGCCGCAGTTGCACCTTTATACGTACCGGATGTCTGAGGTAGTGCGCGATCGCCTGAAGCAGGGGGCTGATTTTGACGATGATGGCGAAAATGAGGCCTATGCTTTTGACTTGAATGAGTTTTTTGCCACGAAGAGTGACGGTTCGTTTAAGTACGATGAGGCGGTGGAGAGGTTTTTGGAGGCTTTGGCAGGGCAGGAGAAGTTTCCCTTTTCGACGGAGGCTTTGCGCCGCGAGGTGAAGCATAGTTTCTGGCTGTTGGACCGCGTGGACAGCGCCAAGGCGTTGGCGAAGAAGTTGAAGGCGCATCCCGTCTTCCGCGAGTACGAGGTGGTGGTGGCGGCTGGCGATGGCAAGACGGATGCGGAGGAGGAGGCGACATCGACGCTCAAGTCCTTGGATAAGGTGCGCACGGCGATTCGCGCCCACGAGAGGACGATTACGCTTTCCGTCGGGCAGTTGACGACGGGGGTGACGGTGCCGGAGTGGACGGCGGTCTTGATGCTGAGCAATGTGAAGAGTCCGTCGCTGTATATGCAGGCGGCGTTCCGGGCGCAGAATCCCTGCCTGTTCGTGGAGGGGGACGAGTTGCGGCGCAAGGAGAATGCGTATGTGTTTGATTTTGACCCGGCGCGGACGCTGGTGATTTTTGAGCAGTTCGCCAATGACCTGTGTTCGGCGACGGTGAGTGGCGGAGGCGATGGGGAGACGCGCAAAAGGCAGGTGTGCGAGTTGCTGAATTTTTTCCCCGTCTATGGGGAGGATGAGGAGGGGGAGATGGTGGCTCTGGATGCGGAGAAGGTGTTGTCCGTGCCGCGTAAGATTCATGCCGTCGAGGTGGTGCGCCGTGGGTTCATGAGCAATTTCCTGTTCCAGAATATCGGGAATATTTTCTCGGCGCCGCGTCAGGTGGCGGATATCCTCGGGCAACTGCCGACGGTGAAGGAGCAGAAGCCGTCCAAGGCGAAGGTGGGCGGTCAGGGAGAGGGCGGTTTGTTGGACGGCGCCGCGGATTTGCCCCTGAATGAAAAGGGTGAAGTGGTGTTGCCCTTGGATGAATTGACCCGTAAGACAGGGGAGCTTTTCGGGGATAAGATATACAGCGACAATGTTGTGACGCAAACGAAGATCGATGAGGTCTCGACGAGTAACGCGCCGGATAAGAAGGCCGCACAAGATTTAGTGACGATATTGGTGGATACTGTGGTGAACCCCACCCTGCAGGATGCCAAGACGCACTATGGCGATGAGATGAGTAGAGCGTCTGAACATCGTCTCAAAAAGCAGTTGCAGAATCAGGCGACGGTCGCGGTCGGCAAGGCAGCGACGACGCACAAGAAGAATCGCCACGAGACGGAGAAGGCAAAGAAAAGGGCTCTCGACGAGGCGCAAGCCAAGGGGCAGAGTGAGGCCGAGGTTCAGGCGATTCAGGATCGTTTTGATGCCGAGCAGAGGGAGAATGAGCGTCGGTATCGAGAGGAGTTGAAGGAGGCAGCGGCAGAGATTGAGAAGAAGGCCAAACAGGCTGTGGTGGATACAGTGGAAACCGAGAAGGTTACCAGGAAGAAGGAGGCGATTGAAGAGGATATTCGCGGTCATTTGCGTGGCTTTGCGCGGACGATCCCCGCCTTTTTGATGGCGTATGGCGACGAGAATACCTGTCTGGATAATTTCGATACGATTCTTCCCGATGAGGTCTTTAGAGAGGTGACGGGGATTTCTTTAGAGCAGTTCCGCATCTTGCGCGATGGGTGCGATTACGAAGATGAGGGTGTCCGGAAGCATTTTGACGGTCATTGTTTTGATCCGATTGTTTTTGATGATGCCGTTCAGGAGTTCTTGGCGTTGAAGAAGAAATTAGGCAATTATTTTGATGAGTCGCAGTCGGAGGATATTTTCGATTATATTCCGCCGCAAAAGACGAATCAGATTTTCACGCCCAAGCATCTTGTCATGAAGATGGTCGATATGTTGGAGGAGGAGTCTCCGGGCTGTTTCGATGACCCCGACAAGACGTTTATCGACCTCTACATGAAGTCGGGTCTATATGTGGCGGAGATTGTCAAACGCCTTTTCCGCAGCGAGGCGATGAAGGCGCGTTTCCCGCAGGCGGAGGAGCGTTTACGGCATATTTTCGCGCATCAGGTGTATGGCTTGGCGCCGACGGAGATTATTTACCGCATTGCCTGTGCCTTTGTCCTGGGCTTCGACGAGGAGCTGCGCATCGAGCGGCATCATCTCGCGCGCTTCGATGCCTTGCCGGCGGTCAAAGACGGCACGCTGGAGGAGGCTCTGGACAAGATTTGGGAGAGGTGACCGTGATGACGGCCTGGCTTGGGAGGCTTCATGTCTTGCGCCGCTCCCGTTGAATGAGTGGCGCGGCTTAATTTCCGGCATGTTTCTTTGTGTTTCATGTGCGCAAGCCGATGAAAATTCATGGTTGGCGTTTCAGCCTTTTTTCACGGTCAGGGGTAGTCCCGCCACCATGAAGTAGACTTCATCCGCGCTTTTGGCAAGGAGTTGGTTGGCAATGCCCAGCCCGTCGCAGTAGTGGCGCGTTTCCGCATCTGACTGGCTGATGCCCATGCCGGTTTCAGAAGAAACAAGCACCCATGGTACGGGGGCTTGGCGGATGAGCTTTTTCAAAGCTTCTATTTCCTCAATCAGCGCTTCCTGGAACGGCTCGTAGTCCGTGGGGTCCTTCTGGGCGTACAGGGTATTGGAGGCGAGCAGGGTGACGCATTCCAGAATGACGCCGTTCACCTGGTCCAGCAAGCCGGATTCCCCGACGGCAGAAGCTACATGACGGGGACATTCCAGCGTGAGCCAGCTTTTAGGACGGCGTTCCTGGTGCTTGCGCACGCGGTATTCCATGGAGCCGGCTCCGGGCCAGACTTCCGCCGTGGCGACGTACAGGATTTTTTTCCCGAATCCGGCGGCTATTTGTTCAGCGTATTGGCTTTTGCCGCTTCTGATGCCGCCCAGGACGAGCGTCATGCGTGCGGTATTGGCGTCAGTGTTTGGTGATGTAGCGTTCATGGGATTCCAGCATGGCCTGGTGGGAGTTCAGGAAGTCATCCAGGCTGAAGACTTCCAGCGTAATAAGGGGGGAGAAATGAAGGTCCCACATGGGGTGCAGAATGGCGTCCAGCGTAGCGGCAGGCATGTGGTGCAGGGATTTGTGGTCCCGTTTTTCCAGCCCGTGCAGGTGGCACATGCGTATGTCCGGCAGCCAGAGCGGCAGAAGTTTTTCCGGCCGCAGGCCTTCTTTCCAGACATGGCCTATGTCAAAGCAACGTGAATGGGGTGTAGCGGCTACCAGTTTGTCCAGATAGTCGGTCGGATGGCGTTCCAAATTTTCCAGGGCCAGGCATTCCGGTGCGGGGAGGTGGGGTGTGATTTGTTCCAGACTCCGGAGGATTCGTTCCGTTTTGCGTTCCGTAAGATGGGGGCGCATATCAGGACCGGGGATATGGTCCGTGACCACATGCATGACCCAGGTGTGGGGCTCCAGTTCCCGTGTCAGGTCAATGGCGCGAATGATGTTTTCCGTATAACGGCGGCTTGATTCTTCCGTGGCGAAGCTGCCGTCCGTAGGCAGGTGGACGTTCCAGGTAACCCCGGCATCTGCAGCGATTCCGGCCAGTTCCCGTATTTCCGCAGGGGTAATGAGTTCCTTTCCGCATTCTCCGGCTTCCAGCAGGAGCAGAGCGACATCATCCGCGTAATGGACGCATTCCCTGATGGAGGGCACGTAGTAGTCCGGGATGATGAAGGAGGTGCATCCGATGTTGAGGCCTGGAACGCGGCATTTGTGTGAAGTTTTCATAAAGTGCAGAAGGTGAGCAGGACAAGCCATTCCGTACATTCTACGGTACAGCCGAATACATCCCCGGTAACGCCGCCCAGGCGGCGGCGCGCGTATAGAAGCAGGCCCATGGAGCCGGCCAGGGCGGAGAGCAGGGCGTACAGCCCGTTCCATCCTGCCAGAGCGCAGGCAGCCAGGGTGACGGCTGCGGCAGCCAGGGCGTGCCCGGGGCGCGTTCCCTGCTTGAACGCTTCCCCCATGCCTCCAGGCCGTGCGCCCGGAAAGCGCATGGCGATGAATATCTGGCTGCGGGCAAGCAATCCTGCCAGAGCGCACGCCGTGAGCAGAAGTTCCCAGGAGCCGTGGGCCGCCAGAGTCGCCAGGGCGGCTCCCTTGAACGCCAGGTTGAAAAACAGGGCCGTGCCGCCGAAGGTCCCCAGGCGGGAGTCTTTCATGATTTCCAGCCTGCGTTCCCGGGATACTTCAATGGGAAGCCCGTCTCCGCAGTCCGCTACTCCGTCCAGGTGCAGGCCGCCTGTGACGACTACCCAGCAGGCACAGCCGATAACGCCGCAGACCAGGGGGGGGAAGAGCAGGGTTGCCGTCCAGGTCAGGCCACCCGCAAGCCCCCCCACCACCAGGCCAACCAGCGGTAGCCAGGCGGAAATTCCGTTCAGGTCATTTTGCAGCGGCCACGGCCCTACGGGTAGCCGGGTCAGGAAGCCGAAGGCGGAGCGGATGGTGGTGATGACAGCCATGGATACAGGGAAGAAAGGGTCAGCGCGGAACGGTGATGTCCAGTTCCGGCAGGGTTTTCATTTCAGAAAGTACGCGCGTGGCGGCGTCCAGCAGGGGAAAGAACAGGGCCGCCCCCGTGCCTTCCCCCAGGCAGAGGCCCAGGTCCATGTACATGGTGACGCCGATGTGGTCCATAATGAGCTTATGCCCCGGTTCCGCGGAGTTGTGGGAGCCGATGAAGTATTGCGCCGCTTCCGGGCGAATGCCCTGGGCGATGGCCGCGGCCGCCCCGGCAATGAAGCCGTCAATGACGATGGGGACGCGCAGGGAGGCCGCCCCCAGCATCAGTCCGGCCATGGCTCCTATTTCCGGTCCTCCCACCTTCGCCAGCACGTCAATGGCATCGGAAGGGTCTGGCTTGTTCAGGGCGATTCCCTGTTCGATGAGTTTTATTTTTTTGCGGATGACTTCTCCTCTGACGCCGGAACCGCGTCCCGTCACGGTTTCCACAGGGGTGCCTGTGAGCACGGCCACGATGGCGGAAGAGGGGGTGGTGTTGCCAATGCCCATTTCTCCGGCGGCCACAATGTCCAGCCCTTTGTTTTTTTCTTCACGGGCCATGTCAATGCCCACTTGCAGGCATTTCAGGGCCTGTTCCCGCGTCATGGCCGGCCCCCTGCTGAAGTCGTTGGCGCCGTGCATGACTTTTCTTTTGACCAGCCCCGGCAGGTCGCCGAAGTCGTAATTGACGCCTACGTCCACTACGGAAAGGCGTGCTCCCGCGTTGCGTGTAAAGGCGTTGATCGTGCCTCCGCCCTGAAGGAAGTTGCGGGTCTGGATGTAGGTAACGTCCGTGGATGTCAGGCTGAGGCCGTGGTCGGCGATGTGGTGGTCCGCGGCGAACAGGACTATGGCTTTGTCCTTCAGGCGCGGCGCGGGATTGCCGGTCATGCCGGCAATACGGATGGCCACGGGTTCCAGTTTTCCCAGGGCAAGGGGAGGCTTGGCCAGAATTTTCTGATGTTCCAGGGCCGCTTTTGCGGCCTGTTCGTCCAACGGGGGGATATGCAGTTTGTTCATGATGTCCAGAAGTGGGGGGTGAAGAGAAGAAGGAGAGTGAACGCCAGCGTACCCGTGGCGGCAGTCGTCCACATGAGCCGAATGGCCAGGGCCAGGTCGCTGGCGGAGGCTTTGGTTCGCCCTGTTCCTATCCAGGGGTAGTTTGCAGGAATTCCCTTGTAAGAGACCGGGCCCCCGAGACGGAGGCCCAGCGCTCCAGCGAAGGCCGCTTCGCTCCATGCGGAATTGGGGCTGGCGTGGGCGTTCCGGAAGGCCCATCCCATGGTGAGCGCCCTCCGGGCGGAGGTTCCTTTCACCATCAGGGAGGAAAAGGAAATACACGGTAAAATAAGGCGTGCGGGGATGAAGTTGAGCGCGTCATCCGTGCGTGCGGCAAAGGTGCCGAAGTGTTTGTACCGGTCATTTTTTTTCCCCCACATGGCATCCAGGATGTTGAAAACACGATGCGCCAGCGCGGCGGAAGCCGCCCCGGAGGCGCCTCCTGCCAGGCAGCCTGCTGAGGCCCAGAACAGGGTGGAAAAAACGCCATCCGTCAAGTTCTCCGCCACGCTTTCAATGGCCGCTCTGGCGATGCCGTAGACGTCCATCCGTTCCGTATCCCGTCCCACGATCATGGAGACGGAGTGCCGGGCCTCTCCGGCGTTCCCGCTGCGCAGGGCGTTTTCCACCTTCCGGGCATGCTCGGCCAGGCTGCGCGGGGCCATGCAGATGTAAATGACCAGAACGGACGGAATCCAGGGTGCCCAGGGGGAGGGTAACAGGGAAAAGGGAAGGAAGAGCGCCGCGCAGCCGAACCATGCGGCAATGCAGGTTGCCAGCGCTGCCGCCATTCCCGCATGAAAAGTTCCTCCCCACCTTTGCCTCGCCAGTGTTTCCATGCGGCGCGCGCACCGGCCGATCAAACAGACGGGATGGAACCTGTTGGGCGGTTCTCCCGCCAGAATATCCAGCAGGAAGGCCGCAGGCAGGATGAACGGGCACGGGAACATGGGTCAGCGTTTCAGTTGGAGAGCTCGGTAAATGGTTTTCAGGTCCAGATGTTTCCGGACCACGTCCGCCAGGCGGTCCAGCGCTCCGTCCAGGTCATAGGCGGTGTGCAGGGCTGGGTTGGCTTTCAGCCCTGAATCTTTCCTGACCATGTTGATGAATGCGCGGCGGAATTGGTCTCCGTCCAGCATGCCGTGCAGATACGTGGCCCAGATACGGCCTTTGCCGTAGCCGCAGGGGGAGCCGTCTTCCCGGAACATGACGGGGGGGCTGGATTCTTGATGGCTGGTGACGCCATGGTGGATTTCATAACCTGCGGCGGGAACGGGCAGCGGCGTGCTTGCCCGGCGCACGTTGATCAGGGTTTTGGCTGAAGAGAAGGTGGTGGAAAGTTCCAGCAGCCCCAGTCCTGGCGTGCGCTCCTCCGGGGATTCCATGTGCAGCGGGTCCAGAATGTCCGTCCCCAGCATTTGCAGCCCTCCGCAGACGCCCAGAAGCCACTTTCCCTTTTCGGCATGACGGCGGATGGGTTCTTCCAGCCCGGCGGAACGGAGAGAAGCCAGGTCCGCAGCCACGCTTTTAGTGCCGGGCAGAATGACCAGGTCCGGATTTCCCCATTCCTCCCGTGTCCGCACCTGGCGGAGCCGGACGTCCGGCTCCGCCGCCAGAGGGGCGAAGTCCGTGAAGTTGGAGACGTGGGCGGGCATGACTACGGCCACATCCAGGCAATCCGCATGTTTCCCGTGCTCCCCGTGGCCAGGGGGCAGCGTGGCGCGGTCTTCTTCCGGAATGTTGATGTCCCGCATCATCGGGATGACGCCCAGCACAGGCTTGCCCGTACGGTTCCGCATGTAGCTGTGCGCCGGGGCCAGCAGATCCGGATCTCCTCGAAATTTGTTGACCACGAACCCCGCCAGCAGTTCTTTTTCCCACGGGGCGAATGTCATCCACGTTCCCAGAAAGGAGGCGTACACTCCGCCACGGTCAATGTCCCCGGCGAGCAGGACTCTGGCACGCGCGTAGCGGGCCATGTTCATGTTGACCACGTCTGCTGATTTCAGATTGATTTCTCCGGGGCTTCCGGCCCCTTCCAGGCAGAGGAGTTCATATTCGTCCGCCAGGGAATCGTATGCTTTGCATACGTCCGGCCAGAAGCGCCTTTTAGCCGTGAAGTATTCCCGCGCGTCCATGCGGCCTACGGGGCGCCCCATCACGATCACCTGGGAGCCGGTATTGGAATGGGGCTTGAGAAGAATGGGGTTCATTCTGGCATCCGGATCAATGCGGCAGGCCTGGGCCTGCACCAGCTGGGCGCGGCCCATTTCCTCTCCCAGCGCAGTTACGCCGGAGTTGAGAGCCATGTTCTGCGCCTTGAACGGCGCCACGTGATAGCCGTCCTGAAGGAAAATGCGGCACAGGGCTGCCGTGAGAACGCTTTTTCCTGCATCGGAGCAGGTGCCCTGAATCATCAGGGCCGGTTTGGGAGCCTTACGGATAATGGAGGGGCCGTTTCCCGCCAGTTCGGCGCGCAGAGCTTCCGCCAGCAGGGCGTGTTCCTCCGGCGTGCGGACGCCGGAGCGCAACCAGCCGCTCGTTTCCAGCCCCGGATAATTGGAACAGTCGCGCAGTGCGATGCCGTATTTTTTCAGGAGCCGGGCTGCCAGGCCATGAGGCGCCCCCGCCAGGCGGAAGAGAAGGAAGTTGGCCTCGGACGGGAGTACGGCGGAGCCCGGCAGGGAGGAGAGCCTGCGGAACAGGTCGTCCCGGCGTTCCCGGTTCCGGGTGCGTTCCCTGTCTGCCCAGGAGGAGGGCTGTGCCAGCACGGCCTTCACCGCTGCCGCCGCAAAGGCATTCACGTTCCAGGCGGGCAGGGATTGCCGCAGCCGCTCCGCGAGCGGAGCGGCACAGATGGAAAAACCGCACCGGACGCCGGCCATGCCGTAGAGCTTGGTGAAAGCTTTCAGGATGACGAGGTTCCCACTTTCCAGCAGAGGCTTCGCAGTCCACCCGTCGGCGTCGGGTAGAAAGTCCAGAAAGCACTCATCCACCACCAGCACGGCCCCGCAGTCCGCACAGCGGCGCACCAGGCGCTGCACCAGCTCCGGCGGGGTAATTTGCCCGGTGGGGTTGTTGGGCTGGCACAAAAACACCAGGTCAATGCTCTGGTTCACTGCCTGCACAAAAGCTTCGGTTACGGCAAAATCATCGGCCTCATGCAGGGTTTCCCGCTTTACTTCGCAGCCAACGCTTTCCAGTGCGGCGGCATACTCGGCAAAGGTGGGGGCGGGCAGCAGGGCGCGGCGGGGCTTGAGTGCCCACACCAGCCGGTAGATCAGATCCGCAGCCCCATTGCCGCACAAAATCCACGGTTCCGGCAGCTGTTCCGCCCGGCTGAGTGCCGTGCGCAGCTCCCGGCAAAGGGGGTCCGGATAGCGGTCCACAGTGGGCAGAGCCGCAACGATGGCATCCGCCACGCCCTGGGGCAGGCCCAGCGGGCTGACATTGGCCGAAAAATCCAGCGCATCATGCCCAAAGCGGGCGCGGTAGCCCGCCCAATCACCGCCATGTACCAGTTCCATTCCGTTCTCCCCTTTTCGTTGTTACATCGCCAGCACCAGCAGGCGCAGGGCAATGCCCAGCGCCAAAGCCAGCAGGCTTTCGGCATACATCATGCGGTCGGCCCGCAAAATGTCCTTTGGTTCCACGGGGCGCAGCGCATCCCCAATGGTGGGTTTATCATAATACTCGCCAAAATAGTAGGCGGGGCCTGCCAGCTGCACGCCCAGGGCACCGGCGCAGGCGCTTTCGGTCTGGGCGCTGTTGGGGCTGGCATGGTTGCGGCGGTCCCGCCGCCAGATCTTCCACGCGCCGCGGGCACTGCTGCCGGTCAGGGCGGCAGCGGCCACCCACAGCAGCCCGGCCAGGCGGCTGGGCAGATAGTTGGCGGCATCGTCCAACCTGGCGGCGGCACGGCCAAAATACAGGTATTTCTGGTTTTTGTAGCCCAGCATGCTGTCCATCGTGTTGATGGCCTTATAGGTCAGCGCCAGCGGCGCGCCGCCCAGCAGCATGTACAATAGCGGGGCAATCACGCCATCGCTGGCGTTTTCGGCCACGGTTTCCACAGCGGCTTTGGTCACGCCCTCCGCCGTCAGGTTTTGGGTATCGCGCCCCACAATGCGGGCCACGGCTTTGCGGGCGGCGGGCAGATCCTGCTTTTGCAGCTCTTTGTACACATTGCGGCTTTCCTGCACAAGGCCCTTAGCGGCCAATGCCTGGGCGCACCAGAACATCTGCACGGCAAGCCCCGCCAGCGGGTGCAGCGCCGCCGCCAGCCTACACACCAGCGCTGTGATGAGGAACGTGCC
>OMDZ01001256.1_pt1 | contig 12609 bp, 9 predicted proteins | sample 1673641 | NCBI WGS metagenome assembly OMDZ01 (sample SAMEA103958117, study PRJEB25191) | human gut metagenome | biome: human-associated habitat [ENVO:00009003]; feature: intestine environment [ENVO:2100002]; material: feces | place: Germany | collected 2013/2015
CCTGTCACAAGACGGCTTGGGCGACCTGGCTGTATGGAACGGACGCAACTCTGCCCCGCTGGTACAGCTGACCGACAGCATTGCCCTTGCCTGGGAGTGGCCGCTGGTGAAGACCTACAACCGGCAACTTTCGATGGCGGCTCAGTGCGATGTCCGTCCCGGTCACACGATGAAGGAAGTGCTTGGCGAAATCCGTAGCGAGATTGAACAGATGCAGTTGCCGCCGGGTTACACCTTCTTCTGGGACTCGCAATACAAAGACCAGAAAGAAGCCATGGCCGCACTGACGAAATATTTCCCCCTGGCACTGGTGTTGCTGGTACTTATTCTCGTGGCATTGTTCGGCAATTTCCGCCAGCCGTTGCTCATCTTCCTCATCCTTCCGCTTTCGGTCATCGGGGTGGTGATCGGCATGTTGGTGACAGGTTTTCAGTTTGGCTTCTTCTGCATTGCGGGCTGGCTGGGGTTGCTGGGTGTGATTATCAAGAACGTCATTGTGCTGGTCGACGAGGTGAACCTGCAACGCAAGGCGGGTGTAAAAGCTTCGGATGCCATTGTTGAGGCTACGGTGTCGCGTACACGGCCTGTGCTGATGGCTGCCGTCACGACCATCTTTGGCAGCATCCCGTTGCTGTTCGATGTGGTGTTCGGCGGTATGGCGGCTACCATTGTCTTCGGGCTTTCGTTTGCTACGTTGCTTACGCTCTTCGTGACACCTGCTCTTTATGCAGTTTTCTATCCGGAAGCAGCCAAGAAGTGAGCTGTTTGTACAGAACATTAATCAGACATTATTCACCTTATTCAAGTTTTACGGATGATATTGTTCTGCTTTAGCCTGATTAAACAGTCAGTTTAGCCTTGGTAAACTCTCAGTTTACTGCCGATAAACCGACAGTTCAAAGCCGGTAAACTCGAAGTTTACTATGGATAAACCGACTGTTTATTTCCGATAAACAGAAGATAAACTGATGCAGCCTTGTTTGTCAGGTGTTTGTAAGCCCCTTGACTTATGGCTGCCAGTTGCAAGACTTAACTTATTTAACAACCATTATCGTATGAAATCAAGATATTCTATCACTATGTGTTGTGCCTTGTTGGCATGTACCCTGCAAGGACTTGCACAGGAACATCCGTTGCTCGATGCCTATCGTGCCCAGGTACAGGCTTACAGTCCCGACCTGCGGGCTGCCGAACATGCCGTGGGCGCAAGCGATGCAGCGCGGCAGATGGCACGTGCCGACTTTCTGCCCAAGCTTTCGGGAGGGGCCAACTTCAACTATACAGGAGAACCGTTGCAACTGGACGTAAACGTGCCGGGCACAGATGATGTACTTTCCTTCGAAGGGAGAAATACGAAGTACGGCGCTTCGCTCAACTTGTCGCAACCGTTGTATACAGGCGGTGCCTTGCAGGCAGGTTACGACAAGGCACGGGGCGAGGACCAAATAGCCCGTCAGGAAGTGCGTCGCGTGACGAACGACCTGCGATACGAGGCCGACGTACGTTATTGGAATCGTGTGGCCCAGTGCGAGCTGGTGTCTGTAGCCGACCGTTACCGTACGTCGGTAGCGCAGCTGGTTGCGGTGGTTCGCGAACGGGTGGAGCTGGAGTATACCGACCGTAACGACCTGCTGATGGCCGAAGTACGGCTGAACGATGCCGACTATCGGTCGGAACGTGCCCGCAACGAAGCCGAAGTAGCTCGCCTCTCGCTCAACGCTCTGGCCGGAATCCCCTCCGGGGAGCAGATACTGACAGACACGCTGGTGGCAGTTCCTTCTCTGGCCGGATTGTCTTTTCAGGTGGAGGATGCTCTGTCGCGTCGCCCCGAGATGCAGATGGCCGAGACGAACATCGGCGTGCAGCAATCTGCCGCACGCATGGCCAATGCCCGTTATCTGCCCTCGCTTTCTGTGGGAGTGGATGGTAACTACTCGTCGCCGGGCTATGACTTCCGGGCAGACCTCGACCCCAACTATTCGGTTTACGCCAAACTCAGTGTGCCTATCTTTGAGTGGGGCAAACGTCGTCATACCCGCAACAAAGGCCGCTATCAGGTAGACATAGCCCGTGAACGCTGTATGCAGGTGGCCGACGGGCTGCGTCTGGAGGTAGAAACAGCCCGTTGCAACTACCAGCAGGCAATGGAGCAGGTGCGACTGACCGAAAGTTCGTTGCGCAAGGCGGCCGAAAGTGAGACGTTGGCACTGGATAAATATCGCGAAGGCAGTGTCTCCATTGTAGAGGTTATCAATGCACAGCTCTATCATCTGGAGGCACAATAGAACCATATCCGTTCGAAACTGAACGCCTGTCTGGCAAAAAGTGCATTGCAGCGGGCTTGTGGGGAAGGATAAATCGCTATATTTGCGGGTGTACCGCCGCCGGTGTACAGGAAATTATCCGGATGCGCAGGCGGACTGTACGCCAAAGCTACCGGCTTTGTACAATGAACAAAAACAGAACTCGTATGCGACCGACCAGACAATCATACATTTGGGACATCTTGCTGTATTCCGGATTGGGATGCTTTTCCTATTTCTTCCTGGTGCGCTTTGCCGACATTCCTTTGCGCCATCAGGACCGGCTGCTGACACCCCAAGCCTTTGTAGCTGTGATGCTGTTGTTCAACGGCGTGGGACTGGGAATGCGTTATATCCGGTTGCGGTTGCGGAGCAGCTATCCGGCCTTTCTCGACAACCGGCGGCGGATGGTGCTCTTTCTGGTGCTGTCGGCCTTGTTTCTGTTTGCCCTCAACTATCTGCTGCTGGTATCGGTGAAACTGCTGCTCGACATTCCCCATCCTTTTCAGTTGGTGTATAAGGGGACACGCTTGTTGCTTATTACGTGGCTGACGGAGCTGGTCATTGTCAGTCAGTCGGTCAGTAACCGTTTTTACAGGGACTTGCTTGCTGCTTGCTTACCGCCGTACGCAACAGCTGGAGGAAAGCGCCTTGCAGGCCCGCTACATGGCACTGCAAAGTCAGCTCAATCCGCATTTTCTGTTCAATAGCCTCAATACGCTGATTGCCGAAATCGAATACAATCCGCAGGGAGCAGTCGGCTTCACCCGGAACCTGTCCGACGTTTACCGTTATATCCTGACGTGTCAGGACAAGCGCCTGGTGAGTCTGCACGACGAAATGGGGTTTGTCGATACGTATGTCCAGCTGCACCGTGTCCGTCTGGGCGATTGTCTGACGGTAGACTGGCAAGTGGCCGATGCCATTCGCGAGGAAGCCCAACTGCCACCCCTTACGCTGCAATTGCTGGTCGAAAACATTGTGAAACACAACGTCATCAGTCCTTCGCGCCCGATGACTGTGACGGTGGAGGCGCTGACGGACGGAGAAGGAAGTGCCTGGCTGCGTGTGTCGAATCCCGTACATCCCAAGTTGGGAGCCGTTTCAGGCGGACATGGGCTGAAGAACCTGGCGCGGCGCTACCGTCTGCTGTGTGGTAAGGAGATTGTTGTGGAGAAGCAGGAGAATTGTTTTGATGTGAAAGTTCCTTTACTATATGAATGAATACCGATGGATGAATTGATGAACAAGAAGACAATCAGGGCTGCCATCATCGAAGACGAGCTGCCCGCCGCCCGACTGCTGCAAGGCATGCTGAAAGAGCTGCGCCCCGAGTGGGACATCCTGCTGCTGCCCGGAACGGTAGAGGAGTCAGTACAATGGTTTGCTGCCAATCCTCATCCCGACTTGCTTTTCCTTGATATACAACTGACAGATGGGCTGTCTTTCTACTTCATCGAGCAGGCACAGCCCGAAAGCATGATTGTGTTCACAACCGCTTACGACGAGTACGCCGTCCGTGCCTTCACCGTGAACAGCATCGATTATCTGCTGAAACCTATCCATCGGGAGCGTCTGGCCGATGCCCTCCTGAAGTTTGAACGCCTGACGGCTCCCCGCATCCGTCAGCAAAACAGTCTGCTCGATATGCCCGAACTGCTCCGTGCCCTTGCCGGACATCAGGCAAGCGCCTATCGTACCCGTTTCTTAGTGAACGGTGCACGCAACCTTTACACCCTGGCTGTGGACGAGGTATGTTACTTCTATTCGGAGGAGAAAGTGACCTTTGCCGTAACGGCCGATCGCCGCACGCACATCATCGACCTGCCACTTGCCAAACTGGAGGAACAACTCGACCCGAAACGCTTCTTCCGCGTCAGTCGCCAGTTCATCCTTTCAGCCAATTGTATTCGTGATCTGGAGCCTTACTTCAACGGAAAAATGGTAGTACACGTTACGCCTCCTTTCGACGGCAGCATTCAGGTGAGCCGGGAACGGGTAGCGGCCTTGAAGCTGTGGCTGAACAGTTAGGCCTGTTCAGCCGCCAGAATCTGATAATCTCCGGCTTCCTTCGTAATCTGTGCCTGCAGTTCTTCCAGTGTGTAGCTTTTACCATCGGTGAATTCGATGGTGGCTATGGGCGGGTCGAGGGTGACGGTGGCACGGACGCCTTCCAAGTTGTTCAGGGCTTTCTCCACGTGCATGCGGCAGTGGTTGCACATCATACCTTCAATTTTATAGGAAGACTTAGGGAATGAAGAACCCTCGGAAAATGAAGAATGAGGAATGGAGAATGAAGAATTTTCTTGAGGACGTTCGGGCATTGAGCAGCCCAATTCTTCATTCGTTTGGGATTCTTCATTTTTCAGCCTCAGACTATTTGTCACCACACTGACGCTGCTGAAGGCCATGGCTGCCCCGGCTATCATGGGATTGAGCAGGAAACCGCAGACGGGGTAGAGCACACCGGCGGCGATGGGCACTCCTATCAGGTTGTAGAAGAAGGCCCAGAAGAGGTTCTGGCGAATGGTTCGCACGGTGAGGTGCGAGAGGCGCAGGGCTTCGGGCAGTTTGCCGAGGTCGCCCGTCAGCAGGGTGATGCCTGCCACGTCCATGGCGATATCGCTACCGGTGCCCATGGCGATGCTGAGGTCGGCCTGTGCCAGGGCGGCGCTGTCATTGATGCCGTCGCCCACCATGGCTACGGTTTTGCCCTCGTGCTGTAGGCGGGCGATGAACGAAGCCTTTTCTTGCGGCAGCACGCCGGCGTGGTAGTGGCGGATGCCTGCCTGGGCGGCGATGGCGCGGGCGGTGGATTCGTTGTCGCCCGTCAACAGGTGGACTTCGATGCCCTGACGTTGCAGGGCGGCGATGGCTGGGCGCGAGGTTGGCTTGATGCGGTCGGCAATGGCGGCAATGGCCAGTGCTTCGTGTTCGTTGGCCAGCCAGATGACGGTCTGCGATTCGGCCGTCAGTCGTTCAGCTTCTTCCTCCAGTTGCGGGCTGACACTGATGCCTTGTTCGGTCAGCAGACGGCGGTTGCCGGCGTAGTAGAGGGTGGTGCCCACCGTGCCGCGGATACCCCGTCCGGTGAGGCTTTCAAATTGCCTAACTGGAGAAATATTTTTCTCTAACTGGGGAAAAATATTTTCCAAGTAGCGGACGATGGCTTCGGCCAGCGGATGTTCGGAGTGTTTTTCTAGTTCGTAGAAGACCGCGGCCAGACGCTCGTCTTCGTTTTTCCAGCGGAGCGACGTCACTTGCGGATGGCCTTCGGTGACGGTACCCGTCTTGTCCAGCACGACGGCGTTTACGCGTCGGGCGCGTTCCAGGCTTTCGGCGTCCTTGATGAGGATGCCCCGTTCGGCTCCTTTGCCGATACCCACCATGATGGCGGTAGGTGTGGCAAGTCCCAAGGCACAGGGGCAGGCTATGATGAGCACGGTGACCAGTGCCAGCAGGCCGTGAGTGAAGCCGCCGGCCGGGTCGAACACCATCCATGCGGCAAAGGCCAGCAGGGCAATGCCCATGATGACGGGCACAAAGATGCCCGCTATGCGGTCGGCCAGCTTCTGTACGGGAGCTTTGCTGCCCTGAGCGTCCTGCACCATGTGGATGATTTTGGCCAGCAGCGTGTCCTTTCCCACCTGTTCGGCACGGAAGACGAAGCTGCCTTTCTGGTTGATGGTGCCAGCATAGACGTGAGCACCCGCCTTTTTGCTGACGGGCACCGGCTCGCCACTCAGCATGCTTTCGTCCACGTACGATTCGCCGTTGACTACCGTTCCGTCCACCGGTACCCGTTCGCCGGGTTTTACCAACAGCAGATGGCCGGGAAGAACCTGCTCCAACTTGAATGAAGAATTAAGAATGAAGAATGAAGAATCTTTGGAAAATGAAGAATGAGGAATGAAAAATGAAGAATCTTCTTGAGGACGTTCAGGCATTGCGCAGCCCAATTCTTCATTCTTCATTCTTAATTCTTCATTTAAATTGGGTTCTTCATTCCCAACAAGCGTTACCGTCTTCGGCTGCAGCCCCATCAGCTTCTTGATGGCACTGGTAGTATTGCCTTTGGCACGCTCTTCGAGCAGACGGCCCAGCAGAATGAAGGCGATGATGACGCTGGAAGCTTCGAAATAGACGTGCGGTTCGATGCCCCGCGACAGCCAGAAGTCGGGAAACAGCAGGTTGAAGACGCTGAACAGGTAGGCGATGCCGGTGCTGAGGGCTACGAGGGTGTCCATGTTGGCTGCACCGTGTTTCAGTTGCTTCCAGGCATTGATGTAGAAACTTCGGCCTAACCAGAAGACCACCGGCGTGGCCAGTATGCCCGTCACCAAGCCGGCATAAGGCATGTCCATGAAGACCATGCTGATGACGATGATGGGCAGCGACAGGACGATGGCCCACGTGGCGCGGAATTTCAGTGCCTGGTATTTCTGCCGGTGAGCTTGTTCCACTTCGTCGGCCGTATGTTCGTCGGTGTGTATCAGCAGGTCGTAGCCGGCTGCCTGTACGGCCTGTTGCAGGGATGCTTCGTCGCAGCAATCGGAGTCGTACTCGACGGTAGCCGTGGCGGCGGCATAGTTTACTGCCGCGTGCCGGACGCCCGGCTGATGATTCAGTGCCTTATCAACCCGCGCTGCGCAGGCGGCACAACTCATGCCCATCACAGGGAAGGTTTTCTGAATGGTATTCTTGTTGCTCATGTTATCCTCCTTTTGGCTTTTCGCGGTGCAAAGATACGGAAAACGGAGGACGTTGTGTCGGGAGTAGCTGTTAAAAGATGTGGATTGTTCTGCCTGTCAGACCCCGTCTGGAAGGCTCTGAGAAGGAGGGCTGAGCCGTGCAAGTGTGGCTCGCGAGCCGTGCAAGTGTCTCTCGTGAGCCGTACAAGTGTCTCTCACGAGCCGTGCAAGTGTCCTGCAAACGGGGAACAAAGGTGGCTTTAGCCTACTGCCGGCGAGGCGAATGCACGACGCACAACTCCGCGGCTCAGCACCGTCTGTACGGCTCCGCGCACAAACAGGTAAACGATGAAAGCCAGCCACAACGCATGATTGCCCAGTACCGGCCGAAGCCCGTAGTGCAGGGCGAAGAAGCAGACGGCAGCCGCAGCCATGGAAAGAAGCATGCCGCGGGTGGCAGTGGCACCGATGAACACTCCATCCCAAATGAATGCTGCCACACCGGCAGCAGGGATGGCCAGTGCCCAACCGAAATAGCTGTCGGCAGCGGCGGTCACCTGTCGGTCGTCGGTAAGCAGGCACAGGAAGGCATTGCCCCCGAAGGTATAGGCCAGGGTGAAGAGGACCGCCATCAGGAAGCCCCACACAAAGAGCCGCCGCACCGTATCGCCGAATGCCGCACGGTTGCGCGCTCCGATGTAACGCCCGCTCATGGCCTCGCCCGCATAGGCAAAACCGTCCATCACGTACGAGAACAGGGTGAAGAGCTGCATCAGCAAGGTGTTGACCGCCAGTATGATTTCTCCTTGAGCGGCACCGGCCGAGGTAAAGAACAGGGTGACTGCTACCAGGCAGAGCGTGCGCAGAAAGATGTCGCGGTTGACGGCGAAGAAGCGCCGCATCGCCTGGTGTTCCCACAGTCCGCTACCGTCTGTATCCGCACCGCTGCCTTGCCTGCCGGGCAGATACTTCTTCAGTTTGCCATATTGGCGCAGCCATAGTGTCAGCCCCATGACAAAGCCGGCATATTGTGCAATGAGTGTGCCCAGTGCCACGCCCTCGACTTTCATGCCGCATCCGAAGACCAGGCTGAGGCTGGCCACGATGTTGACCACGTTTTGCGTGATGGCGATAAACATGGGTGTGCGCGAGTTCTGCATGCCGATGAACCAGCCCGTCAGTCCATACAGCCCCAGCATGGCAGGAGCTCCCCAAATGCAGATATGAAAATAGACGGTCGCCATCCGTCGCACTTCGTCGGTGGGCTGTATCAGCAGGAAAGCCGCCTGACGGATGGGCACCTGAAGGGCGATGAGCACCGCTGCCACCGCCATGCCGATGCCTACGGAGCGGAGCAGGATGCGAACCACCTCGGGCAGATCGCGCCGCCCCAGTGCCTGCGAGGTCATGCCGCTACTGCCCATACGCAGGAAACCGAATATCCAGTAGATGATGTTAAACAGCATTCCGCCCACGGCGATGGCGCCGATGTAGGCCGGTGCGCCGAGGTGTCCCACGATGGCCACGTCGATGAGGCCGAGCAGGGGCACGGTGATGTTGGACACGATGGACGGCAGGGCAATTTGCAGGATTTGGCGGTCTCTGGGCTTCATGAAATTTCCTCTTTTTTCTTTGGGCGGCAAAAGTACATAGAAAAAAGGAAAAAACGGACAGAAAGATTAACAATAATTCAACTTCGGTGCGTTGTTTGTTGTTATGGAAATATCTACATTTGTAGGTGGTTTCCCGAGACGGGGAATCTGGATATAAACCTATCAATCTTACATCAATGAAAACCTTAACTTTGCTTCTATCTATTGTTTTGTGCTGCCCCTTGGCACTCTTTGGCCAGTCGGCCGCTGTGTTGCTGGAGAAGGTTGCCGAGGCACTTGCTTCGGGAAACGATGAGTATGCCGTCAGCCTGTTCCGCCAGTCGGCTGTAGCCGATGCCGAGCAGACGGAAATGTTCTACTGGACCCACGTCAACAAGAATGCTGCGGTGACTCCTCGTCTGGCTCAGGAGCTGGCTGTGCGTTACAAAAAAATCAGGAATTACGATAAAGCCTATCTTTTCTATCGGGAAGTGTTGCAGGCGCATCCTCAGGATGTGCCCACTCTTGTGTCGTGTGCCGAGGTACAGTTGATGCGGGGCGAGTCGGACGATGCAAAACGTATTTACGAACAAGTGATGACGCTCGATCCCGAGAACCTTCAGGCCAACATCTTTCTAGGCAATTATTTTTACCTTCAGGCCGAGCGTGCCCGAAACAAACTGAACGAGGACTACCGAAAGATAGCTTCGCCTACGCGGATGCAGTATGCCCGTTACCGTAACAGCCTGTCGGACATCTTCTCGAACAGTTATTCCAAAGCCCGTACCTACTTGCAGAAGGTACTCCAGCTGTTCCCCTCGACCGAAGCCGGAAAGACGCTGGAGAAAATCAAAAGCATCGAACTGGAAATGAACCGTTAAGTGACGGAGGAAGCGACGCTTAGGATGGCTCGCCTCCGGCCTTTTCGCGCAGCTGTTTCAGGTATTCGGACGGTATTACGCCGTACTCTTCCTTAAAGCACTGGCGGAAGTAGAACAGGTTGTTGATGCCAACCTTGGCCGCTATCTCCGAGATGGTGTATTTCCCTTCGAGCAGGAATTGCTCGGCATATTTCATTTTCATCTTGCGTACGTACTCGTTGGCCGACATACCGGTCAGCGCCTTCATCTTGCGGTACAGGGTAGAGCTGCTCATGCACATCTTGTCCGAAAGGTAGCCTACGTCTATCTTGTCCGACGACAGGCGAGCTTCTATCAGTTCGTTGATTTTATGGATAAACTCGTTGTCGAGCTTGTTGAGCGACTCCATGACAGCAGCCGACTTGCTTGGCGCCTCACCCGACTTGCTGCGGAAGTGTTCCGACAGGATGCGGCGGTTCTGAATCAGGTTCTCGATGCGGCTGTGCAGCAGGCTGGCGCTGAAAGGCTTGGTCAGGTACGAGTCGGCACCCACGGCATAGCCTTCTTCCTTGTCGTGCAGCGAGTCTTTGGCTGTAAGCAGGATGATGGGGATGTGGCTGGTTCGCACATCGCTCTTCAGGGCACGGCACATTTCGTTACCGTCCATCACGGGCATCATGATGTCGCTCACAATGATGTCGGGGATTATTTTCAGTGCAATGTCTCTTCCTTCCTTGCCGTTGGCAGCCGTACGTACGTCGAAGTGTTCGCTGAACGATTCGGCAATGTAGTCGCGGATGTCCTGGTTGTCTTCTACGACCAGCAGGATGGGACGTTCGTCGGCATTCGGTTCCGGCTCCTGTTCCGTGGTTTTCTCTGCATCGTTCTGCTGGATATCGGTGTGCAGGGCGTTGGGGTAGAAGTTATCGGTCAGCAAGCTGATGCGGAACGTGCTGCCTTGATTGAGTTTGCTTTCGACGCTGATTTCGCCTTCGTGCAGTTTGACGAGGTTCTTTACCAGTGCCAGTCCGATGCCCGTACCCGATGCCTGATGCTTTCCACCTTCCTGATAATAGCGTTCGAAGATGTGGGGTAGGGCATCCGGATGAATGCCGTAGCCGGTATCGCTTACCCAAAGTTCGGTGTAGCAGATTCCGGTACGCTCGGCGAGACGTATTCCGATGGTGATGCTGCCCTTTTCGGTGTATTTGATGGCATTCGAGATGAGATTGTCCAATATGGACTGTATCATCTCTTTGTCGAAATACATCGTTATGTTTTCCTCCTCTATATCCAGTTTGATTTCTACATCTGGCTTTTGGTTCAGTTCTCTGTATTTCAGTCCGGTTTCGTGTACCAGTGCGGCAATGTTGCCCCGGCAGACACAAAGTTTCCGGTTTTGGGTTTCGGTCTTGCGGAATTCCAGAATCTGGTTGATGAGGTTGGAGCGGTTGGTGCCCATACGGTGCGCCAGCGCGTCGACCTCCCGCACCACCTCGTCCGAGAGCGTCAAGCTGTATAGATTCTTTTTCATCATGCACCTCCTTACCGGGGTTTTCCTCAGCCATGAGCAAAACGCAGGAAACGCAGTGATTGCAACGGTTTCCGGCCATGGCTGAAATCGAAAATCACTCAAATGATATAGAAAGCGGAGCCCCATTCTGGTAAAATTAATTTGCAGAAAACCAACCGGAAAGGGGCTGGCCGCTATCTACCGACAGGAAATCATTCAGGATGTCACGCTGTTCACATCCCAAAGCGCCGCTGCATTCTATGACAAGCTTTTCAGCAGCTTGGACTTCACGCTGCCCAGAGCGGCAACCGGGCGGCGGGGCTTCCCGAAAGAAGCCATGGTCTGTGCGTTTATTGTTATGAAATGCGAGGGTTTCACGCAGATCACAGATCTGATGGATTATCTGGACAACAACCGCATCATCGCCCATTACTGCGGCTTTAACATCATGGAGCCGCTGCCGTCCTACTGGACGTATGACCGTTTCCTCAAAAAAATGGATAACGCTGCATTGAAAGAAATCATGGCGGCACAGGTGAAGAAACTCTATGAGATGGGGATTGTGGACGCCTCATTTATTGGTCTGGACTCCACACCCGTCATGGCAAACACGAAGCAGAACAACCCGAAGTCCTTTGCGAAAAGCAAGTTCTCCAAGGAAAACCACCCCAAAAGCGACCCGGACTGCGCTTTGGGCGTCCATTCGGCCTCCAACCAGCACAATGAGCGGCGGTATGCGTTCTACTGGGGCTACAAAAGCCATGTGCTGGTGGACTGCATCTCCGGCCTGCCGCTCTACGAGCTGACCACGCCGGGCAATGTCGCTGATTCCTCCGTCGCCGCTGAGATCCTCGCGGCCGCGGATCAGACGATCTCTTTGAAGGAATGCGCCTTCCTTGCCGACAAGGGCTACGATGTGAAAAGCATCTACAATACCGTGAAAGCGGTCTATGAGGGCGAGGCGTTTATCCCCCTCAATCCACGCGGCACGAAAGCCTTGAAAACGCTTCCTGCCGGTAATCCGATCTGCGCGGCCAGGCTGGCTATGCACAAGGACGGAAAGACGACCGACAATAATCGTACCCGGCAGAAATACTGCTGCCCGTTCCGCCAGTCCAAAACCGGCGTTTGCCCCTGCAGCCACAAAAACTGGAATAACGGCAAGAAGAACCGGGGCTGCACGAAATATAAGACCATTCCAACAGACTACAGACTTTCCATTGACCGCAGCTGCCTCTATTTCAAGAGGACATACGCCTTGCGTACAGAGTGCGAGCGTTACAATTCCCGTTTTAAGGCGTCCGGGCAGGAACGATTATGGGTGCGTAACGGAAACAGCGCGGCGAATCTCAACACACTGGCTCATATCTCCGCTCTGGCGGTTGCGTTGGCCGCCGTTCTGCACGGCTCTCACTCCTACCGCTCTGCCAAACAGCTTCGGCGTTCCGCCTGATCTGTCTTTTCCATACCTTTTTCAGGCGCGGGGGCTACCGCGCTATGGTTTTTGCGCCCTTGAGATGCCCTAAGCTCTTTTGATTCCCATTTGCCTTGTTTGTGGGCTGCTCCTTCTGCTTGTTTTGCTCATCGCTTCATACAAAGCATCATAATCGCCGCCAATGCTGCCGAAATGACCGCCATACCAATTGTGCC
>OMDZ01001262.1_pt1 | contig 12568 bp, 10 predicted proteins | sample 1673641 | NCBI WGS metagenome assembly OMDZ01 (sample SAMEA103958117, study PRJEB25191) | human gut metagenome | biome: human-associated habitat [ENVO:00009003]; feature: intestine environment [ENVO:2100002]; material: feces | place: Germany | collected 2013/2015
TTAAAGGATTTCTCATTGCCATACAACACTGGGAAATCCTAATGACCGATTTGGGATAAAATACTCTGCAGGCTCGTCGTACCATAAACGCATCACATTAGAGTTCTCCAATCGTCCAATATCTTCCTTACAGGATAGCAACATAACGGCAACTCCCATAACGAATAACAAATTCCGTAACATACATGCTTTAACCATAGCTTCAACTATTCCATATTAATAATACATATTCCAAATAAAATCTTTTTCTCCGTAACAAATATACCCGATGTATCATTACCCAACAGGATGCAAATGATAACAAATAGATGCGTTTTGGATAACATTACAGCGTTATATGCTAAAAAGGGTGTACCTATAGCTACGGATATTGCAATTCATACCAATCTCAGTTATCAACAATGAAATTTAAACAGTTACAAATCACAAAAATCCAAAGCCACTCCGGCACACCCTTTCATCAGTCACAGACCTTCAACAATTCGCATCAGAACGGATAAACTCCGGCTTCTGCTCCTTTATTCAAAGCGTCCATGTCCATTTGTCGTGTTTCAATCACCTTGCAGTTTCTTCTATCCATCAACGGGAAATTCCATCCATCATCCCAAATAAACGGGATCAGTCCATAATTCTTAGCTTGCTCTGTTACATACTGCATGAAATAAGCTCTTGATTCCTCAGCCTTAGCTTGCAATTCCGGATCTTCCAGTTTAACCTTATTACCATATTGGGCACCAAACTCCCCAAGTACAACAGGTATTCCCTTACTTGTAAACATTTCCCTTACTTTATTAAATTGGGAACATACGTAATCTTCTTGATAGCCCTCTTCTATTTGACCATAGATTTTATAATCTTCTCCCCAAAAGAACGTTCCTTCATTTACACCACAAAATGACCATGGTGTATAATAGTGAACTTCGGTCATAAGACTTAAAGGTGTCGGATCAGTAACTAAGTCCATATATTGATATGCTCTGTCTATATCAGTCATTGGACATTGAACTACTAAAGTTCTATATAAATTATTGCCTCCTGATTTTCTTACAACATCAACAAATGTTTGTTCAAATCTTTTAAAAACAGGCATAGCAGCTCTAGGAACGTCACATTCATTTGCAAATGCAAATCATTAGTGTCCCGTTAAAATGGGACGAGTTAAACAATTAATCAAAAAGCCCCGGAATCAGGGGATCATTTAGATCTTTGACATCATTGAAATTAGTCTTGTCGAACAGGTCACGCAAGTGGGTTTTGTCAGTCAATGATATGCTGAGAATTTGCAAAACTTCATAGGTTGAACGTTTCAACTTCATATCATGTTGGACAATAGCCACAAGACAGTACGTGATAATAGCCACACTGATTTGTATGCGAACAGCGTTCTCTGTTGTGCCCCAGAATTTCTTTATCTTGAGATGCTGCTTGAGCCATTTGAAGAACAGCTCGATTAACCATCTTTTCTTATAAAGATTGGCGACATCCAGTGCAGAAAGTTGTTTTGCATTCGTCAAGAAAGTGAACTCACGGTCATCCTCTTCGTCGTAATATCGGACGAGTCTGAATGACTCAGGATATTTTTTCTCGGAGAGATATCCGGTCAGTTTCACTTCCGCATCTATCATTATGTTCTTTGGCATTCTTCGCTTCCATTTGACTGTCTTATACTTTAAGTTCGTCTTGGCTCTGACAACAAAGAAAGAGTCTGTAAGATGTATCCTATAGAGTTCTTTAAAGGAGTCATAAGCCCTGTCGAATATATAATAAGCATTTGGTTCATAATGGATTGAAGACAGTGCTGTGGAATCATGCTTTGAAGCAGTAGTTACGGTATAGAAAGCAGGAACTTGTGCTTCAATGTCGTATAAGACATGAGCTTTCACCCCTCCTTTCTTGTTTCGGAACTTTGCCCATGGGAATGTTGCAAGACACAACGGAATCGTTGTTGAATCAAACGCATATTTCTTTCCGGAAATGTTAAGGATGTTGGTCGTCCGCTTCTCGCAGGCTTCCTTCATCATATAGAATGCAAAGTCTTCGAAGATTCTGTAATCACGGTTCTGGTTCGCTGTCGCAAGAGTTGTCTTGGCTATCGGTTCACGACCTAAACCAAGATGATATTGCTTGGCCCTATGCGCCTCGAAAGCAACGATTAAGTCTCGCAGGCTCTCACGGTTACTCAGTTGTCCAAACATCATCGCGAGCATCTGATTCCAGCAACTGAAATGTTTCACATATCGGTTGCCATCATACTTGCGAACATAGTTGTTGAACTGGGTCCTATTCAGAAAAGCGGTTAATTGAGAGAATACGTATTTGTCTTGGACCATAGCAGCCATTTGTATTAGACTGCACAGTTGCAAAATCAAGTCCGTTTCATTTCAAAAAACCGTGTAATTGACTATATTTCAATAATTTCAAAGAACTATTTATCCTCTTTTACGAGACAGTAGTGTTATAAAATACTAAATTCAATATCTACAAGGACAGATTACTCTTTTATCATGGTAGCTACAGATTTCCGTATAGTCTTCATTCGTACGACAATAGTTACCACTCTTACTTTGTGCCATCGTCCCCAATTTCTCCAGCATCATATCCCCGACATCATTTTTCATATTCATCTTTCCATTCGAATTAAGTTTCGCAGGTGATCAACTTAGTAGTTGACAAGTCTTCAGTCAACAAGTCAACAAGGGCTGGAATGTCCTGTTTAATAAAGTATCACCAGAAACGGCTTTCTACAAATGCCTTGTCAACTTGTTACTTGTCAATTGCAACTTGAGCTTACGAATTGAATTAAAGTTGAGTAAACATGTAGAAAAGCATAACTCATTTCATTGTTATCTCTCAAAAATACAGAATAATAATGCCAATATGCAAAATTACGACTCACCATTTCTAACAGAAATATAAATCATTGAAATCCAACATTATAAAAATGACCGTTTATAAAATTAGATCACTATTCGTTTCTTCCATAAACCTGCTCACCAAACCTCACCATGCCCTCACCAAACCTCAAAGATCCTCACCAAATCGAAAAATACTCGATAAATACGAATAAAATGGAAGGAATCAGACAGTTTCTTCTCAACTAAAGATGAGCTCATAAAAATCATTCAAGTCAAAAATATCAGCATTGCCACATGCTTTTAACGAGAGATGATGCTATGTTATTATTCATTCAGACTCTATCCAATAAAAAATTTATTGTATAGCTTTCCCAAGTTCAGATTGTCTGAATTTCAAATTGCCGATAAAATTAAAAAAATACAATCGAAATAACTATTATTTCGACTGACATCAACTGACATTAATCATAAACGACTGTTTATCAAAATATTAAAAATTGAAAATGTCAGTTGATGTCAGTTGGCGTTTTCATCCGAATGACTCATTTTTTCTGTTTGGTCTATCGAAGAAGGCAAGATAAGCTGATAAGAGCCATTTCTATCATTAGATATAGTAGCACCCGACACGCTTTCGAGTTTATCCCGAAGGCGTCCTATCATCTTATAAAAACTATCCAAAGAGTAGGTTTCAAGCTCTTTTCCGATAGCTAAGTAAATGTCATGTTTAGACAAAGTGTGATGAGGAGATTTAAGAAAACATTCTAACAAATTAGACATGGTTGCAGACAGGGTAGCAATCGTCTTGTTATTCTCATTACAAAGTACGTTTTGTTCAGCGTCAAAATAGACTTTTATACCCAAATTGTAAAGTCGATTGTTTCCACTTCGTGTTCGGGGTTTTACGCCCTCCTCCTGAATCTGCGTATTTGCCTTTCGGAGGGAAGTTAAAGATTTATATAACTTTCTCAGACGGACAAGGAATAAACAAAGGCATGGCACTCCCCCTCCTGCCAAGAATATTAATCCCCAATCTGTCCATTCCAACAAATCGTACCAAGAAATATCGGAAAAAGCCGTTATTTCCGCTTCGCAATAGCTGCCTATATACCGAGTAAACAGGCTGTCGTAACGCGCTACCGTAATAGAATCCGGAACATAACTGGTAGTTCCAGATAAAGGTTGCTTCAGTCGCAAACCAATATTATGATTGCAAACCGACGAATCGGATAATAATCGAGACCAACTTTTATATAAAGAATCAGCTTTTAACACCGATTCCAAAATTAAATAAGAATGTATGTCGCGGACAAATTTACTTGCACTAATATTATCATAGTATTTTGTTCGAGGGACAACGTAAGATTGTAAGCCATGGATGGAACGTATTCTTCCTCGTACCGTATCGGGTAATTCTTCATTCAAGGATTCCGTGAGGTTGCTGCTGAACAAAAGGTTGGCCGTATCACGCGAAATCATCTCCTGCTGCAAAGCTTGCGTCAAGATTTCTCCTGCTTTCAACTGATATGTTCCGTGTCTATATGAAGTACGCATATAGCCAACCATTACAGCCAACACTATTCCCGTAAGCAAACAAATTGTTATCGATCTGAATCTTATCTTCATACTGAATTTGGAATTAAAATGGAAATGAATATTATTTCATCGCGTTTCTCTGTTTATATGAATACTGAACGCTCTTCTACCCTTAAGCCTAAAACTTTGCGTGCTCTCTCTTTGGTGAAGAGGGGTGCAGTAAATGTTTATCAGATTAACAAAGCAAAATTAAAGATATTGTTTAGAAAATCAAATTTATAGTGGCGTAAAACAAAAAAGCACTTTCATTCCCGGTAAAATCCGGAACACATGATACTACACTTGATTTTCATTACGGAAGATTATTTTGTCTGTGCTCTTGTTTATGTAGATAGTGCCAAAGTTGCCTGTCTGTTTTGGCGGACTTATCGGAGTTACACAGATTTTCTCTTATCCAAAAACATACAGACAACCTTGGCACACGAAAGCTTCGCAAAGTTGAGACTATGCGTGAAGCAGCAGGTCGGGAAGATCGAATCCGTTCATAGTGAAGCTGATGGCGAATATGGCAGTGCTGACTACCCAAAGAATCAGCAGCGTCCATTTGAGCCCCGTAGCCATAGCTTGCCACTTGAGTATGGAACGGAATACACCGTAAACAATGCCCAGCAGAGGAATACCCAGCATCAGGGTACCTGCGATGTACATGACAATGGTCGATATCGGTGAGAGCGGCAATATGATGTCGGTGCTGGGAAACAGGGACAGCAATGCTGCTCCTCCGCCAATGCCGATAACGATAGCCATGAAAAGCAACGCAACAAAGACGACGGCAAAGATAAAGAGTACAGGGCTGCAGATAACGGCAATAGCAATTAGTCCCATTTTCAATATCCATCCGACAACGGTGACTATGGCATTGCCCAACGATGCAAGAAAAGAGCGTGGCTTGTCCGACCGGATGTATTCGTTTACCCCATTTCCTACCTTTTCGAATCCGTCGGTGACAGTTTTGCCGATGTTCTCTACAGTGACGGCTTCGCCACGCATACTCAGTTTCTCGGCAGCAGTCCGGGCTTCGGGAACAATAATCCAGCAAATGATGTAGAGCGGTATCAGTATTTTGAAAGAGAAAATCAGCAGAAAGACCATTGCCAGACGAAGCGTGGTGACATTAAGGCCAAAATAGGCTGCCGCACCACTGATGACGCCACCCAGCATCTTGTCGTCCGGATTGCGGAAGAAACGACGATGTCCGGTTGTTTTCGTATTTTCGTCCGAAGACGGTTCGGTGTCCGTATCCATATCTTCCGGCTTTCCCATGCGTGCTATGACTTCCTCTACATCGGTTATGGTGATGACCTGGGCACCAGTCTGCAATTTTTCGGCAAACAGTTCGGAGATGCGTAGCTCGATGTCGTCTACAATTTCTTCGGCACTTGAATGTTTGCGAAAATGCAGCTTCAGATTATTGAGATAGTTGTCGAGAAGACGATAAGCGTCTTCGTCTATGTTGAACACGGTTCCTCCTAAATTTACAGTTAAAGTCTTTTTCATTGTGTTCTTCTGTTTATTTGTTAATTCGTTAATTCGTTTATTGTTCGTTGGATAGTCCTGCATAAAAGAGTTGAGGACTGTGCTTATCGGTTGGCTATGTGATTGACGGTTTCGTTCAGTTCCCGCCACGACACTTCCAGCTCACCGAGAAAAGTCTCTCCCTTTTCTGTCAGCCGATAATATTTGCGTGGTGGCCCTTGCGTCGATTCAACCCATTCGTAACTAAGCAGACCGTCGTTTTTCAGGCGGGTCAGCAGTGGATATAGTGTTCCCTCCACTACTATCAACCGGGCTTCTTTCAGTTTCGATATGATGTCTGAAGCATAGGCCGGTTCTTTGTGCAGCAGAAGCATGATGCAGTATTCCAGCATTCCCTTCCGCATTTGCGATTTTACGTTGTCTACATTCATGGTTAATTGTTTTGTATAGCACAAATATATGTATTATATAGGTACCTTGTATTACATAATACTATATAATTATACTATATTAACGATTCGAGAAGTGGTGTATGTTCTATACTGTAGGCTTAAGAGATACTGGAATAGCAGTGTAGAAGCCGATTGCGAGGTAAGAAGAAATACCTGCAAGTACAGATGGGGTACGATGATAGCAAGAGGGGTAATTTTTTCCCAGTTAGGAAAAATTTTTTTTCTAACTGGGAAGATATTTTTTCCTAACTGGGGAAAAAATACGGGATAATGTATGCAGAATATGCACAAAGTTGGCAAGGAGAAAAGCTGACAGGCGAAAAATAAAAGAAGGCAGCTGATTTCTTGTGATTCAGCTGCCTTCTTCTTATGTTAGGAACGTTGTTGTTACTTAGCTACTCTTTCGAGCCATTTCACCATACCGAGCATGACTCCCATGGAGATAAGGCAAACAATCAGGAATATGGCCCAGCAATAACCGATGGGGATGGCATTGTACATAAGCGGACCAATCCACAGCAAGAGGTTGCCGACAGCCGTAGCGCCCAGCCAGAGTCCTTGGCAGAGACCGAGAAGATGCTTGGGAGCAACTTTGGACACGAACGAGAGTCCGAGCGGCGAGATGAAGAGTTCGGCAACGGTAAGAAGGAAATAGAGAACGATCAATACCCATGCTCCGGCTTTCACTTGCTGGTCGATGGGGAGCTCGCGGAACTCGGTTGCAGACGGATAACCTTGCGAGAAGGAGTATACGGAAAGGAACAGGTAAGCAAGTCCTGCAATCAGCATACCGATGGCAATCTTGCGGGGAGTGGATATCTCTTTACCTTTGCGAGCCATAGATCCGAAAATCATCATGATGATCGGAGTCAGCGTAATAACAAAGAACGGATTGACAGCCTGCCATATTTCGGGAGCAATGGTAGTGGTATTAACAAAGTCGCGGGCAAACAGCGAGAGGGATGTTCCGTTCTGATGGAATGAGAACCAGAAGAAAATAACGACTCCCAACACTGCAAACAGAGCATAAAGACGTTGTTTGATTTCTTTTGCCATCGCCTGTTTTTCTTCTTCGGAATACTGAACGGCAGCAACAGCCTCTTTCTTTCCCGGATTGGGGAATTGCTTCTTGGTTACGAGGAAGATAATCAGTGAAATGAACATGGCCGCTACCGATGCCAGGAACGAATAGTGGATACCTTCATTGAAAATCTGGAGATATTGTGCGCACGAGTCAGCCATATTGGCGGTATCGCCTACACATTGCGCCATCAGTTGGTTGAGGTTGCCCAGTGCTTCGGCTGACATCTGCTCTGCCTTTTCGATATATTCGTGGCACAGGGCAGGAAGGCTGGCGTTGTAAACCATGTTGTGTGCGTTCAGCCACCAGCTACGCAGAAGCGGAGCTACGAACGGAGCGATAAGACCACCGATGTTGATGAATACGTAGAAGATCTGGAAACCGGAATCGCGTTTGCTTTTGGCAATCTTCAGTTCTTTTTCGTCTTTCTTGGCGGCTTCTGCTTCCAGGTCGTCGTACATCTGACCAACGATGGCCTGGAGGTTGCCCTTGAACAGACCGTTACCGAATGCGATGAGGAAAAGGGCAGCACAAGTCAGTGTCAGTAACCAGGTGATGTTTCCTGAATTTGCAGTAATGGGGAATGAAAGAACGATGTAGCCGACAGCCATAATGACAAGACCGGCCATGATTGTGCCTTTATAATTTTGTTTTTTGTCGGCTATGTAACCGCCAATGAGGCTTAAAAGGTAAATGCCGGCATAAAAGAATGAATAAATCAGTGTACTTTTTTCTTCGCTAATACCGAATTTAGAACAAAGGAATAATACTAGTACGGCATTCATGATGTAGTAGCCGAAACGCTCACCCATGTTTGAAAGTGCCGCAGGAATCAGACCCTTAGGATGTTTGTTGAACATAGAATTAATTTTTTTAATAGTGACTAAATATGTTTTTCAAATAATAATAGTTGCAAATATATACTTTTTGGTGAGATAATACACTAAAATAAGCTGAAAAATAGAAAGGGTATGCAAGATTTATATGGCTTGCATACCCTTGATAGGAACAAATTGTCAGTAAGGCTTGTAGAAGTTAATGTCAATAGAAGGTGCCTGGACAATCGGAATACTTTTCATTGTACATGAATATCAGAACAGTGTACAGACTTCTGCCCGTACTTCCTTGATAAGGTCCTGTGGAGCCAGCTTCAGCTGCAGGCCACGGACACCGGCACTGATATAAATGTATGGATGCTGCATACATGTTTCGTGAATGTAGGTAGGAAATTGTTTTTTCATACCGATGGGAGAACAGCCGCCGCGTATGTAGCCTGTCAGTGGAAGCAGTTCCTTGACCGGTATCAGGTCGCACTTTTTATTGCCCGATACTTTGGCGGCCAGTTTCAGGTCGATTTCATTTTCGCCGGGAATGACGCAGACAAAGTAACCGGACTTGTCGCCATGGAGCACCAGGGTCTTGAATACACAATTGATGTCTTCGCCCAGGCTGGCTGCCACATGGACGGCGCTGAGATCTGCTTCGTCCACTTCGTAAGGAATTAATTCGTAGGCTATTTTAGCCTTGTCTAGTAGCCTTGCGGCATTGGTCTTATTGATTTTCATTTCGTTTTATCCTTTATGTTATATTTTTACGTTTTGCAAATGCTCAACTTATTAGTTGACAGGGCTTCAGCCAACAGGTTTGCAAGGCTCGGAATGCCCTGTTTGATGAAGTGCCGCTTGAGACGGCTTGCTGCAAACGCCTTGTTTATTCGTCAACTTGTGAATTCGTTAACTGCAACTTGAGCTTACGAATAGAAAATCGACGAAATCAAAGTTGAGTTATATTTATCATAAATTGAACACCGGCGGGAAATCTTATTTCTGTTTCTTTGCCAGTTCCAACTCTTCCTTGAGGAATCGGGGCGTGAATCCTTTAGGGCTGTCGGCCACTTCTTCCGGAGTGCCACAAGACAGGACCTGGCCTCCCCCCTTCCCTCCTTCGGGACCCATGTCGATAATATAATCGGCCATCTTGATAACATCCAGATTGTGCTCGATGACAATGACCGTATTGCCTTTGTCGACAAGCCTGTTCAGCACGTTCATCAGTACGCGGATGTCTTCGAAGTGCAGACCGGTAGTCGGTTCGTCCAGAATATACAGGGTTTTACCCGTATCGCGTTTGGACAGTTCCGTCGCCAGCTTGACGCGCTGGCTTTCGCCACCGGACAGGGTTGTAGACGATTGTCCCAGCTTAATATAGCCCAATCCGACCTCCTGTATTACTTTTATCTTATTCAGTATTTGCGGAACGTTTTCAAAGAATTCGACTGCGCGGTTGATGGTCATGTCCAGAACGTCGGCGATGGATTTTCCTTTGAAACGTACTTCGAGTGTCTCCCGATTGTAACGTTTACCGTGGCATACTTCGCAGGGTACGTATACGTCTGGCAGGAAATTCATTTCGATGGTCTTGTATCCGTTTCCCTGACAGGCTTCGCAGCGTCCTCCGCTGACGTTGAACGAGAAACGGCCGGGCTTGTAACCACGGATCTTGGCTTCGGGCAGGCCTACAAACAGGTTGCGGATGTCGGAAAATACGCCGGTGTATGTGGCTGGGTTGGAACGTGGGGTACGTCCTAATGGCGACTGGTCTACATTGACAACCTTGTCGATATACTCCAGACCTTCGATGCTGTCGTATGCCAGCGGGTCTTGCAGTGAGCGGTAGAACTTCTGCGACAGAATGGGCTGCAATGTTTCGTTAATCAAAGTAGATTTTCCACTTCCGGACACGCCTGTTATGCAGATCAGCTTGCCTAAAGGAAATTCTACATCAATGTTTTTCAGGTTATTGCCTTTGGCGCCACGCAGCCAGATGCTGTGTCCGTTGCCTTTGCGGCGCTCGGCAGGTACCTCGATGGCACATTCGCCGTTGAGGTAACGAGAAGTCAGGGTGTGGGTACGTAGCATTTCCTGTGGCGTACCGGCAAAAACGACTTCTCCACCCAAGCGGCCAGCTTTGGGTCCCATGTCGATGACATAGTCAGCAGCCAGCATCATGTCTTTGTCGTGTTCGACGACAATAACTGTGTTGCCTAAATCGCGCAGTTCCTTTAATGAATGTATCAGGCGCTGGTTGTCGCGCTGATGAAGTCCGATACTGGGTTCGTCCAAGATGTAGAGGACATTGACCAGTTGCGAACCTATCTGAGTGGCCAGTCTAATACGCTGGCTTTCACCTCCGGAAAGGCTGACGGCACTGCGGTTCAGGGACAGATAGTCGAGACCTACATCCAACAGGAATTTGAGCCGTGTCCGTATTTCTTTCAGGATTTCGGCTGCAATCTGTTTTTGCTTACTGTCCAGGTATGGATCTACATTCTGTAACCATTCGTACAAATCCTTGATATCCATGCTGGAAAGTTCGTAGATGTTCTTGTCGTGGATGCGGAACGAAAGAGCTTCCTTGTTCAGTTTGGCTCCCTGACATTCGGGGCAGACGGCAGTCTTGGCAAACTGTTCGGCCCATTTCTGGGCTGTGGCAGAGGAATCTTTTTCCTGCAACATCTGGATGTATTTTACAACCCCTTCGAACGTTACAAAATAGTCGGAAGATGTACCGATCAATGAGCTTTTTATTTTTATACGTTCGTCGGAACCGTAAAGAATCTCTTCGATGGCTTCGTCCGGCAAATCTTTCGCAGGAGTTTTCAGGTTAGTTTCGTATTTCTCCAGCAAGGCATCTATTTGCCAGAATATCATACTGTTCTTGTATTTCCCTACGGGGGCTAAAGCTCCTTCGTAAATGGACAGTTCGCGGTTGGGGATTACTTTGTCAATATCTATCTGGCTGATGACACCCAATCCCTTACATTTGGGGCAAGCTCCCTGAGGGGAGTTGAAAGAGAAATTATGCGGTGCCGGGTCACGGTAAGAGAGCCCTGTGACAGGACACATCAGACGCTTGCTGTAATGGCGGACCGTTTCGTTGTCAGCATCCAAAACCATGATCAGTCCATCGCCTTGCTTCATCGCTGTAGATAGGCTGCTTTTCAGACGGTTATCATCCTTTTCTGAAACAATCAGTTTATCTATGACAACTTCTATATCGTGATTCTTATAACGGTCCAGTTTCATGCCTGGAAGGGCTTCACAGATTTTTTGGTCGACCCGTACATACAGATAGCCCTTTTTGCGGATCTGTTCGAACAATTCTTTATAATGTCCTTTCCGGTTGCGTACCAGCGGAGAAAGAATGTATATTTTCTTTCCTTTGTAATCTTTCAATATCAGGTCCAGAATCTGCTCTTCGGTGTACTTTACCATCTTCTCTCCCGACAGGTAAGAATATGCATCACCGGCACGGGCATAGAGAAGGCGCAGGTAATCGTATATCTCGGTTGTCGTTCCGACAGTGGAGCGTGGATTTTTATTGGTGGTTTTCTGCTCAATGGATATTACGGGGCTTAATCCGGTAATCTTGTCGACATCGGGGCGTTCCAAGTTGCCTAAGAAGTTGCGTGCATAAGCCGAAAACGTTTCGATGTAACGACGTTGTCCTTCTGCAAAAATCGTATCGAAAGCCAGTGAGGATTTACCGCTTCCGCTAAGTCCGGTAATTACCGTCAGGCTGTTTCGGGGAATTTCCGCATCAATATTTTTCAGGTTATTCTCCCTGGCTCCTCTTATCGTGATATATCCGCTTGGCTTGCGCCTCTCCTGTGGCACCGGTATCTTTATTTTACCGCTCAGATATGCTCCTGTGAGTGATTTTTTGCACTTTATAATGTCCTTTAATGAGCCTGCTGCCACTATCTCCCCGCCGTGTGAACCGGCTCCCGGTCCTACATCCACGATATAATCCGCTGCACGCATGGTATCCTCATCATGCTCCACAACTATGAGCGTATTTCCCAGATTCTTAAGATTCATAAGTGCACCAAGCAGCTTGTCGTTGTCCCTCTGATGCAGTCCGATACTTGGCTCATCAAGTATATAAGCCACACCAACAAGTCCTGAACCTATCTGTGTCGCAAGTCTTATTCTCTGTGCCTCACCACCTGAAAGCGTACCTGTTGCTCTTGATAATGAAAGATAATCAAGTCCTACATCCATAAGAAACTGTATTCTTGCCTTAATCTCCTTAAGTATATCTGCACCGAT
>OMDZ01001266.1_pt1 | contig 12515 bp, 10 predicted proteins | sample 1673641 | NCBI WGS metagenome assembly OMDZ01 (sample SAMEA103958117, study PRJEB25191) | human gut metagenome | biome: human-associated habitat [ENVO:00009003]; feature: intestine environment [ENVO:2100002]; material: feces | place: Germany | collected 2013/2015
GCCGTGCCGCAGCCGCCGAAGCGGTGCTTAAGCCGTCAGGCGGGAATTGTGCGGTATTGCCTAAAGCAACCAACAGCAAAAAGCAAAACGGAGCAAGAAAATAAAAAGGAGCAAACGATTATGACTTACGAACGCCGCAATAAGGGCACCTGCTCGGTGATGACCAAAGTAGAACTGAACCCTGACCATACCATTGAATCTGTTGAGGTGCTGGGGGGCTGCAACGGCAACCTGAAAGGCATCTGCCAGCTGCTGAAAGGCATGAAAGCTGAGGACGCCATTGAGCGCATGAAAGGCACCCTGTGCGGCTCCAAGCCCACCAGCTGCCCGGACCAGATCGCCATTACGCTGGAAGAAGCCCTGCAGAAGCTGTAAGCCCTGAATATTATTTGTAAGGAAGCGCCGATATGGATTGTTTTAACTACCCGCTGGATACCGAAACGCTGCTGCGCAAAAAGCGCCGCCTGCGCAAGGAACTGCTGGCCCAAAACCCGCACCCGCTGCAAAAACGCATCGCCATCCTGGGTGGTTCCACCACCAATGAGGTGGCAGACCAGCTGGGCCTGTTTTTGTTGCAATACGGCATTCAGGCGGAGTTCTACCAGAGCGAGTATGGCCAATATTGGCAGGACGCCATGTTCGGCACGCCGGAGCTGGATGGGTTCCACCCCGATGTCATTTATATCCACACCAACTGGCGCAACATCATCAATTTCCCCACAACGGCCACCCCGCAGGCGGAAATTGACGCCATGCTGAATGCCGAGTACAGCCGCTTTGAGCAGATGTGGCAGGCGCTGGAAGCCAAATTCCATTGCCCCGTCATCCAGAATAACTTTGACCGCCCCAACTACCGCCTGATGGGCAACCGCGATATCTGGGACCCGCATGGCCGTTCCAACTATCTCAGCCGCCTGAACCAGCGCTTTTACGCCTATGCCGCCGCGCATGAGGATTTTTATATCAATGATATTGACTATCTCAGCGCAGATTACGGCCTGACTGCCTGGGGGGATGCGTTCTTCTGGCATATGTACAAGTACGCCATGTGCCTGGATGCGATCCCGTCTTTGGCAAACAGCGTGGCAAACATTATCAAATCCCTGTATGGCCGCAACAAAAAAGCCCTGGTGCTGGATCTGGATAACACTCTCTGGGGCGGCATTGTGGGCGATGACGGTGTGGACGGCATTGCCATTGGCCCCGAAGTGCCGGAAGGCCAGGTGTACGCCGAGTTCCAGAGCTACTGCAAAGCCCTGCAGACCATCGGCGTGGTGCTGGCGGTGGATTCCAAAAATGACGAAGCCAACGCCCTGGCCGGCCTGAACCACCCGGACAGCGTGCTGCACCCGGATGATTTTGTCTGCATCAAGGCCAACTGGGATCCCAAAGATCAGAACCTGAAAGCCATCGCCGCAGAGCTCAGCCTTGGCGCCGACAGCTTTGTGTTTGCTGATGACAACCCGGCGGAGCGTGCTATTGTGGCCGCCCAGCTGCCCGGCGTGGCCACCCCGGTGCTGGATGGTGCCGAAAACTACATCAAGATGCTGGATCACGGCGGGTACTTTGAAACGACGATCCTTTCCGGCGACGACCTGAAAAAGACCGCGCAGTACCATGCCCGCGCCCAGGCCGCCCAGGCCCAGGCAGCTTTTGCCGATTACGGCCAGTATCTGGACAGCCTGGAAATGACGGCGACCATCCGCCCCTTTGAGGCGGTGTATATGCAGCGCATTGCTCAGCTGACCAACAAGAGCAACCAGTTCAACCTGACTACTCTGCGCTGCACTGAGGATGACATCCGTTCCATGGCAGAAAAGCCGGACTGGATCACCCTGTACGGCAAGCTGGTGGATAAATTTGCGGATAACGGCGTTGTTACCGTTGTGGCAGGGCAGGCCCAGGGCCAAACGCTCTGCCTGCGCCTGTGGCTGATGAGCTGCCGGGTGCTCAAGCGCGGCATGGAAGACGCCATGATGGACACCCTTGCCGCCAAAGCTGCCGCTGCAGGGTATACTGCGCTGGAGGGCTATTATTACCCCACTGCCAAAAACGCTATGGTGCGGGAATTTTATGCTGGGTACGGCTTTGAAAAAACGGCCGAGGATGCCGATGGCAACACCACCTGGCGCCTGGAACTTGCCGCTTACAATCCCCGCTGCCCCCATATAAAAATTGAAACCTGAGCCGCGGCGCATACCGCGCGGCAGATGGCAAACGTAAAGGAAGCTACATGCCCCATACAACCCCAAAACCCAGCCGCATTCCCGGCCCGCTGCACAAGGCGGGCCTGTTTGTGTTGTTTGCGGCCATCACGGCGGCGCTCTGCCTGCTGCTGAACTTTTTGCTGGTGGATGACCTGCACGCCTATTCCCGTGTGACGCTGGGGGAGTATTACGCCCAAGCGGATGCGGTGGATACTGTGTTTGTGGGTTCCTCCCACAGCTACCGCAGCTTTGACCCGGATACCATTGACCCCATTCTGGGCAGCCACAGCTTTAACCTTGGCACCAGCCAGCAGCAGCCGGATGGCTCCTATTGGCTTATTCGGGAAGCCGCCGCCAACAGCCCGCTGAAAACCGTCTATCTGGAAACCTTCTATACCGGCTATAATCAGCAAAAATCCAGCAATGTTCCGCTGGCCTGCTACCTGATCACCGATTACATGCGCGCGTCCTCGCCCTACCGTTACCAGTATCTGTGGGAGATGGGCGGTGCCGCGGCGTTTGCGGATCTGGTGTTCCCGGCGCGCCATGCTATTGCTGACCCCGGTGAGCTGCCGGCCCTGTGGCGCGGCAAGCTGACCGGCGGCTATAACGCGGGGAACTATGACTGGGTCACCTACCCGGACGAGGGCGAAGCCTACCGGGACCGCGGTTTTGTCTATACCGAGGGCACCAGCATCTGGGGGTTCGGCACCCTGATGCACGTGGATGCCAGCGCGCCAATCTCACCGTTTGGCCGGGCGAACCTGACCCGCATTGCCGAGTTCTGCAAAAAGCAGAACATCCGCCTGGTGCTGGTCACCGCCCCGCTGCCCAGCGCCTATGTGCAGGATACCCAGAACTACCAGGCCTATGTGGATGCCATGCGCAGCTTTGCCGCGGCCAACGGCACCCAGTATTGGGATTTTTCGCTCTTTAAGGATACCGACCTGCTGCCCATTGGCTTTGACGATTTTTCAGATATGCACCACCTGAACGGGCAGGGGGCAGAAACGTTCAGCAAGGCGTTCGCCACGGTGGCCGTCCGCAGCGCGGCGGGCGAGGATGTAAGCAGCCTGTTCTATGATACGGTTGCCGAAAAATTGGCCATATCGCCGGACAGCACCGTGCAGCAGGGGGAGGGCAACTGATGTTTTCTGTTACATCCCTTGGCTTTTTGCCGTTTATGGCGCTGTTTGTCTGCCTGTGGTACCGCGTGCCCCAGCCTTCCCGCTGGAAGCTGGTTCTGGCAGCCAACGTAGTGTTCTGCCTTTCCATTGATATCGGCGCGTTTTTTGCGGTAGCCCTTGCCACGGCAGTGGTGTGGCAGGCCGCGCAGAATGCGCAGCCAGAGCAGCCCAGCCGCCGCGGGTGGCTGGCACTGGGGCTGGCCGCAGCCCTGCTGCCGCTGCTGGTGCTCAAATACAGCGGCATGCTGGTGCCGGGCCTGCGGGATTTGTATAAGCCCTTTGGCCTTGCGTATTACAGCTTGCAGCTGGCGGGCTACCTGCTGGATGTGTGGCATGGTCGCACGGCACCTACGCCCAGCTATGCACGGCTGTGGTGCTATGCGGGCTTTTTCCTCTCGCTCACCCAGGGGCCGTTCAACCGCTATAATACCCTGATGCCCCAGCTGGAAGCCGCCCCAAAAACGTTTGAAACCCAGCGTTTGGTCAGCGGTTTGCAGCGCAGTGCGTGGGGGTATTTCAAAAAGTTTGCCATTGCGGACCGTGCGGCCATTGTGGTCAGCGCCGCCTTTGCGGACCCGGCGTCCTTTGACCGCAGTCAGCTGATTTTTGCCACGGTTATGTATTCGTTCCAGCTGTATGCCGATTTTTCCGGCTACACGGATATTGTGCTGGGCATGGGCGAGATCCTGGGCCTGCACCTGCCGGAAAACTTCCGCCAGCCGTTTTTTTCTGCCAGCGTCAAGGAGCTGTGGGCCCGGTGGCATATCAGCCTTTCGCAGTGGTTCCGGGATTATGTGTATATCCCACTGGGCGGCAACCGCAAGGGCATTGCCCGGCGGGATGCCAACCTGCTGCTGACCTTTTTGATCAGCGGGCTGTGGCACGGCGCCAACTGGACCTTCCTTGTCTGGGGTGGGCTGCACGGCCTGTGCCAGGTGGCGGAGGACCACATGCCCGCTCCGCTGCGCAAGCGCAAATCTCTGCCGCTGCGCATCGTGGGCGTGCCGCTGACATTTGCCATCTTTGTTACAACCTTTACCATCTTCCGCACCAGCAGTTTGGGCAATGCGGCGGCATACTTTGCCGGTATCCTGCATAACCCCGGGCACGAGGTGTTTGCCCAGTACTGGCTGCTAGGCCTGACCAGCAAGCTGGAACTGCTCTTGCTGTTGTTGGGCATTGCGTTGCTGGTGCTGGTGGATGTGCTGCATGAATGCGGCCTGCACCTGCGCGCCTGGGTCAACGCCGCGCCGCGCCCGGTGCGCTGGGCTGTGTACGAATTTGCCATTTTTGCCTTTTTGCTGATGGCAAGCTTTTATTCCAATACGGGCTTTTTGTATGCCCGGTTCTGAAAAGCAACAGCCCCGGGCAGTACCCATAAAAGGTGCCGCCTGGGGCTGTTTTTGTCTGTGTGGAAAATATAAAAAGGGAACAAAGCTTTCCCAAAAGCTGCTTATTCCTCGCCCTCAAATTTCATGCCCCAGGCCATGCGGATATCATACATCAGTTGGGTCAGGGCAATGCTTTGCTGCGGGGTATAAATGCTGCTGTGGTGCCTGCCAGTGGCAGTACAACGGCTTACTTCCCGAATCTGGTATTCAAAACCGTTCACATCAAAAGGAAAATCCAGTTCCTGCGGTGGCTGGCCGTCCAGTTCCAGCGTCATATGTTCGGCGTACTGGAAGTCCGGCAGGGTAATGCGGCCCTTAGTGCCCACAATGCAGGCCATGCGGGTAAGGCGCTGGCCGATGGTTTGCACCGATTCCGCCGTGCAGCCGCTGGGGTAGGCAAGCCGCAGTTTGCTGTATTCATCGGTGCCGTATTCTGTCAGGCGCAGCTCTTCTGTCTGCACGTTCTGGGGCTGCTGGCCGGTGACCATCTGCAAAAAGCCAAGGTTATAAATGCCAATATCCAGCAAAGCGCCACCGCCCAAAGCAGAGTTGAATTTGCGCTCGCGGCGGGCGCCTTCAGTGGTAAAACCGTATTGGCAGGTGATGGTTTGCAGCGTACCGATCACCCCATCCGCCAGCATCTGCTGCAATTTGGCATACAGCGGCAAAAAGCGAATCCAGAATGCTTCCATGATAAAAAGCTGCTTTTTTTCCGCCAGGGCATACAGCTCTTTGGCCTGCTCTGCATTGATGGTGAACGGCTTTTCGCACAGAACATGCTTGCCGTGCTCCAGGCAGAGCTTGCAGTTTTCGTAATGCAGGGCGTTGGGCGTAGCAATGTAGATGGCATCTACGGCGGGATCGGCGGCAAGCTCTTCATAGCTGGCGTGCCAGTGCGGGATGTTGTACTGCGCCGCAAAGGCTTTGGAACTTTCGGCCCGGCGGGAGCCGACTGCGGTAAGCCGCTCGCCCTCGGCAGCCATCGCATTGACTGTTGTGGCAAATTTGTTGGCAATGGTGCCGGTAGCTAAAATTCCCCAATTCATAAAATTACCTCCCATTAACAATGGTTCTTTGTGCACATCGTACCACAAGCAGGAAATTGCGGCAAGGAAACACGCGCAAAACAGCAAGAAAAAACAGACCCGGCAGGGGAACAGCAAAATCCGTTCCATCATGCCGGGTCTGAACTTATTATGGGGACAGAACAGGAAAATGCGGCACTGCCTTACGGGCGTACCTTGAACTCCTGCTCACAGTAAACGCAGCGGTAGCGTCCGCTGGGGGTCAGGGCAAAGATGTGGTCGCAGCCGGTCTCCAGGGAGGTAATGCAGCGGGGGTTGGTGCACTTGATCACGTTCACCAGGCGCTTGGGCTGGTCCGGGCGCACCTTGCGGGTCACATGACCGTTCTCAATAAAGGTCAGGCTGATCTGCGGGTCCACATAACCCAGCACATCAAAATTCAAGCCGGAAATATCGCCCTCGATTTTAATAATATCCTTTTTGCCGCTTTTCTGGCTGCGCACGTTCTGCAGCAGGGCCACGCTGGCTTCGCTCAGCTTTTCCAGCTCCAGCAGGTGATACAGCGAAAGCCCGGTCCCGGCGGTAATGTGGTCAATGACCACGCCGTTCATGATTTCATCAATATTCAGCATTCAAAAGCAACCTCCCCGGTTTTGGGGTCTTTCAGCCCCAGCAGCGTCATAATCAAAGCCATGCGCACATACACGCCGTTCTGTGCCTGCTCAAAGTAGGCGGCGCGCGGGTCATCGTCCACATCCAGCGTAATTTCGTTCACACGCGGCAGGGGATGCAGCACCGCCATGTCCGCCGGGGCAAGGTTCAGCTTTTCGGCGGTCAGGATGTAGCTGTCACGCAGGCGGATGTAATCTTCCTCATTGAAAAAGCGCTCGCGCTGCACACGGGTCATGTACAAAATATCGAGGTCCGGCAGAGCACCTTCCAGGTTGCGGGTCTCAATGTAGGGGATGCCGCGGGGCTCCAGTACTTCATTGATGATGTAATCCGGCACGCGCAGTTCTTCGGGGCTGATCAGGACAAACTTTACGTTGTCATAGCGGGCCAGGCTCTTGATGAGGGAATGTACCGTGCGGCCAAACTTCAGGTCGCCGCAGAAACCAATGGTCAGGTTGTCCAAACGGCCCTTGCGGCGGCGGATGGTCATCATGTCCAACAGGGTCTGGGTGGGGTGGCTGTGGCCGCCGTCACCGGCATTGATCACCGGGATCTTGCTGTAAAGGGAAGCGCGCAGCGGGGCCCCCTCTTTTGGGTGGCGCATGGCGGCAATATCCGCATAGCAGCTGATAATGCGGATGGTATCCGCAACGGTTTCACCCTTGGAAGCACTGGAAACACCGGCATCCGGGAAACCCAACACCTTGCCGCCCAAACGCAGCATCGCCGATTCAAACGAAAGGCGGGTGCGGGTGGAAGGCTCATAGAACAGTGTGGCCAGGCGCTTGCGGTCAGCTACATCCTGGTATGCTTCGGGGTCATCATGGATGCGGTCCGCAAGGTCCAGCAGCTTTTGGGTTTCTTCCTTTGTAAAGTCAAGGGGATCAATCAAATGTCTCATCAACAGCCATCCTTTCCTTATGGTGTATCTGAAAACAAAGAAAATGACGGATATTTTGCAAACACAAGCAGGATGTAAGGCAAAGAGCCGCCGGAATCCTTTGTGGATTCCAAGGCTTTTTAACGCAAAATCTCGCTGTGTTTGTAGAAATAGACGATATTTTCGACTTTTCAGATACACCTTGGTCAAACGGTGCCATGCGCGGGGCAGGCACACGTTCGGGAAATACGTTCAAACTGGCAGTGCGGCAAAGCTGGCCGCAAACCTGGCTTATTATATCATACTTGCCCGGCAAATAAAACCCATTAACCCCCAAAAACGTCCGCTTTTTTTGAGGCAATTTTACAAAAGCGGTCAAAATGCGCGGCAAAGCCGGTGCAGCCTTTACCGGACCTTTACATCCTGGTGGCTCAACAGCAGCTGGACCACAAGCAAAATCAGCGCCAGCCAGCCAACACAGGCCAAAGCGAAGCCTAGGTAGCTGTCCGCCAGCATATCACTGCTCTGGTTAGCGTTCATGCCGCGCTGCATCAGGCAATAGGGCCAGACGTACCAGTAGCCCCGGCTGGCCAGCAGCATGCCGGAAACACCCCCGGCCAGCCCCAAAAACACCGGCAAGGCAAAGCTGCGGATCACCATGGAAAATAGCAGCTGCGCCGCCACCACGGCCAGCCCGCCCAGTACACTGCGCACCAGGTAAAAGATGGTAATGGCCGGCGGGGGCGCTGTGAACCCGGCGAACACCCGGCCGCAGAACCAGTACAATACAAACACAAATGCCTGAGTCAGCAGTACCAGCTTTGTCACCACAAGCAACTTGGCAAGAAACAGGTAAAAGGGCGGCACCGGCTCCGCCATAATCAGGTTCCAGTTGTGGCCTATGTGCTCCAGCCGCCACAGGTACGCCGCGTATACCGCCACCATGCAGGGGAAGAAAAACAGCGAGTAAAATAATGTGTGCTGGGTCCACAGACTGTACCAGCCGTCCCGCAAAATTTCAAGGTTTTGCAGGTAGTTGAAGGTTCCGTACCCGGCGGAAATGATGGGCAGAATAAAAAACATAAACCAGATGGGCGAAGCGTGCAGTTTGCGGTTTTCTGCACGGATACAACGCAGCAGCATGGGTCACACCTCCTTGTTCCGCATGGCATACCACGCGGCAAAAAACAAAATACCGGCCAAAACCACCGTGGCAACCAGCAGCGGCCACTGGAACGGCACAATCATGTAGGTGACTACTTTGCTGGCCTGGTCCCAGTCCGCAATCCGGTAGGTGTTCAGAGGGATAAAATACCCCCACGGCACAAAATAGCCGACCCATGCCGGCATAAAGGCACTGAACAGTCCCAGCAGCGTGCCAAGAATGCCCACACACAAAGCGGGCAGGGGATTGGCCAGCAGCACTGTCAAAAGCAGCTCAGAGAAAAAAATCATGCAGTCCACGGCAAAGGTGCAGCCCCAGAGATAGGCAGCCTGGCCTGCGGCGGGGTAGGGCTGCGTGTAATGCTGCAAGTGCCCGATCAGCGGGGCGCCCGCAGCTTCCAGCGTGACGATCAAAAAGAGCTCCGCCAGCCCCAGCGCTGCCTTTGCGGCAAACAGGCTGCGGCGGCTTTGTAGGGTATACAGCAGTTTGGGCGTACAGCCTTTGACTTCCACATCCCAAAGCCTGCTTGCCAGAATCGCCATGGCCAACGGCATTAAAATGGTATTGATGATGGGCAGGCTGTAAAACAGGGCACTATGAGCGGATGCCAGCTCGTCAGCACCGGTCGGCGCAGCGGACTGGCACCAAAGCAGCGCCATGACCGGCACCAGCAGGCAGACAATCAGATCATGCCGGCGGCGGGCCTTTTGCAGCTCGGCGCGGATGCTTGTGTACATGTCAGCCCACCTCCTTGCCGGTTTGCGTGTTGGTCAGGCTCAGGAAAATTTCTTCCAGATTCTTGGTCTGCCGCTCCACGCCAACCACCCCGGCCCCCTCGGCGGCAAGATCCTGCACCAGCGCGGCCAGGCGGGCATCCTCCATGGTGGGCAGCAGGCAGCCGTTGTCCGCAGGCTGCGGGGTCAGGCCGTAGCGGCGCAGCACGGCGGCCCCGCGGTCCGGAGCCAGCAGGCGCAGAACAACATTGCCGCGGCTGTGGCGCTGCAATTCCGCCAGCGGGCCTTCAAACAGCAGCTGGCCGTGGTTGATGATGCCCACCTGGCTCACAATCTGCTCCATCTCGCCCAGCAAATGGCTGGAAATCAGCACCGTGGCACCGCAGGCATCTGGCATATCGTGGATCAATGCACGCATTTCCTGGATGCCAGCCGGGTCAAGACCGTTGGTGGGTTCATCCAGGATCAGCAGCCTGGGGCTGCCCAGCAGAGCCATGGCAATGCCCAGGCGCTGTTTCATGCCAAGGGAATACTGCCCCACCTTGCGCTTTCGGTCTGCCTGCAGGTGTACAATTTCCAGCACGCGGTCGATGTCTTTGTAGGGCACGCCTTTCAGGTCGGCTACAATTTCAAGGTTTTCCTGCGCAGTAAGGTGCAGGTAGCCGGATGGCGACTCAATCAAACTGCCGGTCTGGCGCAGCAGCTCCAGCCGGGTACGCTCCGTCAATGTGCGGCCCAGCAGAGCCACGCTGCCCGCCGTGGGGTGAACCAGCCCCAGCAGCATTTTCATGCTGGTAGATTTACCCGCGCCATTTGGCCCAATAAAACCATACACACACCCCTGCGGAACATGCAGGTCCAGATTGTGAACCACGGTGCGGCCACCATAGGTTTTGCACAGCCGTTTTGTTTCAATTACATATTGCATGGCTAACACTCCTTTGTTCATCTTTTGGGAACAAAGGCATGGTAACACGCCGACCTTAACCTGCCACAAAGCCCAGCTTAAGTTTAGCTTAATTCTGCCCGGCGGCTCTATCGGCAGCCCGGTGCTCGTATTATAATAAAAGCACAAAGGGGGCGCACCCATGCAAACCATTTATGATGCTAAAATTTTGATTGTGGATGACAACCAGGATCTGCTGAACCTTGTTACCACGGCGCTGCGCAGCACCGGCTACAACCAGCTGACCGCCTGCACCGGCTGCGCAGCGGCCCAAGCGGCATTTGCCGCCAACCGCCCGGACCTGATGATTTTGGACATCAACCTGCCGGATGGGGACGGCTTTACCCTGTTCCGCACGCTGCACAGCATGGCGGATATCCCGGCGCTTTTTCTTTCTGCCCGCGATGCTGACGCCGACCGGCTGTTTGGTCTGGGACTGGGCGCGGACGACTACCTGACCAAGCCGTTTTTAACGCAGGAGCTTTTGCTGCGCATCCAGCGTATTTTGCAGCGCTGCTATCGGGACGAACTGCGGCGGACTGCTGCAAAAACGCTCCAGCTGGGTCAGCGCACGGTGTATCTGGCCGATGCTTTGGTCCGCCTGCCGGATGGCACCGCCCAGCCCCTGACCGCCACCGAGCGCGCTCTGCTGCAAAAGCTGGCCGAAAACCGCGGCCATATCGTTACTTATGACGCGGTGTGCGAAGCCGTGTGGGGGGCAGACTATTACGGGTACGAGAACAGCCTGAATGTTCACATCCGCCACCTGCGGGAAAAGCTGGAACCCAACCCCAGCAAGCCGCAGTACCTTTTAACGGTGCGGGGCATCGGCTATAAATTGGCAGAGGAGAACGCACAATGAAAACTTTTGCAGCCCTGATCCGCCGCTATGTGCTGGCCACAGCCGCTATTGTGCTGCTGGTGGGCGGTTTGCTGGTGGGGCAGATTTTTTATGTGGGGTTCAAGTCCAACGCGGTGGATGCAACAGGCTACCGGGTCGGCGCCTTGGCTGATGCCCTAAAACAAACCGAAACCGGCCTGCAATGGGGTCGGGAACATACCCCGGCGGAATGGATGCAGGGCTATGCCTGGGCCATGGTGCTGGACGATAATGGCAATGTCATCTGGCAGCAAGACCTGCCGCAAAAGCTGAATCACCGGTACACGGCATCGGAAGTTGCCGTGTTCTCCCACTGGTACCTGGCCAATTACCCCGGATTACGGGCTGTTTGTTGTGGCGGAACCGGTTGGAACCTGCTGGAAGTATAACATCGACATGAAGCAAAAAATGATAATAATGCTGGCCAAAAGCATTCAGCCCACCATGGTGGAGCTCCTGCTGGTGGTGCTGGGGTGCTGCCTGTTCTTCAGCTGGCGCGGGAGCAAAAGCCTGCAAACCGTAACAGCCGGGCTGGATACCTTGGCGCAGGGCGGTACGGTCAGACTGCCTGCCGCCGGCTTTGCGGGGGAGCTTGCCCAAAAGCTGAACGAAACCAGCGAGCAGCTGCGCCGCCGCAATGAGATCATTGCCCGGCGGGATACCGCCCGAACCGAGTGGATCGCCGGGGTCAGCCATGATATCCGCACTCCGCTGGCACTGATCCTGGGCTGGGCGGAACAGCTGCAGCGGGATGCCACCCTGCCCGCAGCAGCTAGACAGAAAGCGGGCGGCATCTGCACCCAGTGCGAAAAAATCCGCAGCCTGATTGAGGACCTGAACCTGACCAGCAAGCTGCAATACGGCGCTCAGCCCCTGCGCCGCCGGTCCACCCAGGCGGGGCCGTTTTTGCGCCGGGTGGTGGCGGCTTTTTGTGAGAACCCCCTGGCCGCCCGCTGCACACTGGATTGCAGCATTACCCCGGCAGTAGAAACCGCCATCCTGCACGCTGATGCCGCTCTGCTGACCCGTGCGCTGGAAAATGTGCTGCAAAACGCCGTGCGCCATAATGCGGGGCCGATCACGCTGGCTTTCCACGCGGATGCCGACGAAACAGCGCTGCACCTGACCATACAGGATGACGGCACCGGCTACCCGCAAAGCGTGCTGGCCGTGCTGAACGGCGAACCGGAAGGGGAGAACGCCCCGCATATTCTGGGCCTGCATGTAGTGGAGCAAATCATAAACGCCCACGGCGGCAGCGTGCAGTTTGTCAACCGGGACCCCCACGGTGCAAAAGTGATGATGCAGCTGCCACTGGCCAAAGACGAAAACGAAAAATAATACCCAAGGCAACACCGCACAATTCCCGCCTAGCGGCTTAAGCACCGCTCCGGCGGCTGCGGCACGGCATCTGCGTTGCCAAAATGC
>OMDZ01001275.1_pt1 | contig 12433 bp, 10 predicted proteins | sample 1673641 | NCBI WGS metagenome assembly OMDZ01 (sample SAMEA103958117, study PRJEB25191) | human gut metagenome | biome: human-associated habitat [ENVO:00009003]; feature: intestine environment [ENVO:2100002]; material: feces | place: Germany | collected 2013/2015
AACTCATGATGAAACCTCCCAGCCTATAAAAGTGTTTATTATTCATTATAACGTAATTGCACATAAAATCAAAACAGAAATTTAACAAAATCGCTTGCAGATAAGCACTCCGTAATCTATAATGACATAAGAATACATGTTGCTTTTACGTAATCAATGAGATGGCAGCAGATAACATATGTTATGTTTTTTTATTGTTTACACCACAGTGTGGCAAACAGCAATTACGTGACGTTTCAAAGATTGTAAAACAGCAGCATAGCGAATAAACAATTAGGAGGAAAACATGGATCAGGAAAAGGTCATAGTCATAGACTTTGGTGGTCAGTACAATCAGCTTGTTGCGCGCCGTGTCCGCGAGTGCAACGTGTACTGTGAGATTTACTCATACAAAATAGACATTGAGAAAATCAAAGAAATGAATCCAAAGGGCATCATCCTTACAGGAGGTCCAAACAGCTGTTATGAAGAGGATTCTCCATCATACCGGAAAGAGCTGTTTGAGCTGGGAATACCGGTGCTTGGCATCTGCTATGGTGCACAGTTTATGGCTTATACCAACGGTGGAAAGGTAGAACCTGCCAATACTCGTGAGTATGGCCGTGCACACTTGGCAACGTTCGATCATGAGAATCCCTTGTTGAAAGGTATCCGTGAACACTCTCAGGTATGGATGAGTCACGGAGATACAATCACAGCTATCCCTGAAAATTTCGAAATCATCGCTTCTACCGACAAAGTTGCTGTAGCAGCTTATCAGGCTAAAGGAGAAAAACTTTGGGGTGTGCAATTCCATCCGGAAGTATTCCACAGCGAAGATGGTACTCAACTGCTGAAAAACTTCGTGGTTGACATCTGCGGCGGAAAGCAAGACTGGAGTGCTGCATCATTTATCGAAACAACCGTAGCCGAATTGAAACAGCAATTGGGCAACGACAAGGTTGTACTCGGTCTGAGTGGCGGTGTCGACTCATCAGTAGCAGCCGTATTGCTGAACAAAGCGATCGGTAAAAACCTGACCTGTATTTTTGTAGACCATGGTATGTTGCGTAAGAATGAGTTTAAGAATGTTCTTCATGATTACGAATGTCTAGGTCTGAACGTTATCGGTGTAGATGCAAGCGAAAAATTCTTCAGTGAACTGGCAGGCGTAACCGAACCGGAACGCAAGCGCAAGATTATCGGTAAAGGCTTTATCGATGTGTTCGATGAAGAAGCTCACAAGATACAAGATGTAAAATGGCTGGCTCAGGGAACTATCTATCCTGACTGCATCGAATCTCTGTCAATTACAGGTACTGTAATCAAGAGCCACCACAACGTAGGTGGTTTGCCAGAAAAAATGAACCTGAAACTATGCGAACCTCTTCGCCTGCTGTTCAAAGACGAAGTTCGTCGTGTAGGTCGTGAATTAGGCATGCCAGAGCATCTTATCACTCGCCATCCGTTCCCGGGACCGGGACTTGCCGTACGTATCCTCGGTGATATTACACGCGAAAAAGTACGTATCCTGCAAGACGCCGATGATATCTTTATCCAAGGTTTGCGCGATTGGAAAGTAAAAGATGCAAACGGTAATGAAACAGCTCTTTACCATCAAGTATGGCAAGCTGGTGTTATCCTGCTTCCAGTACAAAGCGTTGGTGTAATGGGTGATGAACGTACTTACGAACGTGCCGTTGCATTGCGCGCTGTCACAAGTACTGATGCCATGACTGCCGACTGGGCTCACCTGCCTTACGAATTTATGGCAAAAGTGTCAAATGACATCATCAACAAGGTAAAAGGCGTAAACCGCGTTTGCTACGATATTTCTTCAAAACCACCCGCCACAATCGAGTGGGAATAAAAGAATAATATCCCAGTCCAAGCACAGATTACACGAGTTCCTTTCAGGTAAAAACATCTGATAAATTCGTGAAATCTGTGCTTTATTTTTCACCTCATTTTAGTATCCAGTAACAAAAGAAACATCATGTACACAAAATATATGGCATATCTTCTGTCGGGACTACTCTTGAGCACCCAGACAAGTCCCTGTATGGCAATAACAGATGAGCCAAAAGCATCGACAAACATACAAAAGAGTCAATGGAAAGGAAAAAGAGTCGCCTTCCTGGGTGATTCCATCACCGATAAAAAGCATGTAGGAACCACCAAAAATTATTGGCAATATCTGGCAGAAATGCTGGGAATCGAACCGCTGGTTTATGGCATCAATGGCAATCAATGGAACGGTGTATTGAAACAAGCACAAAGGCTGAAAGCTGAAATCGGAAATGAAGTAGATGCCATTATCATCTTTGCCGGGACAAACGATTATAATGCCGGAGTTCCCTTAGGAGAATGGTATACGTTCAGCTACGAAGAAACAACTGTAAAAGGTGGAGGAAAAGAAGTACGCAAGAGAAGGAATACCGATCTGAACAGCAATACATTCCGTGGTAGAATCAATGAAGCCCTCAGTTACCTGAAACAAAACTTTCCCGACAAACAAATTATTTTAATGACTCCAATACACCGGGCTCAAGCACGTTTCAGCAATGAAAACATTCAGCCAGAGGAAGCCTTTCCCAATAAACTAGGATTATACGTAGACGAGTATGTAAACATCATAAAGGAAGCCGGAAACGTATGGGCTGTTCCAGTAATAGATTTAAACAGCATCAGCGGATTATATCCAATGTTTGACACCCATGCCCAATATTTCCACGATGAAGTGACTGACCGCCTTCACCCTAATGCAAAAGGACACTACCGTATGGCAAAAGCTATCATGTATCAACTACTGGCCTACCCTGCCGATTTTGAATAAAGGAACATACAGCTTATAATACAGACGGGCTCATGCAAACCGCTTTCTTTGTAAAGCATACTGCATGAGCCCGTAATATTTTTCAACAGAAGAATGATCAGAAAGGCAAATCATCTTTCTCATCCGATGCAGCAAAGTCAACCGGAGCAGCCGGTGCAGCATTCATCGGAGGGAAAGGAGCATCCATAGGCGGCATCTGCTGAGCAGCAGAAACGCGTTCTACCTTCCAGGCACGGATACTATTAAACCAACGTCCCTGCCATTCACGAGCATCTATATCAAAAAAGACATTCAATTCTTCACCTACCTGAATATTAAACTGCTGTATCTTGTCTGCCCCAAACACATCAAAACACATCCGACGAGGATACTGGTCGTGAGTTTCGATGACATATTCCTGTACCTTCCATTCATTACCACTCTTAGAAACACCACCTCTGGGTTCAAGAACTGCTATAACTTTTCCTGCTAATTCCATATTTTAAGTTTTTAAATCGGTCACGAAATTACGCTTTTCCGAAGAAGAAAACTAATTTTTACCCTCTTTTTTGCAATGTATCTACAATCTTTTCGTAACTTTGGCAAGATTAACAGCACACTGCAAAGTGCTTTATTATCCGGACAAAAACATTCGTCCGAAAGACATATTTTGATATAATTTAGAAAATAATTAATATACGAAAGACCATGAAATTTATTGTTTCAAGTACAGCCTTATTCAGCCACTTACAGGCTATCAGTCGTGTTATCAACTCAAAAAACTCATTACCGATATTAGATTGTTTTCTTCTGGAATTACAAGACGGAACATTGTCGATGACTGCTTCCGACAATGAAACCACATTGTCTACTTCCATCGAAGTGAACGAGTTCGATGGCGACGGCCGTCTTGCCGTTTCATCAAAAACGCTACTGGAAGCTCTGAAGGAAATTCCTGAACAACCATTGAGTTTCCAAATTAACCCAAGCAATTTGGAAATCACTGTACAATACCAAAACGGTAAATATAGTTTAATGGGACAGAATGCAGACGAATATCCGCAAACACAGGAACTGGGCAGTAATGCCGTACAAGTCAACATCCCTGCTGATGTCCTCATGGGTGGAGTAAACCGCAGCATCTTTGCAACAGCCGACGACGAATTGCGTCCGGTAATGAACGGTATCTATTTTGATATAACTCCAGAAGACATTACTCTGGTAGCTTCTGACGGTCATAAACTAGTTCGCTGCAAAACATTTGCTGCACATAGTGATGAAAAAGCTGCATTCATTTTGCCTAAGAAGCCTGCAAACCTACTTAAGAACCTGTTGCCGAAAGAACAAGGTGATGTACAAATCGGTTTCGACGACCGCAATGCTTCATTCACTTTAGAAAATTATCGCATGGTCTGCCGTCTGATCGAAGGACGTTACCCTAATTACAATTCGGTAATTCCTCAAAACAATCCACATAAAGCAACCATCGACCGTGCTGCATTTATCAGCGCATTACGTCGTGTTTCTGTATTTTCTTCTCAGGCCAGCAGTCTTATCAAACTGAGTCTGTCTGAAAATCAGATGAAAATCTCAGCACAAGACATCGACTTCTCTACCTCTGCAGAGGAAACAATCATCTGCCAGTATGAAGGCAATGCTATGAGTATCGGATTCAAGTCATCATTCCTGATTGACATCCTGAACAATCTTTCTGCACAAAATGTAGTTATCGAACTGGCAGATCCGTCGCGTGCAGGAGTCATCGTACCGGAAGAACAGGAAGAAAATGAAGATATCCTGATGCTGCTGATGCCGATGATGCTGAACGACTGATAAAAAACTAACTTCAGAGCTATTTAAAGCTTAAACAAAAATATTGTATATGAAACTGAATTTAAAGAACCCGTTGGTTTTCTTCGATCTGGAAACGACGGGAACGAACATAAATACAGACCGTATAGTCGAGATTTGCTACCTGAAAGTATATCCTAACGGAAACGAGGAAAGCAAAACAATGCGTGTCAATCCGGAGATGCATATACCGGAAGCTTCTACTGCCATCCACGGTATTCACGACGAAGATGTTGCCGACTGTCCGACATTTAAGGAAATAGCTAAAGACATTGCTCGCGACCTGGAAGGAGCAGACATTGCCGGATTTAACTCCAACCGTTTCGACGTACCGGTGCTTGTCGAAGAATTTTTACGCGCAGGTATAGACATTGACCTTACCAAACGTAAATTTATTGATGTACAGGTTATTTATCACAAGTTGGAACAGCGCACTTTATCAGCTGCATATAAATTTTATTGCGGAAAGAATCTGGAAGATGCCCATACCGCTGAAGCAGACACACGTGCAACTTATGAGGTGCTGAAGGCCCAGCTTGATCATTATCCGGACGTATTGGAAAATGATATCAAATTCCTGTCCGAATATTCTACCTACAGCAAGAATGTAGATTTTGCAGGACGTATTGTATTTGATGACAACGGCGTAGAAGTGTTCAATTTCGGTAAATACAAAGGAATCTCTGTAGCAGAGGTATTACAGCGTGATCCGGGATACTATGGCTGGATATTAAACGGAGACTTTACACTGAATACAAAAAATGTATTGACAAAAATCAGATTGCGCGAAAGCGGATTGGTGAAATAAGTATAATGAAAGGGAAAAAAATAGTATTAGGTATTACAGGCAGTATTGCAGCCTACAAAGCTGCGGTACTGACACGCTTGTTGATAAAGAAAGGCGCAGAAGTACAAATCGTCATCACCCCGGCTGGAAAAGAATTTATTACTCCTATTACACTATCGGCACTGACTAGCAAACCTGTTATCAGTGAATTCTTTTCACAACGCGACGGAACATGGCACAGTCACGTCGACTTAGGACTGTGGGCTGACGCAATGGTCATAGCTCCTGCCACAGCTTCCACCATTGGTAAGATGGCACATGGTATTGCAGACAATATGCTGGTCACAACTTACCTCTCGATGAAAGCTCCGGTATTCGTTGCTCCGGCAATGGACCTGGATATGTTTGCACATCCCTCTACTCAACATAATCTGGATATCCTCCGTTCATACGGAAACCATATCATCGAGCCAGCTTCGGGCGAACTGGCCAGCCATCTGGTTGGTAAAGGAAGAATGGAAGAACCTGAAAAAATAGTGGAAGCACTGGAAAACTTTTTTGCCAAACAAGAAGATTTGAAGGGCAAAAAAGTAATGATAACAGCCGGTCCTACTTACGAAAAAATAGATCCGGTACGTTTCATCGGCAACTACTCTTCCGGAAAGATGGGTTATGCACTGGCAGAAGTTTGTGCTGAACGTGGTGCGGAAGTGACACTAATCAGTGGTCCTGTAAACCTGAATGTATCTCATCCTAACATTCACCGCATAGATGTAGAAAGTGCAGAGCAAATGTATCAAGCAGCCAAAGAAGCATATGCTCAGGCAGATGCAGGTATCCTCTGTGCTGCCGTTGCCGACTTTACTCCGGAACAAACTGCCGATCATAAAATAAAGCGTGAGAAAGACGATCTGGTATTACGTCTGAAGCCAACTCAGGATATAGCTGCTGCACTTGGAAAAGAGAAAAAGCCACATCAGCTCCTGGTCGGATTCGCATTAGAAACTAATGACGAGATTCTGCATGCCCAAGATAAACTCGTACGGAAAAATTTTGACTTCATCGTACTCAATTCCTTGAACGATAAAGGTGCCGGCTTCCGTTGCGATACCAATAAAATTACCATCATCGAACGACAAGGAGAAACTCCTTATCCACTAAAAGGGAAAAAGGAAGTAGCTGAAGATATTATTGACAAACTTGCCTCTATACTTCACTAAGCTCACCGAAAGGAATACATATGTTACAGTCCATTTACATACAAAACTATGCATTAATCGACAAGCTGGATATCAATTTCACATCCGGCTTTTCGGTTATTACAGGTGAAACAGGAGCCGGAAAATCTATCATTTTGGGAGCTATCGGATTATTATTGGGACAGCGTGCTGATGTAAAAGCGATTAAAAATGGAGCATCAAAATGCATTGTCGAAGCCCATTTTCATATTTCAAATTATGGAATGGAATCTTTTTTTGCTGAAAATGATATCGAATATGATCCAGAAGAATGTATTCTCCGCCGGGAGGTTTCAATAAATGGTAAAAGCCGCGCCTTTATCAATGATACTCCGGCTTCGCTGGCACAAATGAAACTTTTGGGCGAAAAATTGATTGATGTGCATAGCCAGCATCAGAACCTGCTCCTTAACAAGGAAGGATTTCAGTTGAACATTCTCGACATTCTGGCACAAGATGATAGACAGCTCGCTCAATATCAGCAAGTATATACCGACTATAAACAGGTATGTCGGGAGCTGGATGATTTTATCGCACAAGCTGAAAAAAGTCGCCAAGACGAAGATTATATTCGTTTCCAACTGGAACAGCTGGAGGAAGCTAACCTACAAGAAGGCGAACAAACAGAATTGGAGCAAGAAGCAGATACGTTAAGTCATGCGGAAGAGATAAAAGCCGGACTATATAAAGCCGAACAGCTGATTGACGGAGATGAAGGCGGTGCACTTTCACATACCAAAGAGTGTATGCAAACCCTGCAAGCCATATCGCGTGTATATGCTCCTGCCTCCGATTGGGCTGAAAGGCTGAACAGCTGTTATATTGAGCTGAAAGACATTGCACACGATTTATCCGGAGCTGAAGAAGAAATAGAATTTAACCCTTCACGACTGGAATATGTAAACGAGCGGCTGAATCTGATATATAGCCTTCAGCAAAAACACCGGGTAGAATCAACAGAAGCACTTATTGAGCTGACAGCACACTATCGACAGCAACTGGATGCTATTACTTCATTCGACGATCGCATTGCCGAATTGAATCAGCATAAGGAGAAGCTGTATAACGCTGTATTGGAACAAGCCTCCCAACTAACAGCACTTCGCACTGCTTCTGCACGACATATAGAAGAGCATATGAAGTCCCTACTCGTCCCGTTGGGTATGCCCAATGTACGTTTTGCAGTAGAGCTTACTCCGCGCAAAGAACCAGATGCCAACGGAATGGACAGCGTGACGTTCCTTTTCTCTGCCAACAAAAACGGAACTTTACAAAATGTGGCTTCCATTGCTTCCGGTGGCGAAATTGCCCGTGTAATGCTTTCACTAAAAGCTATGATTGCCGGAGCCGTAAAACTGCCGACCATCATTTTCGATGAAATCGATACGGGCGTTTCCGGCTCTATTGCCGAAAAAATGGCACTCATCATGCAAGACATGGGACGCCAGAACCGTCAGGTTATCAGCATTACCCATCTTCCACAAATTGCAGCACGAGGCATTGCGCATTATAAGGTATACAAAGAAGATACAGAAACAGGAACAAACAGCTACATTCGTCTGCTGAACAATGACGAGCGTATAAAAGAAATAGCCAATATGTTAAGTGGAAGTACGCTGACTGAGGCTGCACTGAACAATGCACGTGCACTGTTGGAAGGAAATTCAAATCTTTAAACGAAATTAGAAAACAGCATATGATTGAAAAAAATGAAATGATATTCGGCGTAAGAGCCGTCATAGAAGCCATACAGGCAGGCAAGGAAATCGATAAGGTACTGGTAAAAAAAGATATCCAAAGCGACTTATCGAAAGAGCTTTTTGCTGTATTAAAGGAAACATTCATCCCTGTACAACGTGTACCGGTAGAGCGTATCAACCGTATTACAAAGAAAAACCATCAGGGAGTAGTTGCCTTCATCTCTCCTATTACCTACCAGCGTACGGAAGACATTGTACCTTTCCTGTTTGAACAAGGAAAAAATCCGTTACTGATCATGCTGGACGGACTGACTGATGTACGCAACTTCGGAGCCATTGCACGTACTTGTGAATGTGCCGGAGTAGATGCTATTATTATCCCTTCAAAAAATAGTGTCAGCGTAAATGCCGATGCAATCAAGACTTCAGCAGGAGCATTGCATACCATTCCCGTATGTCGCGAAAACAACCTTACAAACACTATCAAGTTCTTAAAAGATAGTGGATTCAAAATTGTAGCAGCAACCGAAAAAGGTGACTACGACTATACCAAAGCAACTTATACTGATCCAACTTGTATCATTATGGGTGCAGAAGACACCGGTGTTCCTTACGAGCATCTTGCTTTATGCGACGAATGGATAAAAATACCTCTGTTTGGCTCCATCGAGTCACTCAACGTATCTGTAGCTGCAGGAATCCTGATTTACGAAGCTGTCAAGCAACGTGGATTCACAAATGAAGAATAAAACGTAAATGCTAAAGACACATGAAAAAGACAATACTCATATTAGCTTGTGGAATGTCTTTCCTTACAGGATTTTCACAAGAACTCCCCAAATGGGCAAATAAGGCCAAAAAGGCTGTATTCTCGGTTATCACCTACAACAAGGATAATCAAATTCTGAATACAGGAAACGGATTCTATATAGATGAACAGGGAACAGCTGTTTCCGACTACAGTCTGTTTAAAGGAGCCGACCATGCAGTCATTGTTACCGCTGATGGTAAAGAACTACCTATAAAATATATTATGGGTGCAAACGACATTTACGATGTCGTTAAGTTCAAAACGGAATTCGACAAAAAGGCAGCAGCTTTACAACCAGCATTACAAGCTGCTACACCAGGAGAAACAGTTTACCTGCTTCCCTACTCAACACAGAAATCTGCCAACGGACAGAATGGAACGATTGCCAAGATTGACACGATAGGGAATAACTCTTTCTACTATACGTTGAATATGCAAACGACAGATAAAACTGTAAGCTGTCCGATAATGAACGGAAATGGCGAAGTACTGGGACTTATTCAAAAAAATTCTGATCCGGAAAGTAAAGAAAGCTATGCTATTGGAGTAACTTATGCTTCATCACTATCTATCAGTGCACTATCGGTAAATGATTTTACGCTAAACTCTATCGGTATAAAGAAAGGGCTTCCTGAAGATGAATCACAAGCATTGGTTTATCTCTACATGGCAGCATCTACACTCGATCGTGACAGTTACCTGGGATTGTTAAACGATTTCATCAGCCAATATCCAGAGAATCAGGAAGGGTATCTGCGCCGTGCTACCTGTTACATAAATTTCGGTGATGACAGTCACAATGCACTTGCCGAAGAAGATCTGAAGAAGATGCTCGACATTGCCAAACAAAAAGATGATGCCCATTATAATATTGCCAAATTGATTTACAGTTACCAGTTGAATAAAGGAGACAAGTCTACATATGCAGACTGGACTTTCGAACGGGCACTTAATGAAATCAATACAGCTATCCAGATAACCCAACAGCCCATCTATTATCAGGTACAGGGAGATATTTATTTTGCCATGCAGAAATACGCTGAAGCTTTTGCAGCTTATGATACGGTAAACAAAAGCTCACTTGCATCGGCAGCTACATTCTATTCAAGTGCAAAAGCAAAAGACTTGATGGAAGGTGTAGACAAAAAAGAAGTCGTTGCACTAATGGATAGTGCTGTAGCACGCTTTAATAAACCATACGGAAAAGATGCAGCTCCATACCTGTATGAACGTGCGGGAGCCAAAACAGCTGTTAAAGATTTCCGGGGAGCCGTAGCAGATTACAACGATTTTTATGATGCCATGATGGGACAAGTTTCTGCCGAATTTTATCTGATCCGCACGCAGGCAGAAATGCAATGCCGCATGTTCCAACAAGCTATAAACGATATTAATAAAGCTATCGAACTGGATCCTCAAAATGTAAATTACTGGGTAGAAAAAGGAGGAGTATGTTTACGTGTCAACCAAACAGCAGAAGCTGTTCAAGCTCTCGAAAAGGCAATCTCTATTGATTCGCAAAACGCTCCAGCCTATCGTATGTTAGGTTATATTCAGGTTCAGCAGAAACAGACAGAAAAAGGTATTGCTAATCTGAAAAAGGCTAAAGAACTGGGCGATGAAGTAGCCATTGGGTTGCTCGAAAAATACAGCAAATAAGAAAAGCAACTAAAGGGAATTCATCAATGAATTTCACTGGATATAGAAAGAGCCATAGTAAATCTGTTTTTGGGAATACTATGGCTCTTCCGTTATTCATAAAAAGAAATAACAATCAATGATGTTTGGTAAACTACAAACGATCTAACTCATTAAAGTATTGCTGATGAATTCACCATTTCTCAATCTATAAGATACTGTCGACTTCCAAATTTGTACTCAGAGGATATACATAGAGTAAATATGCAGCAAGTAGTTGTACCTTATAAGTAAATTATTGGGTTGCGTAACAATCTATTATCTCTTTACTATCTTTTATTTAAAAGTATTTATACTCTTTGTCTGTATTAATGTTAGAATATTTAATACCTGACTAATAAATTCTTACTAGAAACAGAAGTAACTGAATCAGCGTTTCAAGAGTCCTATTTTCAGATTCAGTTTAAAATAATAAACTCCATTTTCACGCTCCAGATATCCATATTTATCTTTCTCTGTTGAACCTTTTTCTAAACGTGAATTATAGAAAAGGAAATCGGCAAAGACCTGACGGTAAGCACGCTGATAGCACAAAACATCTCCATCACCTGTCACAAACAGAAAACCGCATATAGCTGATTCAATTCCATTGTAAAGTTTGGCCGGACGCATACCTGTAGCAAGTGCCAATAAAAATTCTTTTATTTTATACTCATAAAAACCGTGCTTGTTTATCAGTTCGTCCTTTATTTTTAGAGGATTCAGCTGTTTTATCGCTTCTGTAAGCTCAGATACTTTCGTAATACCATCCAGCCACATCAAACGTGTCATTTCAGCGAGCAAACGTCCCATGTGAAGATCAATCATAGAAAGATTACTTCGGAATATCTTATCTGCTACATCATTATATTTCAAAACTCCTCCTAAACGTTCTATCATCAGCATTCGGGATATGACGTCGTCTTCCTCACCTTCCGCATTAATCTTATTTATTGTTGGTACGGCAAATTTTACTCCTGTTTGCTCAAATTTAAAATTAGCCGTACGCCCTCCATCAAGCAATGGTAACATCATACCCAAGCGCGAACGTACACAAAAACCTGTAAGCGGAGCCGACTCATCGTAAAATGCAACACTAAAGTCGGTACGATCGTCAGTTTTAGCCTCCAAGTCATAAATAGCCACTTCATCAAGAAATTCTTCTACTCCATCTGGAGAAGTTACATCATCCTGACGACTATTACGAATAGCATGCAATATTAGTTCAGCTACTGTTTCGAAATCCTCGCGAGGAACAAGCTTATCTATCTTTTCGCCCTTTATATGGATATTATTTTTTTCGATAACATACTGACGCGTTCCATCATGTTCCTCACGCTGTACCATAGCTATAGGAATACACTGTTGCTCATTCTTTTTTACATCAGAAGTACCGGCATACACATAACCATTTGCCAATAGGCGAAAAAATGCATATAATTCGCCCCATTCTCTTTTTGTTGCCTCAAAAGCCATATTATTATCAGTTTTAACAGGTGCAAAGATAAGTAAAACAGATGTTAATAAAAAGGTTTACATAAGATACAAATATTAAACAATGTTATATAGCATACT
>OMDZ01001282.1_pt1 | contig 12377 bp, 8 predicted proteins | sample 1673641 | NCBI WGS metagenome assembly OMDZ01 (sample SAMEA103958117, study PRJEB25191) | human gut metagenome | biome: human-associated habitat [ENVO:00009003]; feature: intestine environment [ENVO:2100002]; material: feces | place: Germany | collected 2013/2015
TGTCATTTATTTTCCGGTAATTGCGCTCAATGGCGGTGCGGATGATACATAGATTACGAATGATGCGGGCATTTTTATCCTGCTCAAGCCGGTTGTATATCTCTATCTTCGGCGGCTCGTGTTCATTTTGAAAAATACGGAGCGGGACGCCGATCAGGTAGGCAACCTTCGATACAAGTTCATAGGTACTGTCTTTGTAGGCAATCTGCTCTCCGGCATATTCGACGCCATTCAACATGACTGAATTGCCCATGATCTACTCCTTTCGATGGAACGCGGGTTATTGAGCGTACTTTTTGAAGTTTTCAGCTTGTTCCAGAACCTCCTTGTAGACATCATCAATAGTTACGGGGGGATAGTCAAATTCATCCAGTAGCAGTATGAGGTCAACTTGCAGATTTGCCTTAATGTCATCACGGGTAGACCAGTCGGTGTATTTAGCTTTGTCATCGACAATGATCTTAATCCGCTTTGACAATTCAATCATCTTATCGTCCGGGTACTCGAACTCGTACTTCCTGGCAACCGCTTTGAGGATGTCATAGAAGGCTTTTTCTTCATAGTCAATCCCCATACCCTTGAAGGAGTCTTTTTCCTTTTTGAGTTCTTCAAGGAGCTTCGCAAGTTGTTCTGCTACATCGTCAAGAACTTCGTTAGCGAAAGCCTCATCACGACGGCGATTATTGTACTCATCAACAACCCGCTTGAGACGGTCAGAGAACTCCATGCCCATGATACGGTTGACCTTTTTATACTCATCAATCGCCTGAGAGAGAAGCCGCTGCAATACCTTGATTTTAGTGTTCGGTAATTGGATTGCATTGATCTTATCCAGATACTCGTCACTGAAAATATCAACAGAGATGTGCTTTCCCGTCTCAAACAGTTCCTCTATACCATCAGATTGAATTGCACCTTCAAGAAGTTCACGGACACGGGCATTCATTTGTGAAATGTCAGGGGCATCACCCTTTGTGAGTTTGAAAAGAATAGAGCGCACAGCACAGTAGAAGTGCAGATAGTCCTTTTCTTTATCAGAGATAGCCTCACTTGAACTGCATAGGTTGAACGCTTGTTTCATGCGTTTGACTGCCGCCATAAAGCGAGTTTCCAAATCTTCCGTGAGCTGTACATACTCAACAGCCCGATTGAGGCAAGCAAGCTGCTCTTTCGGTGAGCCGTTGAAGTAATCCGTGTTATTGAAGTTGTGGAACATCTGAGCCAAGACATCGAGCTGGTCTTTAACAATCGTGATAGACTGCTCGACGCCTTCAAACTCATCGCTCTCAAAGTTGGTGTATTTCTTGAGGGCGAGATTCATGTTTTTCTTAATGCCGATGTAGTCCACGATCAAGCCCTTGTCCTTGCCGGTATAGACGCGGTTGACGCGGGAAATCGTCTGGATAAGGCTGTGCTGCTGGATGGGCTTGTCGATGTAGATTGTGTCGAGTGCCGGTACGTCGAAGCCGGTAAGCCACATATCAACAACGATGGCAATTTTGAAGTTTGATTTAACGTTCTTAAACTGACGGTCAAACTCCTTGCGATCATCTTTCGTTCCCAGCATTTCATAAAGCTCAGGCTCATCATCTTTATTTCGCGTCATGATGAGCTTGATCTTCTCGATGGGTTTGAGTTCCTTTTTCTCTTTTTCCGTCAGTTGAACCCCGTCAGGGCAAACCTTTTTCTCTGCCCATTCCGGTCTAATTCCAACTATAATCTGATAAAAAGCGTATGCAATCTTGCGATTAGAGCAGACAAACATTGCTTTTCCTGCAACGGTAGCTCCTTCGGCAACGCGGGTCTCATAGTGGTTAATGAAGTCCTCCGCAACTGCGTGAAGTCGGTCGGGATCACCGATGATCGCATCAATATGAGCAACCGCCTTCTGGCTTTCCTCAATCTGATGCTCATTTGCACCTTCAACAGCACAGCGGTCATAATAATCTTCAATTTCCCGAACCTTTGCCTGATCAAGAGTGACCCGTGCAGCGCGTCCGTCGTAGACAAGGTTGACTGTGATACCGTCTTTGACCGCCTCTGTCATTGTGTAGGCATCGACAACCGGACCGAAGACTTCAATCGTGCCATCTACGGGCGTGCCGGTGAAACCGACATAGGTAGCATTGGGGAGAGAATCGTGTAGGTACTTTGCGAATCCATAGCTTCGCTCTACACCTTCGGCAGTGACCTTGACTTTCTGATCGAGGTTTATCTGACTACGGTGTGCTTCATCGGATATGCAGATCACATTCGCTCTATCCGTCAGAAGCTCCAAGTCCTCGGTGAACTTTTGGATGGTGGTCATGTACACCCCACCGCTTGTCCTGCCTTGAAGTTCCTGACGCAGCTTTTCGCGGGAATCAATGCTCACAACGGTTTCGTCACCAATGTACTTCTTGGATGCTACAAACTGCTTTGAGAGCTGGTCATCCAAATCCGTTCGGTCGGTAATAATCAGGATTGTAGGGCTATGGAAGAAGGTACTCTTCATAAGCATTCTTGTGAGGAAGAGCATAGTATAGCTTTTTCCGCAGCCTGTCGCGCCGAAGTATGTGCCGCCCTTGCCGTCCCCCTCCGGTCTGAGATGTGCCTTGATATTCTCAAACAGCTTGACCGCAGCAAAATACTGAGGATAGCGGCAGACGATTTTGAGGTCTTTGTCCGAGCTATCAGGGAAATAGACAAAATCCTTGATGACTGCCAAAAGCCGTTCTTTGCGGAACAGTCCGCTTACCATAGTTACAAGGGAATTGATGCCGTCCAATTCCTTATCGTCAGCTTCAATCTTTCTCCACGCATAGAAGAAGTCATACGGGGAGAAGAAGGAACCGTATTTATTATTTGCACCATCGCTTATGACGACGAAGGCGTTATACTTGAAGAGTTCAGGAATATCACGGCGATAACGCACGGTAAGCTGAGTATAGGCGTCCATGATCGTTGTGTTTTCTTTGACTGCGCTCTTGAACTCAAGCACAACAACTGGAATGCCGTTGATGAATACAATCCCGTCCGGTATGCGTAGCTGGTTGTTGATGCCTTCAATTTCAAATTGGTTAACGATCTTGAACACGTTTTTTTCTGGCTCATCAAAGTCAATCAACTCAATGTAAAGGTCTTTCTTTGTGTGATCTTCGCGGTTGAAGATGAAGCCGTCACAAACCATTTTGCAGACTGCTTTGTTTGCTTCGTAGATCGTGCCGGAAATAGACCTCAGGCGAAGGATGATGCTATCAACTTCGCTTGGGGTAAGTCCCTCTGAGGCATACCTGTTCAGGAGGTATTTCCGCAGATCGTCGATAAGCAGAACCTCAGAGCGTTCACGGTGGATCTGCTCACCATTCAAATAGATATACCCTTCATCTTGAAACAAATCCATGATGGACATTTCAAGAGAATGCTCATTGAAGTTCGCCATTATCATTTCCCCCTCACTGTATCATCTGTTTTTTCCGCACATCGGGACACTTGGATTTGAGAAAACCAATCCATTCCTCCCATTCCGCATTTGAAGCATCAATTATATCTTCTTCATACTGGTCTAAGACGCTCATTAAAGCAGGAAGGACGGGAAGCTGATCCCTATTGAGCCAAAACTCTGGCAACTCATGCGCACAATCTAAGTCGGTATTTATCGATTCGATGCTGTCGCAGATAGACTTGAGAATGACTGTGGGGCTTGCGTTATCAGCCCATTCGCCCGGAAGTGCATAACGGTAGTAACCCATCAATGCCCAAGCCATTTCCCACTTGAAATAACCAACATACTCTGTTCCCAAGCCAAAGAACGATTTCCACTTCACGGATAGAGCTTGTGCGCACTTATATAGATTCATCTTATCCATAATCGTTCTCTCCTATAAATGATAATTTAGCGGCTTGATAACATCTTCACCATAGTATCTTTGACCTCGTGGAGCTTTGATATTTCCGTTTCATTAGACTCGATAACTCCGAGAAACGAGGAAATCTTTGTGTTGAACTCTGGCAGACTTTGCTTATTAGGAATAGAAAGCTCAAATTCCCCTAAAAGCGGAGGATTTGCTTGCGGTTGAGCTGAACCCCCAGCGTTCGTCTGAACAAAATCAAGGAACTCGGAAGATGTAATTGCAAGTCCAAAGTAGTATCTGTATTCGTCATCAATGGGTCTTATTCTAACAAGGAACGATGCAAATACAGAATCGGGAATATTTCTGCCGACCATTTTAGCATACCCCACGGTTGCTCCTGTCCGAGCTACAACGACATCGCCTTCCGAGAGAACATATTTTTCATGATTTCCCTCGCTGATTGGACAATATGGTACACCATTCCAATCAATATAATTCTGAGCGATGTCTGTTATACGTAAGAACTTCGGTCCAACTGGTTCGGTGGTAGCTGTTTCAGTGTAACCGTACTGCATAACTGAGTAATCTTTGAGTTTGCCTGTTATTGAAGCGTTATTTGCTGTATATTCCTTGAAATATGCTCGCATTTGAGCCGCTAAATTATCATTTACCGTCCATTACTCTCACCAGTGGCGAGAGTTTTACCCTAAGAACTGCCACTGTAAAGTCGTTCTCTGAGAGTATTCAAAGGAGATACGACAATGAAAGAACAACTAATTCGAGAAGTGCAGCGTCAGATGCTTCCGTATCTGAACAACGCACAATTAAAACAGCTTCAAGGCGTCCTTGAAGGGGTGTTGAGTGGCGTAGAGTTGAGCCGCAGCGCAGGTATGGTAGACAGTGCAAAGGTTGATACGGTTGCCTGTTTCATCAACGCAAAACGCATTGAAGGCTGCTCAGAAAAAACCTTGAGCTATTACCGTCAGACCATTGTGTCAATGCTATCCGGCATTGACAAAGAACCACAAGAGATCGTAACTGAGGACTTGCGAAAGTACCTAACAGAGTATCAGGCAAACCGTAAGTCAAGCAAGGTCACAATAGATAATATCCGCCGCATTTTGTCCAGCTACTTTTCGTGGCTTGAAGACGAGGACTACATCGTGAAAAGTCCGGTGCGCCGGATTCACAAGGTAAAAACAGCAAAAGTGATCAAGGAAACTTACACCGACGAGGCATTGGAAATCATGCGGGACAACTGCTGCAATGTCCGCGATCTTGCGATGATAGACCTTCTTGCGTCCTCTGGAATGCGTGTTGGTGAGATGGTTGCCCTTAACCGCGATGACATCAACTTCAATGAACGGGAATGCGTTGTTTTCGGAAAAGGGAGTAAGGAACGGATCGTTTATTTCGATGCCAGGACAAAAATCCATCTCCAAAACTATCTGGAAAGCCGCACAGACACCTGTTCAGCGTTATTCGTCTCTTTGACTGCACCGCACGACCGTTTGCAGATCGGCGGTGTAGAAAGACGGCTTCGAGAGCTGGGAAAAAGGCTACATTTGCCTCGTGTCCATCCACATAAGTTCCGAAGAACATTGGCAACATCAGCCATAGACAAAGGAATGCCCATAGAGCAAGTCCAGCAGCTCTTAGGGCATCAGAAAATCGACACCACCATGCACTATGCAATGGTGAAACAGCAGAATGTGAAGCTGGCACATAGAAAATACATCGGTTAGGATGGTGGGTAGTATGAATGGAACAATATATATGCCCGTTGGTGAAGCTTGTTCGTCTATTTCGGACACTTATCGCGAAAAAAAGAATATGGTGACGCTTATCAATACCTCGGACGTTTTAGAGGGTAGAGTTCTCAACCACGAACGAGTTCCAAACTCCAATTTGAAAGGGCAGTTCAAGAAGACTTTTCAGCGAGACGATATTTTATATAGCGAGATCCGTCCACAGAACAGGCGGTTTGCCTATGTGGATTTTTCGCCCATAGACTATATCGCTTCAACTAAACTGATGGTAATTCGTGCAAAAAAGGATGTGGTATCTCCTAAGTACCTATACTATTTCTTGAAGAATAGTTCCACAGTTGCAGAACTTCAACTGTTAGCTGAAACGCGATCTGGCACATTCCCTCAGATTACATTTTCCGAAGTTGCCAATTTGACCATACCCGTTCCTTCGCTTGCTGTACAAGAAGTTATCGTACAAACGATGCAATGCCTCGAAGATAAGATCACCTGCAACGAGCAGATAAACGATAATTTACAGCAGCAAGCAGCCGCATTGTTTTCAAGCCTCTATGATCGGTCAAACACCGAGGTTAGATTCACCGATTTGATACAGATACTCGGCGGTGGGACACCGAAAACAGGCGAAAACACTTATTGGAACGGTAATATTGCCTTCTTTACCCCAAAAGATGTTGGCATACCATACACCCTTATCACAGAAAAGACTATCTCAAAAGAAGGTCTTTCACATTGTAACAGCCGACTGTATCCTGTGAACACCGTTTTCGTCACTGCAAGAGGCACTGTTGGTAAAGTTGGTATGTCCGGAGTTCCGATGGCCATGAACCAATCCTGCTACGCGCTTGTCGGTAAAGAGACGCATCAACTTCTTGTATATTTCTACACACTCAAAGCTGTTGATAGGCTCAAGCACAAAGCAAGTGGAGCTGTATTTGATGCGATTACCACCAGAGATTTTGAATCAGAGCAAATCATGAAACTCTCTGATGATGATGCTACGGCGTTTCTCCGTGTTGCAGAACCCATGTTTCAGGAGGTACTTAACAACAACATCGAAAACTTGCGACTTTCAACACTACGGGATTCATTGCTACCTAAGCTCATGTCCGGCGAGATTGATGTCTCCGCCGTCCAACTCTAAGCCGCTAAATTATCGTTTACCTGATTTGGAGGTTGTACCATGTTTGATAAAGTTCAGGAGAGCTTGAAAAAAAGCAAAGACGAGCGCCAGAAAAAGCGTCTTGAAAAGGAACGGGTTCGTCTTGAGAAAGCCGCAGCAGAAGCAGTTCGTGAGAAAGAGCGGCTTCAACAGGAGGCGGAAAAGATACAGGCTGAAAAAGACCGTCTTCTCTCCCTCGATGATAAGGGGCTGATGGTAGAATTGATTCTGGCAGTGCGAGGTCTATACTCACAAATGGAGTACATTCAAAGTCAGCAGGCTTCTTTATCCGAGCGGGTTGACGATATTGAGTCGGACATCTCTTCCATCCGCAGCGATATTTCAGATTTGGAAAGCAGACTGGGCTCGTCCGATCAGTAAAACTCAATGAAGGAGGCGCAGACGTGATTATTTCACCACAATCTCTTGATACAAACCTAAGTCAGCTTTTAGCGGAGGTTAAGTCCGGCTCAATGCAGTTGCCGGAGTTTCAGCGCGACTGGACTTGGGATGATAACCGAATTAGAGGAATTATCGCCAGTTTGTCGCAAGGCTACCCTATGGGTGCCATTATGCGGCTACAATACGGTAATCCGGACATTCAATTCAAATACCGCACAATTACGGGCGTAAAAGGCGTCTCAGTAAAGCCGGAGCATTTGATTCTTGATGGACAGCAGCGACTTACTTCCATCTATCAGGCAACATCCTCTAAAGAGCCGGTCTCGACCAAAACAGAAAAAGGCAAGGCTATTAAGCGTTATTACTATCTCTCAATGGAGAAGTGCCTCGACGATGATGAGGATCGTTTTGATGCAGTCCTGTCCATCCCCGAAGATCGCAAAATTAAAGAGAATTTTGACCGTGATGTGAAGCTCGATCTCTCAACCAGAGAATATGAATACGAGAATAAGTTGTTTCCGGTCAATATTGTGTTCGATAGCAACGCCGTTATGGACTGGTTCATGGGCTACATGACGCACTATGGAATGAAGCCGGAGGCAATGGACGAGTTCAAGCGTTTTCAGGCGGATGTGCTGAATACAATTTCCGGGTATAAGCTGCCTGTGATTACGCTGGACAAGTCCACGCCGCGAGAGGCAGTGTGCAAGGTGTTTGAGAACGTCAATACCGGTGGTGTTCCTCTCACGGTGTTTGAGCTTGTTACCGCAACTTATGCCACAAGAGACTTTGACCTGAGAAAAGACTGGGTGCAGTGTCGAAATACAATTTGCGGTTTCGGTGACACGCTGAGAACAGACCTGTTCGATGGGATTGATGAGACTACCTTCCTGACAACGGTTTGTCTCTATACAAGCTATTTGAACAAGCAGTCTGGAAAGACAAACACAATCTCCTGCAAAAAGAAAGATGTTCTGGGACTTCCTTATGAATCGTACATAGCGAACCGGGATGCAGTGCTGTCTGGGTTCAAAATCGCAAAGGAGTTTCTTCTTCGGGATCAGTGCGTTTTCCGTCAAAGAGATTTGCCCTATACAACGCAGTTGATTCCACTTGCGGCAATCTGCGCTGTTCTCGGAAAATCCAAATGCAATGAGCCAAACACAATCAAAACTCTTTCTCGGTGGTATTGGTGCGGGATTTTGGGTGAGATGTATGGCGGTGCGAACGAAACCCGCTATGCCTATGACATTGAGGACATGGTTGAAGAGGTCAATGGACGTCCGAATGCAATGCACACGATTAACAGCGCAGTCTTTTCTTCTACGCGGCTGCTAACCCTTCAAACTCGCTTGAGCGCGGCATATAAAGGTATAATGGCTCTTCTTTACAAGGAGAAGTGTCGTGACTTTATGAACAACACGACGATTGACATTGTAAACAGTATGCTTGAGTCTCCGGATATTCACCATATATTCCCCGAAGCATATTGCGAGAAAATGGGCATCAAGCGCGAACGGTATAATTCCATCATTAACAAGACCCCGATTCTTCCAGCCACCAACCGCTCGATTGGCGGAAATGCGCCGAGTGAGTATCTGGGGGCAATTCTAAAAAAGGTTGATGGACTGACTGAGAATGAGTTGCAAGCACGGGTGGAATCGCACTTTATCAACTATGCGGAATTGAAGGCAGATAACTTCAATGGCTACTTCATTGACAGAGCAAAGAGTCTTCTCAATCTGATTGAAAAGGCAATGAATAAGCCTGTCACTGACAGAGATGCAGAAAATACGCTGGATCAGTTTGGGGCGAGTCTGGCGTAAAAGGGAGTGACAAAACTATGGCAGGATATTTTACAGAATCAAATTACGAGAACGCTGTCTTGCAGCTTCTCAATGAAGAACTGGGCTATAACTATATCTATGGACCGGACGTGGAGCGCGATTATCACTCGCCGCTTTATGAGGATGTTCTGCTACCTTCCTTGCAGCGGATCAACAAGAGCCTGCCTATGGACGCTCTGACGGAGGCAATCTACAAACTCAAGAACTTTGAAACCGGAACGCTCTTGCAGAAGAACATGGTCTTTATGGACTACCTCCAAAACGGAGTCCCGGTAAAATACTATGACAAGGGTGAAGAACGCTCTACCCTTGTTTACCTTGTAGACTTCAAAAATCCCGCCAGTAACGAGTTCACAGTTGCGAATCAGTGGACTTTCATTGAGAACTCCGAAAAAAGACCGGATGTGATCCTCTTTGTCAATGGTCTCCCGCTCGTCATTGTGGAGTTGAAGTCTCCGTCCCGCGAAGAAACCGACGCTTCCGCAGCATACCGCCAGCTCCGGAACTATATGTATGAGATCCCCTCTATGTTCATTTATAATGCGGTATGTGTCATGAGCGACTTGACCACTTCAAAGGCTGGTACAATCACGTCCGGCGAAGACCGCTTTATGGAGTGGAAAACAACAGACGGCAGCTATGAGAATACGCAACACGCATCATTTGACACATTCTTTGTAGGACTGTTTGAGAAGACCCGCTTCCTTGACATCGTGAAAAACTTCATCTGCTTTAATGTGGATGGACAGAATACATTCAAGATACTCGCCGGGTATCATCAGTATTTCGCAGTCAAAAAGGCGATTGAGTCTACAAAACACGCAACCGTGACGGACGGTAAGGGTGGCGTCTTCTGGCATACACAGGGCAGCGGAAAATCGTTGTCTATGGTCTTCTATGCTCATTATCTGCAAGAAGCGTTAGAAAGCCCCACTATCGTTGTCATTACCGACCGTAACGATCTGGACGACCAGCTTTACGGACAATTCGCCCGCTGCAAGGACTTCCTCCGGCAAACGCCGCAGCACGCTGAGAGCCGCAAGAATCTGAAAGAACTGCTTGCAAACAGACAGGCAAACGGCATAATCTTCACGACCATGCAGAAGTTTGAAGAAAGCAACGAAGCTCTTTCGGAGCGTCGGAACATTATCGTGATGGCTGATGAAGCGCATCGTGGGCAATATGGTCTCAATGAGAAGGTTGTGGTCAAGCAGAAGGACAACGGCGAAGTCGAGGCGAAAACCGTTATCGGCACTGCCCGCATTATAAGAGACACGCTTCCTAATGCGACCTACATTGGATTCACCGGAACACCGATCTCCACAAAAGACCGCAGTACACGAGAGGTCTTCGGTGATTACATCGACATCTATGATATGACACAGGCAGTTGAAGATGGCGCGACCAGACCCGTCTACTACGAGAGCCGTGTGATTCACCTGAAACTCGACGAGAACACCCTCCATCTGATCGATAATGAGTATGACATTATGGCTGACAACGCCGATCCGTATGTCATTGAAAAGAGCAAAAAGGAACTCGGTCAGATGGAAGCAATCCTCGGTGCCGACCAGACGATCAATTCCTTGGTAAATGACATTCTTGATCATTACGAGAATTACCGTGAGAATATCCTGACCGGCAAGGCGATGATCGTTGCTTATTCGCGTCCCATAGCAATGAAGATTTATAAGCGCATTCTTGAGCTACGCCCAGCGTGGACGGAAAAGATTGCAGTGGTCATGACGCAAGGCAATAACGATCCCGAAGAATGGCGTGAGATTATCGGCAACAAAGCTCATAAGGACGATATGGCGCGGAAATTCAAAGACAATAACTCTCCGCTGAAAATCGCTATCGTCGTGGATATGTGGCTGACCGGCTTTGATGTTCCCTCCCTCGCTACGATGTATGTCTATAAGCCGATGGCTGGACACAACCTGATGCAAGCTATCGCCCGCGTCAATCGTGTCTTCAAAGATAAAGAAGGCGGTTTGGTTGTCGATTACGTCGGTATTGCGGCTGCACTGAAACAGGCAATGAACGACTATACTGCCAGAGACAAGAAGAACTATGGTGATACAGATGTAAGCAAGGCTGCATATCCGAAGTTCCTTGAAAAGCTCTCTATTTGCAGAGATTTGTTCCACGGATTCAGTTATGAGAAATTCATGACCGGAAGCGACCTCGACAGGGCGAAGCTCATCAGCGGCGGAGTGAACTTCATACTCGGCAAGAGTGTTGCAGAGTACGATCTTCCCGACAATGAGAAGACACAGAATGTGTTTATCAAAGAAGCGCTACTTCTCAAGCAGGCACTTTCGCTGTGCAGCAGCTTGGTAGACGAGCAAACTCGCATGGAGGCGGCTTTCTTCGAGTCCGTAAGAACAATGACCGTGCGCTTGGTTTCAGGCGGTACCGGAAAGAAGTTTACGCTTCCGGAAGTAAATGAGCGCATTAACGAGCTTTTGAAGCACAGTATCAAAAGCGAAGGCGTTATCAACCTTTTCTCTGATGTCCAGACTGAGTTTTCGTTGTTCGATCCGAAGTTCCTTGAAGAAGTGGCAAACATGAAGGAGAAGAATCTGGCAGTCGAACTTCTGAAAAAGCTGATTGCTGAACAAGTATCTGTTTATCGTCGTACAAACATTGTCAAATCCGAGAAGTTCTCCGAAATCATTCAGAGCGCAATGAACCGCTATTTGAACGGAATGCTGACCAACGAGGAAGTCATTCAAGAATTACTCAAGCTGGCGAAAGACATTGCCGCTGCTGCCGCCGAGGGTGAAAAACTCGGATTGACAGCGGACGAGCTTGCTTTCTATGATGCTCTCACGAAGCCGCAAGCAATCAAGGACTTTTACGAGCATGACGAGCTTATTGCTATCACGAAAGAACTGACAGATTTGCTTCGCAAAAACCAGACAATAGACTGGCAAAAGAAAGAGAGCGCAAGAGCAGGAATGCGCCGCTTGGTCAAAAGGTTGCTGAAAAAACACAAATATCCGCCAGAGGGTATGGATGATGCTGTCCAGACTGTCATGAGCCAGTGTGAGATGTGGACGGACAATGTAATGACCGCTTAACTCCCCTACGAGAAAGGAGTAGATCATGGGCAATTCAGTCATGTTGAATGGCATCGAATATGCCGGAGAACAGATTGCCTACAAAGACAGCACCTATGAGCTTGTGTCAAAGGTTGCATACCTGATCGGCGTCCCGCTCCGTATTTTCCAAAATGAACATGAGCCGCCGAAGATAGAGATATACGACCGGCTTGAGCAGGATAAAAATGCCCGCATCATCCGAAATCTATGTATCATCCGCACCGCCATTGAGCGCAATTACCGGAAAATAAATGACA
>OMDZ01001284.1_pt1 | contig 12361 bp, 8 predicted proteins | sample 1673641 | NCBI WGS metagenome assembly OMDZ01 (sample SAMEA103958117, study PRJEB25191) | human gut metagenome | biome: human-associated habitat [ENVO:00009003]; feature: intestine environment [ENVO:2100002]; material: feces | place: Germany | collected 2013/2015
GGTCAGTTCGGAAGTCGGCGGCGTTTTCCGGATGGCTGGCAATGTCATACTGCTCGACAAGCTCTTCAAAAGCAGAGAAAACAAGATCACCGGAAACATACTGTCCGCCTGCATCTGCATCGGGATTGAAGTAGATCCAGTGAACCTTGTTGCTGCCGGTGTCAAGGGATATTCTCGCCTTCGTATTATCTGCGGCAGGGGGTTCTTCCACGACTTGCAGCAGCTTGTCATTCAGCGGATTTTCTTTGAGCCGGTTATCGAACTCTTCACGAGTCAGCTCCTTGTTAAACAGCGGGAACTGTGTATCAAAGAGGACGACCTTCTTCTCGTCAAAAGACAGCAGCTCGTATTCCTGTGTGCCGATATAGACCGTATCACCGAGATGATAGCGGTATTCCTTCCGGGGTTCCGGGGGAGGGTTCAGCTCATCAAAGGTCGGTTCAAGGGACTTCGCCACATCGCTGTTCAACGCTTCCAGCATGGCTTCGCACCGTGCGGTCAAGTGGGTGTTGTCCGCAATGATCGTATTCATTGCTTCGCGCATCATGGGGAGGATGAAGTCACCCTCCGCTGTACGGGCGTGCATTTTCTTATCGCCCACGCTGAACGCACCCCAGCAGCTTGACAAATAATACAGATTCAGCGCTTTGCTTTCCTCGCCGAGCTGCGTCACGAAGTCGTTATAATCATAGACAATCGACCGGAACTCATCAGAGATTTCACATCGTTCCTTACGCACCTCTGCCTGCTCCCGGTAGGCGGGATAGTCGTCCTTTTCGGCCTGGCTCAGATAGCGGTCGGCACGGATCAATTCCCCGATCCGCTTCTCGACCTTATTCCACCGCAAAAGCAATTCTGCATCGGGCCGAGAGATTCTGCCTCTGCTGATTTTGATTCCCTTGGCGTCGTGGCTTTCGTCGAGATTTCTGCCGGAAACGGCAGGATACGCGCCGCCGATGCCGTATTCGTTTTTCAAAAAGGCGATATTGTTCTCAGAAGAATCCTGTTTGAGAAACTGCTCATAGATGCGGAATTTGCCCTGATGGATGCCGCTGCCCCGTGTCAGAATGGCGTCGATGTCCTCTTGAGAAATAGCAAAAGCGGAGGATTTTTCTTCCTCCGCTTCTGCGATAATTTCCTGCTGCTGTTCAACTGTGGGGAGCGTTACGCGTAGATCAGGTCGTTCAGAATCACTTCCTCCGCCGAGTGACGAATGGAGTTCATCATCTGCACCCACTGCATCTGATCCTCCGCCTTCAGCTGCTCCGTCACTCCGTTCAGCGCCTTCATCTGCTCGGTCAGGTCGTCCAGCATCTTCTGTGCCTGCCGGTCCACCTCCTCCAGATGACTGTTCAGTGTTCCGTTCAGCAGCATCCCGGTGTAGATCCCATCCCGGTGCTCGCGTAGGAATGTCCGCCGCAGCATTCCATACTTCCCAAGCTTCGGGCTCTCCGGCACGGTCAGATCGGGAATCAGATAATCCCCCTGCATCGTATAGGTCAGTTCCATGTTCGTTGCTCCTTTCCTTGTTTTCTGTTCGGTTCTTATGATACGCAGAAGAACCGGTCTGCGCAAATGTGCGAATCTTCCGCTTTTCCTCCTTCTCCATTTCCTTGACGGTTTCGCCCATTTCCCGGATGACCATCTCAGAAATATCGCTGACTGCGGCACCAAGTACGGAAATAGCCTCCAGGGTGTTGAAATCAAAGAGGTGGCTGAAATCCTCCCGGTCAAAATACTGCCTCGGCTCATACCCCGCACGGGAGAGCGCCATAAAAGCGACGCTGCTTTTCAGCGAGGTTTTCAGCCACGCTTCAAGGCTTGTGCCGTCCAGCTCCTCCAGAAAGCTGCCGGCTTTGACAGCGTTCAGCTCCATGAGATAATCTGAAAGATTATCCTCCACTGCATAACCGGAAATATCTATGAGAAGGTGCGGGAAATCTCGCGGCTCCTCCACATCACCAAAGCTGGCCTGAAGGCTTTCCGATACCGCATATTCGTACTCCGGCTTCATCTGCCAAAGGGTGATGTTCCTTCCGGCACGGCTGTTGGTGTCGGAGATATCAAAGACATGTCTCAGCTTGTAGGGAACATCTCTGTCGATCAGCAGCGCGATGCCTTTCGTGCCCTTGTTTACCCATCTGCCGAGTTTATTCCATGTGTCGATTTCCGCACACGCCGTTGCATCTGGCTTCTGCGCATGGATGAGCAGCTGCTCCTTAAAGCTGTACTTGTAGTTGTTTGCCGCCGTAATCAGAAAATCGGTATATCGGCCGGCATTGGAGGCGATATCCCTGGCAGTCTGGGATGCCATCTCCAAAATGATTCTGTATTTGCTCGGCATGGGAACTCCCTCCTTATCTTACTTTGATCGTGACCTCAACGGTCTGCGCATTCTCTCCGAGGATCGATGCAAATAAAAGCCCGGTTCTGGCGTTGGACACCTTCGTCACAAGCTCATTCAGCCGGTAGACGGTGGTATTGATCTCTTTCTGGTTATCTGCGTAATAGTAGCCCGTTTCATCGCTGCAAATAGGAAAGCCATCCTGTCGCAAGGCGCTGATCTTGCGGCGAATATTTCGTCCGTCAAGCAGAAACAGCTTTTCAAGCTCCTTGCTGTGGATGGCATTTTCTTTGCCAATATGATTTTTACGGAGATACTCGCAGATGGCTTTCTTCTTATCCATAGCTTCTCCTTATCTCTCAGGTTCGTGTTCTTTTTTCTTTGGGTGCATTGCCGGAGGCTTTCTATGGGGATCGTCCTCTACGAAAAGCCCCTTGGGCAGGGTATCCAGGTCGTTCAGGAACGTGCGGGAAATGGTCTTGCCGTTCCGGTCTCGGTAGAGAACGACGCACAGCGGCTCTCCGTGATAGAGCGACTCCTTCAGGTCTTCCAGGAAGCGCTGCTCATCGCTGTACTCAACGCTGCTGCATACTTTCCCGTTGAAAGCCAAATAGTCCAGTCTGGCAATATAACTTTCGCTCGGCAGTGCATGGTTCATCGTGCCTCACCTCGCTCTCTCTGCCGGGCTGGAAAGCTCCAGCCATACACCTTCCCGATCTCATCGCCAAGCCTGCGGGTGACACGGACAATGTCTGCCCTGGTGGCTGTGCCGTTGTAGATTTTTTCTTTGAGCCGGTCTTTCTGCGCCTGGGAAACATTGTCCTTATATACCCGATAGAGATAATGGTTTGTGCCGTCATGGTGGGTGTCATCGCACCGGAAATCTCCGTTTCGGTCCACATACCATGTGGTGTAGTCGTAATCAGAGTAAAGGCAGTCCCGGATATTGCCGCTGGGAATTTCTTTGTATCCCGTGCGCCTGCCATTCCAAAGCCCCAGATCGGCAACAACCAGAATGGGCTGGGAAAGTTGAATGTCCAGATTGAGTCGTTCGTCCTCAAGGTAGTGCCCGTTTTCCTCATACATCATGGCGATGCGCTCGTCATCGGAAAGCGTCGGATATTCTTCCTCCATCCAATCTTTCCACTCCTCATAGTCAAGGTCAGCATTAGACCAGATACGATAATCGTCCTTACTCATCGTGCATCACCTCTGTCCTTCGGCATTACGGGCTTTCCGTCTGCGTCATAATTTCTCGGGTCTGCGGCGGGCACCTGAAAGCCGAACATAGAGCCGGCCTTCATCGCTTCTTCCTGCGCTCGGCTGACGCCGAGCTTTGCATTATACTCATTCGCGATGCTCCGGGCTTCGTCCTTGTCGGTGACGGGAATATCCGTCTTGAAGTAGCCCTTTTCGCCGCGCTTGATGATAATGATTTCGTCGCTGCCGGAAAGAACGCTGTAGCACCGCTCGGGCAGGTTGTCCCGAACCGGCTCGCAGGTATGGCCGCCGTATTCCATGCGCTCGGCAAACTCACAGATGTGATAGAGGTTGCTCCCGATCTCCACATGGTAATCGTCGATATACCGGCAGGTGCGAATCTGGTCTTCATTCCACGAATAGTGGATTTTCACCTTGCCGCCATCCGGAATGCGAAACAGCTCCTTGTAATGGCTGTCAATAAAACGGATTCCTTTCTCTGCGTCCTTCAGGTGCTGATCGAGCCAGTCCCGGCGATAGCAATAGCAGTACAGGTTGTATTCGCCTCTATCCGGGTTCAGGCGCAGAAGATAGGCATATTTTTCGGTATCCACACGAACGCCATAGTAGCCCGGTTCCTCCTGCATCCGGCTTTGGGGTGTGCAGTAGCAGTACTTGGCAAGCGCCCTGCGGTTATGAAGAATGTCGCCTTCCTCACGCAGAGAGTTGATTACCTCGTCAAACTCCGCCTTGAACTCATCGGTTTTCAGCTCCTCCCGGAAATCAAACCAGCTGCTGAAAAAGCCGTTGCCGTCTGTATCCATGTCTGCCCGGAGGTGGCCGATCAGTCCGGTTTGCATGGAAATTTGCGTGCTCTGACGAAAGGTATATTTGTCCTCCGCCTCGATCATTGCTCTTTTTTCATACTCGATCATCTTGCGTCACCTCTTTCTTTAGCCGGCTTCTTTTCCTGCGCGTGCATCTCTTTTGCTTTCTCCAAGCCCTTCTGCGCCCATTCGGGAAGCTTCTTTTCATCCATGACGCCGAGAAAATCCGTGCGGTAAAAGGAGGTCTTTCTCCCGTCGAACAGAGAAATGCAGCAGCAGGTACGGCCTCGCGCATTTGCCTGCGCGCCGAAGCCACCGGTACACAGCATAAGCTGGTGATTGGCGTGGCGGAACTCAGGCCGGAGAATGCTGCCCTTGATGACAACCACCTTGTTCTCAATGGAATCTTTGTAGGAAACCGGCGCGCAGCTTTCTGCCATGAGTTCCTCATTTATGCCGACCTCCTGACAGGCTCTCTCATTTTCCTGAATAATCTCCTCGGCTGCATCCGCTACGCGCTGGCCGAACACCTTTGCAATCTCTGCAAAATCGTCGCTGACAAGTACCTCGGAATAGCGCTCGAAAATGGCGTTGGTCTCTACGAAGCAGCACATATACCGTTCATCCTTGTCGGCGTTGGGATTCTCGCCCAGAGCAATATCCTTGTGCCCGATATACATGGAATACTTTACGGAGTAATCTCCGATTTTTCTTGTCTCTTCCATAGCGTCTCCTTTTATAAGCGGGGCGGCATCCGTAAAAAGATGCCGCCCCTTGGCGTTTTACTTTCTGTTCTTCAGGCGAAGAACGATCAGCCCTGCGATAATAAACACCACAAGACCGATGCCGATAATGACCTTAGCGTTCATGCTTGCCTACCTCCTTCTTTTTGCGGAAGGTAAAGAAGGCCGCTGCACCTGCGCCGATTGCAGAGATACCGGCAAGTGCTGCCCAAAGAGGCATATTGGTAGTATCTCCGGTTTTGGGAATATCCGTAACAGGCTTGAGCTTGTTATGGAACTTGGCAACGACCGTCTTTCCCTCGTGAACGGTTACGGTGACATTTGCGGGAAGCTCATACTTTTCGTTGGCTTTGTTGGACACCTCGGAGATCACATAATCGCCGATGCGCAGGCCATCAATGTGAATCTGGCCCTTTTCATCGGTCACGAAGTCCTTGCTGAAGGCATTGCCGGTGATATCCGAGCCCTCCACGCGGAAGGTGAAGCCCTTCAGTACGCCGTCATCCGAAGTCTTTTCAATGCGGACGCCTCCGGTCTGTGCCTGGTTGACAAAGCCCTTTCCGGCCTCATTTTCCACGACGACGGTTTTACCGTCTTCCTTAATGGAGAAACTGTAGGCTTTCTCATCAAGGAAGAAGCCCTTGGGGGCCTCGGTTTCCTTCAGCGTGTAATCGCCGTAGGGCAGATCATCCAGCTTGTAGACGCCGTCGGACAGCTCCTCCATCTGATCCACGAGCTTTCCGTCACGGTACACCTCAAAGACTGCGCCGTTCAGGTGATGATCGGGATAGTCTTTATCCGCCTTGGTCAGCTGAACGCTGCCGCGAATGAGCTTGTTGGTGATCTCGATCTCGATCACAGCGTCGTTCTGATCCACCTTTACAGCATAGTGGGCCTCGTCCATCACATAGCCCTCCGGCGCGGCGATTTCACGGACCACATACTCGCCATAGGGGATACCTGTAAAGGAGAAGCTGCCGTCCTCTGCGGAAACAGTGGTCAGAATAGGCTCCGTGCCGTCTGTGAGGAACAGGCCGATGGTAGCTCCGGCCAGCGCCTTGCCGTCCTCATCCTTCTTCATGCCGTGGATCTCCCCGTAGATCATCTCGTTGGTAATGCTCTTTCCGTCATTGACAGCAAGCTCCACCGTGGGAATTTCCTGGCCGGCATAAGCGAAGGTCACAGGGTACTTCTCATCAGAGAGCATATAGTGGCTGTCGGTGCTGATTTCCTTGACATAGTAGCTGCCGAAGGGAACATCGCTCTTAAGCACGGCTTTCCCGTTTTCGTCAAGGGACAGAATCTCAATCACTCCGTCTGCAGGAATGACAGAGCCGTCTGCTGCGGTAAGCTCCTCGGCGGCATAGAAGCCGAAGGTCACGGCGGAAAGCTCGTTATTCATACCGATACCGAACTGCTTGTTCTGCTCCAGCACCTTGGAAAGAGAAATCCGCGCCTTCTGTCTGTCGTTGCAGAAGTTAGCAGCGGTTTCGGTGATCTCAATCTCCTGGCCGGCATAGACAAGTTCTGCGGTATGGGCGTCCTTGTTTACGGCCATGCCATCGGGGGCTTTCATCTCGGTGATTTCGTATTTTCCCAGATACAGCGGCTTGCTTTCCGCCGTGCCGTCTGCGCCGGTAGTCACCGTATCCACCACCTCGCCGGCGCTGCAGCGCAGCGTACCGTCCGGAGTGTAGATGTCCTCCGTTGCCTTGATCTCATAGGTTGCTCCCGCAAGTCCCTGCACCGTATAGACCGGCTGATTGACCCCGTCCGCCGCCGCAACAGAGGCAAACACCTCACCGGTTTTGGAAATCTTGATGATGCCCTTCTGCGCGTAGTTGCCCAGCTTCACCGCAACGACCGTCACGCCGCTTTCCTCGGTGGAATTCTCTTCGGTCACATCGAACTTGACTGCCTCATGACTGAGCACATAGCCGTAAGGGGCAGAGACCTCCTTGAGGGAGTAGCCCTTGCCAAACTCCAGCTTCTCCGGCGTGATGAGCATGCCAGCGTCATTGGTGTAGAAGGTGTTGATGGTGGTAACCTCCGGATAGGTAAAGGTCATTTCCACCTTGGAGCCATCCGGACGAAAGATCTGGAAGCCCGCACCCGCATAGGGAATGGTATTGCCGGTCTCCGCATCCACCTTGATGACCTTAATGAAGGACTCAAAGTTGGCGTTGTTGATGAGGTAGCGATAGGTCTCACTGTCCTTGGCAATGAACACATCAAAGTCGCTCATCAGCTCACGACCCTCCCAGCCGGAGACCTGATGCACAGTATACACGCCGTAGGGCAGGTTCTTGCTTTGGGCAAAGCCGTTTTCATCGCAGGTCAGGTAGTCCCGCTCCGTATCCTTTGCCGCCTCATAGTTGCCGGCAGATTTCAGATAGACGGCGAATACTGCACCCTCCTCGGGAGTTTCGATCTGCGTATCGCCGTTATCCGAGTGCTTGATGATGGCGATATTGCCCTTCTGCACCTGCTCGGCAACAGCCACAGCAGGCGCAGCGTTCAGCTCAACGGTGTAATTGGCCGCCTCTGCGCCGACAGGATAAACGGTGCTGTCCAGAAGATAGCCCTCGGAGGGGCTGATCTCACGAATCGTCCAGTCGTCGCCGCAGACATAATAGCCGGTGGTGAACTGGCCATTCTCGTCGGTGTAGTAGGTATCCACCAGCTGATCGCCCTTATAAATGCCGTAGGCGGCACCGGCAAGCGAAGCGTCGCCCTGCGCCGTTCCGACCTCACAGTCACTCTTAGTGACGGTGACATTGAATTTCTTGAGGATGTTGGAAAAGCTCTTATTGGTTACACTGTTCCATTCCACTGCGGCGCTCTGACTGTTGGGAACCACATAGCGAATGGCGGTGTCCATCTCCTCCAGCGTGTAGCCGGTGCCGATAAGCACATCCTTAAAAGTCGCCACACCATTTTCATCGGTGACGGCGTAATCATCTACAGGCAGGCCACTGAGAGAGGTTCCAAAAAGGTGGAACTTCACACCCTGATTCAGCCCATCCTCGGAGGTCTTGGTCACGGTCAGATCGCCGCGGCGGAGTACATTGTTAAAGGAAACCGTCGCCGTCTGCCCGGCGAGCACGGTAACGCGGTGGCTTTCCTGGGGTACATACTTGTCGTAACTCTGCTCGGTGACGGTATAAATGCCGGGCATCAGATTATCGATGCGAATTTCACCGTTTCGGTCGGTGGTAACGGTCTGATTGACGCCCTCGCCGGTGATGGTGAAGGTAATGCCATCCACCTTGCCGTCCTCGCTGGTCTTGATGATTTTAGCGCCGCCATAGCTGACCTTCAGATTCAGAAAGGCTGTGACCGGGTCGCTGACCGTAGCGCTGTAGGTAACAACATCCTGCATGGTGCCGTCTGGGCCATAGTGCCCATCGCTCCACACCACAACACCCTTACGCAGACCCTCCTTTTCGGCAGTGACACGGAGCGTGCCGGTAGGCGCATTCTGAGTTGAGATCGTCAGCACATTCCCCTGAACAGAGAAGGACACACCTGTTTGGTTAGCAGAGAAACGGTAATTGCCCAGGACGCCGTTGGTATCTGTCAGCGTGGCCGAATAGCAGCTGCCGTCCCAGTTCAGCTCGACAGTCTGTGCCTTGCTGGTACTTCTGGCCATGAAGCTGGGAACGATGGTATGCTTCTGCACGCTGTCCTCAATGCTGTCATAATAAGCGGAAAAGCGGCTGTACAGCGGGTGGCTGGTACGGTAAACGGATTTCACTGCGTCGGCACTGCCGGGGTCCACATGGTTGAAGTTGGCATCCCGCTCTCCAACGACCGTTTCCCACACTAACGCCTGGGTGGCCATCATATGTGCCAGTTTGTCGGCATCCGCATCATTCTGCGATCTCCACGAGGTGGAAAGATTGCCCTGATAACCGTACTGCATGATCCGGCCCAGCAGGGTTTTGATGGTGTCAGCGTCGATGGTGCTGTTGCAGTCGGATGGGTAGTTCTTCCAATAATCCTCGCCATGGCGGGAATATGTCTTGCCCAGCAGACGAGGCACACCCGGCTCAATGCAGTAGCAGGCCTGTCCATCGAAGGAGCCGATGGTGTGCAGCGTGGTCATCCAGGTTGCCTCGCCGGAGGTCCAGCTGTTCATGTAGTGAAGCTCATCATGGCCCCATGTGCCGCTGTAGTCCAGATTGGCGTCCCCGTCTCTGGGGAACCCTACGGAATAGGACTCAGCGGTTTCTCCGGCAGTCGAGGCAGCAAAGGCCGTAGTCGTGCCGATGCTCATGAGTGCGGTGAATGTCATCAGAACCGCAAGAAGTCCCGACATTCCCCGTCTGAAAATGTTCTTTCTCATGTTGGTTTCATTCCTCCTGAAATTGAATTTTGGTATGAAAAAAGCGCCGTATTTCTACGACGCTTCTCAATGTGGTATAAAGTTTTATGCGTACCCGATATAAATCAGGTAACTGCCTGTGCCGATGCATTCGTACCAAATACAGATATCCGTAATACTCTCGTCCTCGGCATATCGCTTCAAGCGCGAGTTAATGTCTCGCTCCAGATAGATGCAGCCCTGATCTGCGGTGATCGGATTGTCCCAGCAATCGGTTGCTGAGCTATCCAAGGTCAGCCCCAAGCTCACCGCCGTGCTTTTTGCGTAGGAAATCCAGTGCTCGATATCAAATGCGGGTTCAGTTTCCGGAGTCGGTTCCGGCTCGGTTATCACAGGAACGGACGGTTCCTCTTTCGGACTTTCTGCTTTCTCCGGCTTCTCCGGAAGCACGGGTGCCTGCCGGTCTTCCTCCGGTGTCGGCGCATTCGATTCTGTGGGTGCGCTTACCGGCTCAGAAGAAAAGCTCGGGCTGCTATAGTGCTTGTCCTCATTTGGTATGCAAGCTGCTGGATCGGCGGCTTCTGTAGGGGCTTTGGTGTGAGCGCTTGAATCTGTGGATACCGGCTCAAAGGAAGCATGCGTTTCTTCCTGTGGCGTTGGCGCTTTCGATGTGATTCCTGCCGTTTGGCCTTGCGAGGGCTCTGCGACGCATCCGGAAAGCAATACGGCAAGCAGGAGTATGCACAATATAAGAAGCTTTTTCATGGGATGACCTCCAATGACTGTTTTTCTCATATTGTACGAATGCGCTTTGTTTTCTTCAATTGTGCCGCCTGTATATTTTCCTTTTGAGCTGGTATTGCCGGTAAATGAGGGGGAGAGTGTGAGAGGGGGAACGGCGCTGGCGCACCGTCAAAAGGGTAGACTACCCCCTTGGCGAAGAACCTATCTTGCATCATTCCGACTTTTCTGCCGCTCCTGATACCGATGATAATATTCCAGCGCTTTCAGAATATACTCACCGGTTTTTTCGTAAGGAACGCTGGCAGGGATAAACCTTCTGGCCTCGGCGTACTTGATGTTGATCTTCTCCCTCTGGTTCGGCTTTTCCTCGCTCATGATCGACTCAATGACCTCGTTGTTCAGCTCTCCCTCCTGAGAGAACCGCTTCAGCTTAATGGCCTGGGCAAGGGACGGCGTGGCATCTGCGTAGGCGATTTGCTCCAGCAGGGCACTCTGTTCCTCCTTTTGCAGGTACGAAAGCTCCACCGCCGGTCGGAACGCAATGCGTCCCTCGTCAACCAAATCCAGAAGCTCCGGAATGAGCTCCGTGAGGCGGATATAGCGATGGACTTGCGTTTTGCTATCAGGAGAGCTCTCAGCAACAATCTCAACGGATTTCATCCCTTGCAACTTGTGCCCCACTGGGTCACAAGTTAAATCTGTACGCTGTCCCTGTCGGTTCATAGCTTCCAGCCTCATCTTATACGAAAAAGCTTTTTCGCTGGGAAGAATTGTAGAGCGCTGCAGGTTCGATTCCACCATCAGAATAATGGCCTCGTCGCGGGTCATTTCCCTCACCTCGGCCTTCACGGTTTCAAAGCCGGCAAGCTCACAGGCCTTCCTTCTGCGATGCCCCGATACGATTTCGTACCGCCCATCCTCCTTTGGTCGGAGGGTAACAGGGGTGATAATCCCACGCTCCTTGATACTCTGGACAAGCTGATCCATGTCCTCGTCCAGCTTCACCTTGAAGGGGTGGTCGGGAAAATCGTCGATCTCCGAGAGGGGAATATCATAAATGCGCGGGAGCTTGTTTTCCTTTCGCTCTGCGTCATTCATGAAAAGCTCATCGTACCCGGTCAGGCCCAGATCGATTTTTTGCACGCTCTTCAAGCTCTGTCACCTCCTTTGTGAGTGCCTCATACGCTGCTGCGACCTTGCCGTTCCTGTCATGGGAGAAGATGCTTTCTCCGGAAAGACTGCACTCCGCAGCTCTTACCGAAAAAGGAATTTCGGAACGGAACACGCGGATGTTCTCTCCCACGGTGGAACGAAGCGAGGAAATAATCGCCTTGGCGTTGTTGGTGCGGTTATCCACCATCGTCAGCAAAATGCCGTCAATCTTTAATCTCGGGTTGATCTGCCGCTTGATCTTTGAAATGGAGCGCAGAAGCAGGTTAAGACCTTTGGTTGACAGGAAGTTCGGCTGAGACGGGATAATCACACTGTCTGCCGCAACCAGCGCATTGACCGTCATCATACCCAGCGAGGGCATGCAGTCAATCAGAATGTAGTCGTAGCTTTTTCTCATGCCGTCGATGGCATTCTTCAGAACATACTCGCGGCTCATAACATTGAACAGGCCCGTTTCCATACCGGAAAGCTCAATGTTCGAGGGAAGCAAGTCCACACCCTCCTGGTGCCGGATAATTGCACCCTCCGCAAGCGGCTCATCATCAATGACCGACTGCATAAGGGAAGACAGCGATACATCCAGCTCGTCGGGGTTCTTTATGCCGAGGCTCACGGTTAAGCTGCCCTGCGGATCAGCATCCACCAGCAGGACCCGTTTCCCGGAGCTTGCAAGTCCCACACCGAGATTGACTGTGGTCGTCGTTTTGCCAACGCCGCCCTTCTGATTCGTGATGGCGATCACCTTACAGTTTTCCATGGGGTTTTCCTCCTTTCTCTTTATTTGAATCATTTCTGATCCACGAAAGCCTCAAAATACCTTTTGGGGCTTTCGTCGCTGCATTTCATTTTTCCTCGAACCCAAAATGCAGAAAAGGAAGTCATCAGACGCCCGATAGCGAATCGGGTCCATGGGAATCTCACCCCTGCCGGGTTCTCCGCCAGCTCCGTAGAGAAGTATCATTATCCCTGCTGCGTTTTATGGCCGTATCCGTAGCTGTCGGAT
>OMDZ01001307.1_pt1 | contig 12158 bp, 6 predicted proteins | sample 1673641 | NCBI WGS metagenome assembly OMDZ01 (sample SAMEA103958117, study PRJEB25191) | human gut metagenome | biome: human-associated habitat [ENVO:00009003]; feature: intestine environment [ENVO:2100002]; material: feces | place: Germany | collected 2013/2015
AACTTATTCGTGAATTATTCATATTTATAAAATTAATTTTGAACAGTTACTTATACTTATCTACTATAATTTATTTTTATATCTCGAAGGATTTATTTAATCCTCCGAGATATATAATCGTATTTTATCTATTATTTCACATCAGAGAACGAATGAATCATCATATTATTTGCATTTGTTTCAATCGTTACAGTACAAGTTTTCTTATTCAAAGAATGACTCATTTTCCACAGATGATCCCACTGGCTCCATGCAAACTCATGTAATTCATAGAAAGTTGCAGGTTCATTCTCACCAGGTTGTTCAGCCGAGACATTATCTCCTCTTCCCCAACAAACATCGGCACCATTTATTGTTGATATAAAATAGTAACGTTCTTCAACCCATGTAAGCCAAGAAGGAGGATTTGTAGTAGGATCATTAGGATCTACAAATTTGATATTGACATTTTCTTTCTTAAAGGATCCATTACCAACATACTGCATATCTGCTATTACGTCAAAAGTTGCTCCCCAGATCATTCTCACTCCCGAGATAAGATCTTTAGATATAGTTTTAGCATTAAAATTCAGTGTTAATCTAACAACATTTTCTTCCGCTTCAACGTTATAAGCCTCATCGCCTTCTATTAATTTTCCAGAACTGTCAACTGTATAGTTTACACCATCCTCTAAAGCATCAGTAAAATAAATATTTCCAGAGCTCAGCTTCGTATAGATAACAAAAATACCATCACTCTCTTTACGGAAAGGAACAGGAGCTGTTCCCTGGTTTTCTGTAGCTGACCCCAACAGATATAATTGTTCTGGGATTTCTTCTGCCGGACGTGTTATCAGTATTTCTCCACATTCTTGTGAACGTCTGACTACTCCTCCACGAGAAGCTTCCACTGTCCATTTCACTTTACCTGTTTCAGCAGTCTTCAATCCAGCTTCGCGAGCAATTTTATTCAATATAACATGAGTTAATGTAAGCTGGCGGGTAGCACCAAAATCACTTTGAGAAGTATATATGGGTTCAGAGAAGTTCCCATCTCCTTTATCAAACAGCACAGAATATAATAAAACTCCGCCATCATTAGCACCTCCATTCCATGTTAACACGATATTTTCAGAAGATTGTAAATCAATAGCAACCTCTTCTGGTCCTGACAGTTCTGTAGGCAAAGTAAAACTTTCATCGAGCTTATAATCTTCAGAACATCCAGTCAAAAACAATATTGACAATAAAAAAATATATATCGTTTTCATATTTATCACCAATTAGGATTTTGTGTCAAATTATGATTTAAATCTCTTTCACTCTGAGGTATAGGCCACAAATAGTGCTTATTTGCATCGAAAACTCTATTTTCAACCCTTACATACCCATCATCTGTACCAACTGCATCACCGGTATAAATACCGTGACAATAGCCGTTCATTACCTTATCTGCTATACGCCAACGTACGATATCTTTCAAACGCAAGCCCTCTAATGCAAGCTCAGAGCGACGCTCCCGTCTGATTATTTCTCTCAAATCTGCAGATGCTCCTGGAAATTTCAGAGCCTGTTCATCTGTAAATCCAGCTCTCACACGAAGCGGACGAATTGTTTTATTCCAGTCTGTTTCGGAGAATTCACCTAATTCGACTAAAGCTTCAGCATTCATAAGTAAAACATCAGCATAACGAATCAAAATAATATTCAATCCCGAATACAAATTATCTCTGTACGTTCTATCCCAGTACTTCTTTATATAATACCCAGTTGGTGAGCAATTAGAACTAAATCCGTAACCATCTGGATTGCTTCCCTTGTCACAATTGATAACTTGTGTCGTTCCATCTGGCAAAATATAACTATTTCCCGTATAGCAGATTGTAGCAGCCAAACGTGGGTCACGATGTTCAAAAGGTTTAGCTGGATCATAATTAGCACCAGCTTCATCTATAGCCTTGCCATTGTCTGTTATATATGACTGTACAAGTTCATTTAAAGGAGCAAGTTGAGCATAGCCTTTTAAAGTCGGAGGCAAGAACTGATATTGAGTTTGATGCTCACGGTCCGGCGACAGATATTGCAGATCTAAAATTACCTCTTCATTATTTTCATTAGCAACTTCAAACAAACCACTATAGCTATTAAACAAGTTAAAACCACCTTGAGTCATTATAGTAGAAGTTACATTCTTAAGTTCTTCCCAACGGCCTTCGAAAAGTAATATACGTGCTTTTAAAGCCATAGCAGCCCATTTGGTAATACGTCCTTTATCTTCGCTAGAACTATAAGAAGCCGGTAAATAATCATTATCGATAATCTGATCTAGTTCTCCTAAAATATTTGCTATAATTTCAGTTTTACTGGTTCTAGGAAGCTGTTGAGATTCTTCAATTGTTATAACATTAGTAAAATAGGGTACATCACCAAAACGAGAATACAACTCAAAATAATGAAAAGCCCGAATTACCATAGCTTCAGCACAATATCTGTTCCGAAGTTCCTCACTCAATCCAGGAACTTTATCAATATTGTTCAGTAATTGATTACATACACGGATTCCTGCATAACGACTATCCCAGACAGATTCTACATAAGGATAAGCAGTAGAATAGCTACCATTTCCTATAGACTGATTAAACCCTGTTTGTACTTTTGTATATGCATTATCTGTCATAGCATCGGCATACAATACCTCCTCCGCACTATACAAGGTAGGATAACATGCGTTTAATGCATATAAAGCAGAACCCTCTTTTTCCCAAAAACTTAAATCAGTTTCTCTGTCGTATGGTTCTGTGTCAAGAGGAACACATGCTACAACAGAATTAAGAAGTATTCCTCCTACTATATATTTCATCATACTAAATGTTCTCATAGCTTATTAAAATTTAATGTTTAATCCCATAGATATTACGCGAGAAACAGGATAAATACGTCCTCCACCATCAGTAGTTTCAGGATCCCATCCGCCTTTTATATGACTTAATGTAAATAAATTCTGACCACTCAGATAAATTCTTAAATTTTTCACATATACTTTTCTCATCCATTTTTGCGGGAAAGTATAACCAATCTGAGCATTTTTCAATCGTAAATAAGAGCCATCTTGAATCCAGAAATTAGATTTAGCAGCATTGTTAGCAGACTCTGCACCTACAGTTAAACGTGGATAAGAAGCATCCGGATTATTCGGAGTCCAGCGATCTAAATGAAAGTCAAAAACTGGTCCTTCATTATTATTATGAAAAGCTTCTACAGATTCACCACGTAACCAAACATTGCGTCGACCTACACCTTGCCAAAACATTGAAAAATCGAAACCTTTCCAAGTAAATCCATAACTAAATCCATAAGTATAATGAGGGAAATTATCTCCAAGTATAAAACGGTCGTCACTTTCTTTCACCAAGCCGTCGTTATTTTTATCAACATAACGCAGATCTCCAGGTTTTGGAGTTATCCCATCCAACCAAGGTCCCTGTGCAACCTCTTCATCATTTTGGAATATACCGTTAACTCTATAAGCATAATAAGAATTAATGGGATATCCTTCTTTGATAATTGTATTAACATCGGCCCCATTAATCCATTCAACACCACGAGTATCTATTACCTCATTAGCAGCATCAGAAACATTTCCTGAAACAAAATGTTCTACCTGCCCAGTCTTGAATCGGTAATTCATATTTAATTCCCAACCGCGATTTCTCACTTTTCCAGCATTCTGGACAGGGCTACCTCCACCAAACATACCTGGAACGGGTAAACCTATTAAAATGTCACGAGTTACATTATTAAAGAAATCAGCTGTAATATTCAATGAATTATTAAGGAATCCAACATCTATACCCAAATCGAACATTGCAGTTGTTTCCCATTTTATATCCGTATTAACAGCTGCAAACGAGGCCCCGTTTACTATTGTATTTCCAAAATTATATTTAGGAGAAACTGTTACAGATGATAAATATTGATAGTTATCAATTCTGTTATTTCCAACTAATCCCCATGAAGTTCTTAACTTTAAAGAAGAAACATGTTCTTTTAATTTCTCAAAAAATCTTTCTTCTGAAACTCTCCATCCCAAAGAGAACGAGGGGAAAAGAGCTGAACGATTACCCTTTGCAAATTTTGAAGAAGCATCATTACGTAAATTTGCTTCAAATAAATACTTCTCATCATAATTATAATTGAGACGTGCAAATTCCGAATAAATAGACCAGTCACTTCCGCTTCCTGAATTTCCAACATTAGAAGTCTGAGTACCAACCATTATATCAAAATCAGATGTTTCTGTCACACGATATGTATCATATCCTTTGTCACTACCTCCTTCATAAGAATATCCGACCATTGCACCTACCGTATGCTTACCAAACGACTTATCATAAGTCAACATCACGTTAGTTGTAAGATTCAATGAACGAGCAAACTGTTCTGTCATACGATTTTCTGTATCACCAGAAGCAGGAGCTTCAATTGCTTTTCTATTTTCATGAGTACGATTGTTATACAACTGCCCACCAATCATTCCTTTCAATTTTAGTCCATCCCAAATCTTCAACTCAGCATTAAGTGTTGCAGATACATCATCATTAGAGTTCTGACGATAACCTCCTTGTTCCAGTCGGGCTAAAGCATTCGAATTACTACCACTAGGATAAGTATATGCTCCATTTTCATCTTTAATCGGATAAATAGAAGGCATACGAGTTGCTTGCTCTATAATCCATTCTGTCCAATAAGCATGATCTTTAACTTCATTACGAGCATATGCAACGGTTGTGCTGAAATTAAAACGCTCTGAAACTTTATGACTCAAATTTAAACGTCCATTATATCTTTGTTGACCATAATCCGGTCCTTTAAACATACTATTTTGATCCATATACCCTAATGAAACCAAAAAAGTTGTTTTATCATTGCCACCTGAAAAAGATAAATTGTGGCTTTGTTGAGGAGAATTTTTCTTATAAAGTTCTTCAATCCATTTACAATTAGGACCACCGTTACGATAATATGCAATCTGCTCTGGAGTAAAAGCCGCAGGCTGTCCAGAATTTACCAATGCTTCATTTCGCATTTCTGCATATACCCATGAATCAACGACTTTCGGTAAACAAGTAGGAGACTGCCATCCATACTGCATTTCATAAGTTACTTCATTTTTTTGTGCAGAACCTTTTTTAGTTGTTATCAAAATAACACCATTTGACGCACGAGAACCATAGATAGCTGTAGATGAAGCATCTTTTAATACTGAAATATTTTCAATATCTGAAGGATTTACATTTTGAATATCACCAATAATTCCATCAATCAGAACCATCGGGTCATTATTATTCATCGTATTTAATCCACGAATATTAATACTAGGACGTGCACCTGGAGCTGAGTTAGACTGCTGAATTACTAATCCGGAAGTTGTTCCTTGCAAAGCTTCAACAATATTCGTAACAGGTTTTCCTTGAATATCAGATGTTGAAACAGAAGCAACAGCTCCTGTAAGATTTACTTTTTTCTGTGTACCATATCCTACAACTACCAGTTCATCAATCATTTCTGTATTAGATTTTAAAACAATTATCATATCTTTTTTCAAATCTTTTCCAGAAATAATCTGGTCTTTATATCCAACAAATGATATTTGCAGTTTAGAAGAAGAAGTCACTTCCAAAGTAAATTTACCGTCTATATCAGCAATAGTACCTTGTTTAGTGGAAACGTCTAATACACTAGCACCAATCATTGGCTCACCTGACTCATCTTTAACAATACCAGATATGAGTCGTGACTGTTGTTGTGCCAGCATTGGTATGGAAACCAACGAAAGCAACAAACTAGCTACAAAACACATTATTACATGTTTCATAAATTAATTAAGATTTAAAAGTTAATAATTTTAATAGACCAATTAATATATACCTATTGAAAACTTGTTACCTAAAGAAAACTAAACTTCTAGCTGTGATAACGCATATGCATAAGCACCTCGCATGATAGAGCAGCTTGCTCCTTCACGGCTACACATCACTGCAATGCGTTTCGTATTATTATAGGGTACTTTAATTGACGTTCCGGGAATCAAGACCTCACGATGTTGATAATCCAGAAACTTCTTTCTGTCCATTTCATCTTCCCAGTTATAAACTTCCATCTGCAAACATGGGAATTGCTCTCCTGAAAACATTGATAATGTAGCGCGCAGTTCATTTACTAAAGCCGGTAATATATAGTGAGAAGCACCGGCTAGTCCACCACCTATTACTACTAACCCATCTACAATATTCAGTGCAGATGCAATTGCACTTCCAGCCATTTCTCCTAATTCCTGAAAACTAGCTATTGCAGCCTTCTTATCACCTTCCTTTATACCTTCAGCAATTTCATAGATATCTTTAGGAGTCAGATCGGCATCCTGTACTCCTGACAATTCACGATACACTCTTTTAACGGCACGAATACTGACACTTTCTTCTGCAAGCATTGAAGGATACTTCTTGTTACGCATCAGCCAAACGTCCCCTCCACAGCCATTATCTCCTGTCAACAATCTGTTATCTATTACAACCCCAGCTCCAAAGCCAGTACCTAACGTTATTCCCAGTAAATTTTTATATTTCCGGTTATGCCCCATTGCCTCCAATTCTCTATTTACCATAGGAAGAGCTCCAGATAAAGCCTCACCATAAGCAAACAGATTTCCATCATTTTCTATATAAACAGGAATGCCATAATGATGTTGCAAAAATGGACCAAGAGCTACTCCCTGACGAAAAGAAGGGAAGTTAGGCAAGTTTCCACCTATCACTCCATTTTTATAATCTGCCGGACCCGGGAAGGCAAAGCTGATTGCAACAGGAGGTGTATCCAAGCTTTTAATTACGGCATCAAAACCAGCCACTAAAGTGGCTAGGCATCTATCCAGATTGTCCGAGCAAGAAGGCATACAAACTGGCGAAACAATCTGAAGATTGCCCCTGATGGCAGAAAAAACAAAATTAGTTCCTCCTGCATCAAGGGTCAATACTATTCGTTTGTCATTTTCGTACATATTTTTAAGGCTTCTTTAAAGGTTTATTACTCTGTTTTTCTACTATCAGAAGCGTACATAAGCTTTCACTGTCACACACTCCTTACCTTCTGACAAACCATAAGGACGGATAGTATATTCACCTACACAAGCCGGAATAATAAAGGTTTCAGCATAATGTACTACAAATGGCTCGAATGAATGAGTAGGACTTTCTACAATAGCCTCCTCTCCTTCCAATAGATTGAACACATTCACACTGTTGTTAGTATGGTGCAATACAGGAACAGAGAACCGATGACGACGGGTTTCAATAAACTCATTTTCATGCAAACCGGTACGTTCTTCCATCCAACCTTCACCTTCACCTATCAAGGTCACATGGTTACGAAGTTTTTCATATACATAATCCGTATTTCTATTCCAATTGATGACATGTTTTCCACGTTCTACATTTATTGGACGAGGTTTTCCGTCAAGTCCCAAACGCTGCCAGTCCCAAAGTTTGAAAGTAAACAGATTGGGAGTTGAACTGATTTCAAGTACCATACTGTTTGAACCAGAACAATGAATTGTTCCTCCAGGTATCAAGAAATGGTCATGCTTTTTGACCGGTATCTTGTTTACATACTTTTCAGCATCGAACACGATTTCACCACGCTGTGCCCTGCGTAAATCCTCTATCATAGCCTCACGGTCTACTCCATTCTTTACACCTAAATAAACAACAGCATCTTCTTCTGCATCCAGCAGATAGTAGCTTTCGTCCTGTGTATAGTACATACCGAAATTCTCGCGGATAAACTGGGTTGTAGGATGTACCTGCAAACTTAAGTTTCCACCACCTATTGTATCCAAGAAGTCGAAACGTATCGGAAAGTCTTTTCCAAAACGTGCTTCAACAGGCTCTCCAAGTAATTCTTTACTTTTCAACAATACCAAATCAACTGAAGGTAATTCAAAGCGTACACCATTTACTTCAAAATAAAGGCTGTTTTCCTCGGGCACACAGTCGAAGCACCAACCGTAATTTTGCTTACTGCGGTCCAAATCACATACCTCCTTCATCCACTGTCCTCCCCATGGCGCCGGATCAAAGAAAGGAACAACACGGAAAGGTTTCGTAGATGTTTTCTCAATGCCTTTAAAGAAAGTTTCACGATCAATCATTTTAGGCTGTCCTGCAATATGAGTATCCAACCAAAAATCTACCTCATGAAACAATGAATCTTTATAACGATCGCATACACGCCAATCATTAAAATATCCTCTTTTATATTGGAGCGAAACAGCTTCATTACGATTGTCTATACCTAAAGCTTTTACTTCATGACGACGAAAACGTTGCTGAATTTCCCAACGGGCCATATCCACATACACAAGCGTTGCTTCAGGGGCAACCATATGCGCTCCTGTACCTAACACAATAACAAGCTTATTGCTTTCACTGACTTTTTTTTGTGCAGCCGCCAGCTTTTCACTATCAAAATAATCCGCCAAGCATAAATTGGTTACATAGCCAAACAACACATCATCAGTCATAAAGCGTTCTGTCATTTCAGCTATAACCTTCTCATCTTTATACAATTCATTCACCAGAATAATTTCTGCCGGCTGAAGTAAAGAAAGCTCATCTATAAGTTCTTTTTCATACACCCCAGTATAGCAGTCGACTGCTAATACAGCTTTTTCAGACAATTTGGATGCAAGAACACCACGTATCTCACCCCATCCTTGAAAGATATTCCCATCAATTACCGTAGCAGGATATTTGTCATAATTCGGTTTTCTCATAAACAATTTATTATTTGTTCATACATATTATCATTTTGTGCAAATATAAAAATAATATTTTATAATCAAATAGAATTAATAGAAATAATTCATCTTATCGAAATAGAATAAAATTATAGAACAGAACTATACGAACGCATACATATTAGATAAATCAATTTAATTATCAATAAATTACGCATAATTAAACTATAATATACCAAAAGTATAAAAAAGAAAGCAGGGAAAAAATATTTGTCCATATGTAACATAGAGTGTTCAAACAATACAATAAAACGTTCAATATACATATTCTATATTCTCATAAAATATTCATCTATTATCATTAAAAAGAAACCCGTCATCGGATATAACCGATGACGGGTAAGCTAGTATCAAAAACAGTATTCAAATAAACATTACCAGTATATTTTGATAAATTTACTTTCCCAAGGTTTTAATTTCAAAGCAGCTTGTTCACCTTTAACTGTTTCTCCAACAACATCACATACTTCCACTTTTTTAATATTCACAATATCCGAAGAGAAAGAAAGGTCTACCATTTTACCTCCAATCTCCCTAAGTTGCAACATAACAGCCTTTTCATTTTCAACAGGGGTCATATTTACTAATAAAACATTCTCTGAATTTATTCTCAGAATATTTTTCACCTGATTAGTTCCATCATTTCCTTCTCCAGCAGGTAACACTCTAGTCAGGAAAGGAATTCTATTAGACCACGCAAATTTTGTTGCATATTCCAAAGAAGAATCTTCAGAAGAATTTATAAAATAACTCCATTGCATTTCTCCTACCTGATCTGCATTAAAATTCGTAACCCAATAATTATTCATTGGCCATGAATACATATTAGTAGACTGAGGAACCGCTCCAGCCTGATAACGTCCTGTATTAATTGCTCCGAACTGCATCAGAGGTATCTCCTGACTACACATGACAACTTGTGAGTGACTATTTCGCGCTGTTGCAAAATTCTGCACTGTATACCAATCATTAGACGAACCTTTTATTTGATCAACACCTGCTTCTATATTTCCACCAGGAACATCTAAGAATATTTTTCCATTTTCAATCTGGTAAGGGAAAGAAACATATACTGCTTCCGGATCGATTACAGATTTTTTACGCAAACGATAAAGTACTTCTATTTTTTTCTCTACATTGTATATACGGAACTCCACCATTAAATTATCTTCCCCAATGCCGGCAGAAGTAGTTGCACGGAAGCGATAAGTATCCCATATTTCTCCTTTTTCAAACTGTTCAAAACGGATTTTTTCCGGACTGCGACGTAAAAACTGAGGAGCCTGATATTTCTCCATAGGATGACGACTGTCTATAATTTCATAAACAAACTCACCCAATTCCCACTTTGCATCATCTGTCAGCAAGGAACAATTAAGTTCTTTGTCGAATAAATGTTTAATTGTTCCACGCTGCAAATTAAAATCAACCGCATACCAATCATTTTCTATATGTGTATCGGCTAATTGTATTGTCCGTTCAATTACAGGACGAGGAGCATCTTTTACTTTAATAAAATAACGTTCGCAACCTAAAGCTGGAACATTTCGCACATACAGATACCAATATGTACCATCAGAACGAACTTCTCCTGCCTGAGCCGGAACCTTATTACCAGCAGCGTCTACAATTTCAAAATCTTTTTCTTTCGGTAGTATCTGGTGATCAATATACACCTTAGCGACTCCACTATAATCCCAGTTTAAAGTATTAAAAACAGCAACAGACGGAAGCTTCGCCTTAGGAGTAAATGACTGAAGTAACCCCATAACAGTTTCTCCCAACAATCCAGTATACCGATATGCTTCCCATGCATACGATTGCTTTAACGAACGCTGTTCCCATGTTTCCAATCCATAAGGATTACGTACACTCTCACTATGTCCAAACGTATGTTCATCATAAAACAGCAAAGCATTATTAATTCCTGCAATCTGCTTATTTATATCAGTAGGCAATTCTGCTCCCAACATTTTGGCAAAAGATAAACCTACTTGATTAGCAATCACATTTGAGTGAGTGATACGAGATACAGCAGCCTCACGAGCACCAGAAGCAAAACCGTCCGTCCACCAGTCGGGCCATGCCCCACGAATTGTCTGAATTTTATCCGCATACTGTGTTTCTACCGTTTTTATAAACTCTGTGGCAACAGCCGTTCTCAATTTAGGCCATTCATATTTTTCATTCCAACGCTTTACCATTTCACAGCTTTTGGTTGAAGGAGGTGCATTGTCTGTAAAATATCCTGAATGTTGAGCTGCACAAATATCATACGGGTAATGTTTATCTTCTAATTGCTTCAGATACTCCAACACCTTAGTTTCAAACGACTCAAAATCGTCATTGTGAATTCCGAAAAAGTTTCCCTGATTATAATGCTCTGCACGATAAGCCAGCATTTTCTTTCCTGAAGGAGATTCCCACCAAAATACGGTCGGCTTATCAAAACAAATCAGAGCACGATGTCCATGGGTCCCCATATTCAAATATTTCACTCCCGCATCAGCAAAATATTCACTAAAGCACCAGCCGATACCATTTACATCATCTTGCATCGCCAACTCCGCACGCATTCCATGCTGACGGAACTGCTTAAGAGGAGCCAATGATGCCGCCAAAGTCTGCTCATCTGGCAATTCGTCAAAATTAAGATACATCGTAGCAAGCTCGATACGCCCCTCTTTGACTCTTTGCTTCAGGCGCGCAATCTGCTCCGCCGGACGGCATTTTAAATATTCGCTGACAGCCCATGAAATTTCACAAGTCCAACGAAACTTTGCCGGCTCCGGATAATTATCGGTAGCGTCACAATAATCCAGTGCATAATCAATATAACGTAAATGTTCCGCCAATATTTCCATTTGAGAACGGGTATAGCCAATGTCTGTGTGTGTATGTTGCACCAGATTCATTTGCCAATGACGGACCGGATTTATCTTTATAGGTTCAGTATAAAGTATTTCTCTACCTTGCTTCACAGTCAATACATCTTCCTGTACTTGACTTACCTCTGGAATTTCTATATAAAAATTATTCTCTCCGGAATGTAATTTCACCTTTTTAGTAACTTCACCCAACTGAAGAACTATAGGCTCAACATCACCTTCATGCACAATGTTTATCCAAACTCGCTGCTGTAAACCACTATCCGACTTATATAAAGCCGGAAGAGATGTGATTTCCACATTTTTTATCACTAAAGATGCTATTGCTGGAACAGACATTCCCAACCATATCACACCTGCTCCTAATAATCGTCTTATATTCATCAATACTTCGGTAAATTTTTACCGAAAGATTAAAAGTTAAACAATAGAACCGG
>OMDZ01001308.1_pt1 | contig 12152 bp, 6 predicted proteins | sample 1673641 | NCBI WGS metagenome assembly OMDZ01 (sample SAMEA103958117, study PRJEB25191) | human gut metagenome | biome: human-associated habitat [ENVO:00009003]; feature: intestine environment [ENVO:2100002]; material: feces | place: Germany | collected 2013/2015
ATATCGAGGGAAATGCCCAACGCTATGTCCCCACTTACGAGCGTTTCACCGAGGAGCGTCGTTTTGAGCCGCTGGTGCAAAACTACTTCGAGCAATACCTCGGGCAGTTCCCGGCGCAGGTGTTCGACAAGATCAACGAGAATTTCATCCGTTGCTCCTTCTTCGAGCTTTGTTCCCGTTACCTGAGCAGCTACTATACGTTCGCCATCGAGCAGAACAATTCGGCGGGACGTTCCGATTTCGAGATGACCGGTATCCCCGGCACGGACTATTACAAGGACGACCGGTTGGCGGAATTCAAGTATTTCAAAGCGAAAGAAGCGGAGCGCATGCTGGCGCTCAGCGATCCCCGTCCCGAGGACGTGGCGCAAGTACTCGCCTACGCCAAGGATACCAAGGAGAAGTTCCCGTACTACCATGTCCGTTCCTACATTGTATATATCTGTGCCAACAAAGGATGGAAATGCTGGGAGGTGACTCCGTGATATCAATCCAATTGCTTTATTAATAGTACTTTGTGGTGCCAATGATGTGCCATGCTATTGGCACGTTCGTAACATGGGTAGTGGCACAAGCCTCTCTTCCTTGGTTTACCAGTCGTACTCCTAGAAATAAGCGTCGAAACCTTTTGGCTCTTTTACCCCACAGCGTTTGAGCGCATTCAATACGACCTGTTGCTCGGAGGGTGAGAGCGGCCTTTCTCCCTTGCGGACACGGTAGTAAGTACGCCGGCTGAAGTGCCTCATGAGTCCCGGGATAACGGAGAGCATCTGTTTGTGCGGCAAGCTCTCCAATAGGCTTACGAATCCCGCGGCATAGCGTACTTTCTTGTTCGGACGGTAATAAGGGCAAGTTCCCTTCAATGAGGCGAGGTGTCTCGGGCTGATGATCTGCCAATAGGCCGTCTCGTCGGGCTTTATTAAGTATTCTTGTTAAAGGTGATTGTTTGTTTCGGCGTTCTGGAATAGGGGTGTTTACGCGTGCGGCCTACCTCATGAATTTACGAGGTAGGCCGCATAAAAATAGCTATTATCAAGTACTTATTTAACCGTAACATTCCATCCGGAAAGAATACCTCCGTAGAAGTAAAAGTCTACGCAGAATGTTTTTCCTGTGTTTAGCTCTTTGACCTCGTAGTATTTCGTGGCACCTTTTTCGTTCACCAATTTATAATCGGCGATATTCGGAATAGGCACGTTGGCGAGCTCCTTGATCTTTGCGTTTATCATGTTCAAGATATCCATGTTCTCGAAAGGATTCGTTACTTTGGTACTCTTGGATAAAGCCGGATTCACCCCATTGTTCTCGGCACGAACCGCACGAACACTATCCGCATAAGCCTTGAACATCGCACGGCTTTCCGGAGTGCGTAAAGCGGATACGGTAAAGATAGAGATTCCTTCCGCCCCATGATTTAGCGCGGCGTCCATGCTGGCTTGCATATCGTCTGAAACCATTAAGCCGCAGTAAAGCGTTGTTTTCGGGTTCTTATCCCGAACATCCTCTATCATACAGTCTGAGATAAAACTAATATCTTCCGTGTAGAAGTTATGGTATACCATGGGGAAGACAATGTCCAGATTCCATTTACCCCAGTCTTGACGAACCATTTTGGACGCCATCTTGGGGGTTGGGAAAGGAGAGGCTGCCATTTTCTTTCCATAGGAGTGAACCACGTCGGCGATCATATTAGCGACCTCGGTAATCTGGTCACAACGGAATTGAAGCCATTTCTCGTCTTGCGAGGGATCTTCTTGTTCCCTTGGATCATATCCGTAAGCGGCCTTGAACTTCTCGATCATAGCCGGGTGATAGCCAAAATCCCATTGCGGATATTCTTGATCTTGCACGATACCGTATTTCGGCCAAAGGGTAGTCGGCAGGATAACATCCACGAAACGGTTGTAATCGATAGCGATACCGTTCAAACCCTCTACCTCGCAGTAAGCCTCTATTTTCTTCTTGATAAACTCCCGTACCTCGGGTAAGGCTGGGCACATAAATTTGTAGTAATCCACGTAAGCGGTCGTATCGGCCAAGCTTTGTCCGTTACGGTTTACGCTGAACCATTCGGGATGTTCTTTTAAGATAGCGTCTCGGTCATGTTCCGGATTCATCGTCCATAACCAAGCGTAGACCTCTATCCCATGTTTTTGGGCGATGGGAATAGCGGCCCGATAATCATCCGGAGTAGGGGCGTTTAGCATGACACCGTCTATCCCCGCCTCATTCATGATCGTGCAGATGGAGTCGAAATTCATTCCGGGCTGGTAATCCAACCAAGTCCAGAACATCGGATAAGCATCTTTCGTATCATTTTTCGGGGAACTGCAAGCACCTACGCAGCAAGCTACCAGAAGCAATACTAAATAATTTATGTGTCTCATAAGTTTAATGAATTTGATTAACGATTTATCCGTTAAAGATACGTATTCCTGTTTAATGCCGTTCTTTTTTCAGCGTAAATATCGGTAAATAAAAGAAGATGCCTAGGATAGACATGATAAGGCCGCCTATCGTTCCGGCGGCGAGCGGGAACCAAAAGGCTTCTTTATCGGTGCCTAGCATGAACGGGATAAATCCGAGTATGGTCGATATAACGGTTAGGAAAATCGGCGTGATCTTGGCGTTCCATGCCTTTAGATAAGCACGGATTGGGGAAATAGCGGGTATCCGTTCCCGAATTTGGTTATATTCGTTTAAGATATAGATACTGGCGTTTACCGTGATACCGCATAATAAAACGAAGGAGGCGAATCCACCTTGGTCGAAGTTCAGTTTGAACCAATAGAAGGTCAGGAATACCCCGATATAAGAGATCGGTATGACAAAAATGACCGCCAGCGGTTGTTTCAAGGAATTAAACAAGATACTGGTCGTAAAGAAAATAATAACGATGATCAAGAATAATAACGCATATTGTTTATTATCTTTCTGATCCCATGACCAATAGTTCTTTTCCGCTTTAGCCGTATACCCCATAGGCAGGATCTTTTTAAACTCTCTAAGTTCCCTTTTCTGTATCTTCTCGCCTTGTGAGGAGGCTCCGATATATTCATATTGCAGGCAGAGCCTGTATTGCTGGTTTACTTTCGCTATCTGTTGAGGGGTCTGGCTTTTCTCGACGATAGCGAGTTCGGACAACTTATAGGATTTATCACGGATGGTTTGAGGTACATATTGCATACTCCAGATATCGAACTCCTTTGATTGGCGGGAAGAAAGTTTTAGCTTTTCCGTCTCGTTATCAACGACGATGGTACCTGCGTAGATATCTTTACCGAAAACAGGCCGGATAGACGCGAATAAATCGATAGGCAATATATCCGCTTGCGCCATACGGGATTTATTCAAGTTGAAGTAGAATTCCTGATAATCATCCTTCCACCAAGAAAACTCGGAATTGATCAATACTTCCTTGATACGGCGATACGTAAGCAATTTCTCCCGTAGTTTCTCCGCCCATTCGTATAGCTCGTCATAATTATATCCGTACATCTCGATCCGGAAAGAACCTGCGTTCTCACGGACATCATTGCTGAAACCTTGGTCCATAAGTCCCCATACGCCCCAACTTCCACCACCTAATTCCAACGCTTTGCTAATCACCCTGCTTTTCAAGGTGTAGGGGAAACCACTTCGCTCGTTCTCACGGGTGAAATAGACGTTGATACTGGCTTGACGTGCGTTATAGATACTGGTCTGGAATTGCCGTATTTCCTTATAGGTACTCAAGTAAGCCTCCATTCGGTTGATCAAGTGGTTCATTTGATCAAGGGTCGTACCGTTCGGCATGGAAGCGCTGATACTTAATACCGTTTCTTCATTCCGGGTAAAATAACTTCCCTCGTATACCTTTTGGACAAATAGGCGCAAGGTTCCTCCCAAACTCTTATCGACGATAGGTTTTATCGTTTCCTTCCAAATATCTTTCGCCGCGAATTCATTGTAGCGGGCGATCCACAAAGAGTCCCTTGCGGATAGATCCTTCTCTTCCGGCTCGATCTTCTCCGGCAATAAAAATATCGGTAGTCCGAAAGCCAGTACTAGAATAAGGCAAGCCAGCTTTTTCCAATTGCAAAGGAAACGGATCTGCGCCCGGTAATAATGAGAGAAATAGACTGGGAAACGGTGTATGAACGACCGTATCGGACGGACCACCGGATGTTGTCTCCAATGACTCCGGGCTTTTGGGGAAGAAGAAGCGACTTTCTTCCGGTGCAAATTCATCTTGTCGATCAATGCCGGAACCAAGAATAACGCGATGAACAAAGATACGGCCAGATTAATGATCACGACAGCGGCGAAATCCTGTAAGTTCAACCGTATCTTCTCATCCAAGAAGAAGATGATCACGAGGGCGCCCATAGTCGTCAAAGTGGCCGCCAGAATAGACAAGAACGCTTTCCGGTCATGATGGTGCCGGATATGATCGGTCATCACGATCGTATTATCGATCACCAAGCTGAGAGAGATCGTGATACCCGCCAGCGAGTACAATTGCATCTCCAACCCTAATAAATAATAAAGGATAACGGCTATACACAGGTTGATACTTAAACTGATGATGATCAAGAACAGATAACGTACATTCCGGGTAATCAGCAGAACGAAGAGCAAGAGGATCAAGATGGTCAAGCCTGTACGGACGTAGATTTTATCCAATTCTTCTTGGATAAATTCGGTAGCGTCGTAACTGGTATGGATCTCGTAACCGGGAGGAAGCAAGGTGCGGATATGTTTCATTTCTTCCTTCACTTTCTTGGCTAATTGCAACTGGTTGGCAGTCTCTTCCGCACGGATAGACAGGTAAATAGAGTTTAAACCATTGATCCGGTAGTAACTTTGCGGGGCCTCTTCTTGCCGGGTTACCTTTATCAATTGATCCAGCCGGATTAAGCTACCATCTTTGTTTGCGACGGTGATATGCGATGGTTCGAACCCATTCGTGATCTTTTCCGGCATTAACGCCAGACGAATCCATTCCTTGCTGGTATCTCCTTGTCCCATATTAGCGGTTCCAAGGAACTCTTTTTTGTAATATTGGCTGATCGCCGATTGGATATCCTCTATCGTGATCCCCAGATCCCGTAGCTGGCGGCTATCGTATTCCAAGCGCCATTCCATAGGGGTCGCTCCGCTTACATCGATACGATAAATACCTTGCACGCTGCTAAGCCGGGGCTTTATCTGATCCTCGGCGAATCGCTGGATGAATATCGGGGTAGCGGAAGCGTTCAAGGTATAACTCATGAATGGGCGTGATTCCTTGTCGTCCGGACGGCTCATCTCTAAAATCGGATAACTTAATTATTCCGGAAGGTCCGGCCACGTCTGCCTTACAATGGTTGATGCCTCAAAACGTGCGGCATCTATATTCGTATGTTTATCTAGTTCTAAGGTAATCCTTCCCCATCCGTTTCCCGAGGTCGAGGAGATCTCTTTGATTCCTTTGATACGGGCAAGCATCGCCTCCAACCGGGAGGTTACCTCCATCTCGATAACCCTCGCTGAGTTGGAGGGCATATGATAGCTGATACTTAATTTCGGCAGCGTACGGGAGGGAGATAGCTTGATCGGCAATAAAGGCACGAAGGCGATCCCCGCCAATGCGATACAGAGGAAGGTGACGATGATCGTAAAGGATGATATGTTCGGCTTAGAACCCATGCTCGTAATCAAATTCGTTGGCTAATGAGATGCCTGTCTCGAAATCATGTAAGGTGAGCTTACGTATTTTGTAATAGCTCAACCAATAATTTTGCAAGGCCGTGATATAATTACGTTGCGCTTCCTGCTGCCGGTTCAAGGAGAGCGTAAGGCTATTGATATCCGCTTTGCCGATCATGAAACGTTGCTTGGTCTCGTTATAGGCCATGATCGCGATGTCCAAAGCCTCTTCGGCGCTGGCGATCAGGTTTTGCTGTACATTGAAATCGCCGACAGTCATGATTACGTCTTCCTCCAGAGTGACTTCTGTCTGCCGTGCGGATATTTGCGTAACATTTAGATTGCTTTTGGCTATATTGTATTTACCCTTCCGTACTCCCCAGTCTATAAGGGGAATAGAGATAGATATCGATACCAAGTCCTGCTGCAGCGGATTCTTGTAAACTTCCTTAAACTGGGTCGCTACTTGATTGAAACCGATACTGGCATTCAAGGAAGCGTTGAATAAGGTTTCCTTTTTGGTCTTATCCACTTGTTGCTCGGCCTCCAACACCTCTTGCCGCACTTCCAGAAACTTGGGGTTATTCTCCCGGGCTAACGTCAATGCTTGATCCACCGGAATATCCATATCATGGGGGCGTGACGGCAGACGAAGCCGTATCTCCGTATTCTTATCGAAATTCAGATACGAGGCCAGACTGAACATGGCTCGCTTCAAGGCTATATCGGCGTTTTGTAACGTATTGCGGGCATTGATCGCATCCAGCTTGAGTGTCAGTAAATCCGCTTGACTAATAGCCGCGATCTTATGCCGCTCTTGGCCGGTACGGTATAACGTATCGGTTGTCGCTACATTTTCTTTGGCCATATCATATTCTACTTGAGCCATGGCTAAAGAGAAAAAATAAGTGGTGGCTTGCTCGCTGACGGTCTCGATATTATAAAGCAACTCTTTCTTTACTTTCTCATATTTTAGAGGCTCTATCTTCTTCTCCCACCGGAAAGGATTGTATCCCAATAAATCTTGGCTGTATCCGATACGGATTGGAACGGAGGTGAACTGATTATAAGTATTCGAGCCGAAATAGCGCATATACCCCAGATCCGTATCCACGAAGAAACTACCACCCAGCATATCGAAGTTCTGCTTGATCTTTAAGTTTCCTCCCGCATAAAAGGACTGTTGCTTACGGTATTCGTCAATGTCTTTTTCTGAATCGTATCGTTTCGTGATATCCCGGTAATATTCGGCGGGTGTGATATTCAATGTAAGACTAGGCAGTCGCTCCGCTTTGTAATTACGAAACTCCCAGTAGCCGGACAAGAATAGGTTTTTCGTACGAAAAGCCTCCAGCGAGCTATCGGCGGCCAATGAGATCGTCTTCTCAAGGGAAAGGACGAGCGATTGGGCCGATACTCCTTCGGCTAATAGCGAACAGAACGCGTATAAAACTAGGAATGTCCTCTTGTATCTTTTTTTCATAATGCATGTCTCCTATAGATAAACCAATAAACCAAAGGGATAATAAATAAACTGACTACCGTACCGATCAGCATCGCCGAGATCATGGCAATGGAGAGTGGCTTTTGCAACTCACTTCCCATATCGAACGTGAATAGTAGCGGTACCATACCGAATATAGTTGTCAATGAGGTCATGATAATCGGGCGCAGACGGCGACGACCCGCCTCATGGATCGCTTCCATCAAGGGTACACCTTCTTTCCGAAGCTCATTGATCGCGTCCAGTTTCAAGATAGAGTCGTTTATGATGATACCGCAAGTTACCACGATACCGATAGCACTCATCAGGTTTAAGGTATGCCCGCATATCCATAATACCAGTAAGGAGGCGGCTACGTCTATAGGTATTTCCAGCAGGACGATCAAGGGCTGCAAGAAGCTCTCGAATTGCGCCGCTAAGATAAAGTACATCAAGAGAATGGATATGAACAAGATGACGACCAGTTCATTCAGCATTTGTTGGTTCGAGAAGAAGCTTCCCGAGAAATCGATGTCCCAATTCGTCTTATCTTTGGATTCGCTGCGGACGAGCTCCCGAATATTTTCCATTAACTGTTCCGCATTCTCTACTTGATAGAAGCTAAAAGGAATATATTCCCCGTTCTTTCCAGCGGTGAGTATCTTCAAATCCTCTCCGGGAGTAATTTTTGTTACTGCACTAAGAGGGACATGATTCGTCTTTTGGTTTTCGTCCGGTTGCGTACGGATTAACGTATTATGTAGGATATGATCGACCGTTTGCTCGTTTCCGGCTAGCGTGATCGGTAAATACTGTTGATAAGAGCGTAAAGTAGCGACTTCATTTTCCTTGAAGGCCGTCTTAAGTACCCGGTAGACCTCTTCATAGGAGATATTATAAAGTAATAGTTTCTGATGGTCTATGGATATGTTTAATTGATTCTCGAAAGCTACGCCAACGGGAGCGAGACCGGTCTTACTCTCTAGTGTTTTCTCTAGTTTTTGCAAAGTAGGGGCATCCGGAGCTTGCTCTTTGTTACGGGCATAGAACTCGGCTACGATATCGGCCTCACCGGTTACGAACAGTTTCTCAAACACAGTCTCCGGCGGAGAGAACGATAATACGGCTGTCGGGTAATTTCGCTTTACCCAAGCGGAGATTTCTTGTTGTAAAGGAGCGATAGCATCGGTCTCTTCTGTCTTGAAATAAAGCTCTACTTCCGAGATGGATAATTCCCTGTCTCGGTTTAGCAGGAATTGTTGCTGTCCGATATAGGCCGTGTGTTGCGCACCTAACCGATCGGCCTCACCAAATAATTCGGTGACTCTCTTTCTATTCTCATCAATATGGATGTTCTCATTCCATTCAACATGTGCGATTAACTCATTCTGATCGATTTCCGGCATCCGGCTTTTGGGGATCATATAGAATAGGATTGCGCAAAGGGGGATAGTGACAGCTACAAATAGTAGGCTAGTGGTCTTATGCCTGAATATGAAATCAACCCCTCCGTCATAGAACCGGTCCAGCGTATGCTCCTTGATCAAATTGTTTATTTTCAGGTTGAAAAAGGAATGCTTGATCTCCGGTATGCTGTAAACTAATTTGTAAAGTACAGGCAGTAACATGATTCCGGTGAAATAAGAGACCATTAAACCAACCGTAACAGCAAACGCCTGATCGAAGAAAATCGCTCCCGCTATACCACTCATAAATACCAGCGGAACGAATACAGCGATCGTGGTAAATGTGGAACTAAGCATGGGGGTGATTACTTCTGTGGTCCCTTTTATACACGCTTCTTCCAGATTATCTCCTTTTGCCCGGTATTGCGCTATATTCTCCGTCACGATGATGGAGCTGTCTATCATCATACCCAATGCCAGAATTAATCCGGATAGGGAGATGATATTTAAGGACATATTGAAAAGGTAGAAGAACAAGAAACTAATGATGATACTGACTACCATACTCAATCCGATTACCGCCGGGCTTTTTACGTCTCCGAGGAAAAGGATCGCCACGATGCAGATAAATAAGAAACCTAACGATAGGTTCTGCTTGAGGTTGGAGATCGTATAATCCAATAACTCGGTCTGGTTTCTTGTGATCGTAAATTCAATATCCGGGTAAATAGACTTGAAATAATCGGTAACCTCGGCAAGCGCCTCTTTCATATTGTCCATATTCTCATCCGCTTGCTTGATAACGGCTAATGTAACGGCCCTTTCCCCGTTGGCTAGCGATAAGCCGGTTTCTTTTTCTGGTACGACAGCTACTTTTGCCAGATCTTTTATCTGGAAGATCCGGTCATTCTTACGGATATAGATATTTTGTACGTCTTCCGGTGTACGTAATAAGGTAGAAAATTTGATATTGTACTCATAATAACCATCCCGTACGGTCATGCTTCCCGGCTCTATATTATTGGCAGACAAGGCTGATTCCAAATCATTTAACGTAATATCAGCCATATCCAAGAGCTTCATATCCGGTACGATCTGTAATTGCCGTCCTAATATGCCCGTGATATCCACCATCGCCACTTCCGGCAACTGTTCAATCCTTCGTTTGATCACTGTTTCCGCGAATTGGCAAAGATCGAGGAAAGCGGCATCATTTTCAATTGTCTTGAGTGTGAGGTTGAGGCAAAACACCGGAATGTCCGTAGCGCTCGCCTTGACTACCCGTGGACGTTCTACCTCACGGGGCAGGTAATTCATGGCGGCGTCTATTTTCTCATTGACCTCTATAAAGGCAAGATCCGTGTTCGTGCCAAAGTCGAAGCTAAGGCGGATAATACCCGCTCCATCACGAGTCTCGCTATGGATATCCCGTAATCCTGCCACTTGCATCAATTGCAAACGGACCGGCTTCACGACGGTGTTTTCCAATTCCCGTGCGGATGTATTTTGTCCGGATATCTGAACGGTAATCTCAGGTATGGCGATATCAGGCAATAAGGAGACCGGTATGGTGAAATAAGTCACCAACCCCACGATAAAGCAAGCCGTAAAAGCCATCAATACCGCTATCGGACGTTGTAGCAGGAAGCGAATCATACGCAACTAATTTTCAATTCTCAATTCTCAATTTTCAATTACCTTGACCGGTGACTCATGCGCCAGATTAATATTGCCGCTTGTAATCACGACATCCCCTTCTTTCAATCCTTCCAAAAGGGTATAACTATCCGCGTTTTCCAGTCCGGTGCGCACGTAGTTCCAATAAGCGTGCCCATCAACTAAAGTAAATACGACTTGTTTTCCGGAACGTAATACCACAGCCGTTTTAGGTACGACCAATTGCTTCCCAAGCGAGCGTTGTACGCTAACCCGTACATTCATGCCTTCGAATAATTTACCTTTGTCGTTTACCGCCGCTTTCACTTGTACCATCCCGTTCTCATCCACTAGCGGGTTGATCTCGGATATACGTCCTTCAGTCTTTAAGCTGGTGGTGGCGAAAGGGGTAACTTCCACTTTATCTCCGTTTTGGATAAGCGGCAACTCACTTTCCAATACGGTGAAAGAGGCTTCCAGACTATGAGGATCGATAACGGTACAGAATGCGTCCGTCGTAGACGCCACGTTCTCTTGTTTAGCGAAAAGGTTTGCGATAATACCGTCGAAAGGCGCGATTAGCGTCGCATTCTGTTCCTCATATTGGGCAAGTTGATATTGGGCGAGCGCCAGATCATATCCACTTTTTACCCGTGCTAGGTTGAGCGTCGCAGGCGGGACTTTCGCTGAGTCTTCCAGCATATATCCTTGACCGATCAATACGTCTTTTAATTCAAGCCTCGCTTTCTCTAGGGCATCTTTGGCTTGCGCTGTTTTGTTCGTGAGCCGGAAAGTAGCGAGTTCCGCTATTTTCTGTCCTTTGTTTACCCGGTCTCCGTTCTTCACGTAGATACGGGCGATGGGTTCCGCCGACTCAAACCGTAAGTCCACCAACTTGCGAGCGGACAGTTTACCATTGCTTATCAACTCATGATTAAATTCCGTTTGCTTCAATGTCATGATCGTGACTTCGTTCGCCTCATCCGGCAATACGGTCTCTACGGAATCCTGTGTGGCATCTGTATCTTTCTTTTCTCCGCCGCATGCGCTTAAACAGAATAAAAGCGTAAAGGTCAACAATTTATAGTATTTCATACTCGTATGATTGATCGGTTTGTACAATTTGTCATTCGCAAATATAAGTATTTATTGTTACGATGTAGTCGTAATTGCTATAAAAATAAGGATACTGCATTCATATTGATGTGTTGTTTAACATACTTCGTGCTTTCTCTTTCATTTCTTTAATAGCGGAACTTTCCACTTTGGGTTTCTTAGTTAATACGGAATCAATCGCCTTTTTCAATTTTGCAGGTTGAAAATAAGATGGTTCCGTATAAAGATTCATTAACAGATAATACGGATAGATACGTTCCGGTAAAATATCAATGGCATGTAACAGGTGCTTTTCCGCTTGTCGGTATTCACCTAAACACTGCTCATTTTTAGCCATTACGTAATAAAGCATGGGATCGGAGCTTAATAAGACAGCTCTTTCCAGATATCCATTCGCTTTCTCGTATCGTCCGGTCTTGCTTAGGCATTGAGCGACCTCGAAAAGGAATTCCGGTTTATGCTTCAATAATGGATACAAAGGTTCATATACCTCCAAGGCCGCTTCGTAAGCTTTATTATTGTAAAACATTTGCGCCTTATTCCATTGTTGATAAGCCTTATAATGATCTTTTTGCATCCAGAACAAACCAATTCCAAGAATAGCGATTCCCATAAAAAATATCTGTTTGCCCCATCTATGGCCATTTGATTCGGCTTGGTTCTCACGGATCTCATCCTTGTCCGGTGTTACGCTCATCACCCCTAGGAATATCAATACTACCCAAAACTCCGGCAATTGCAATGGATAAGAAGAGAAGGCGAATATAGCCAGAGACATCAATCCCCCGCAACAAGCATACCTTTTGTTCTTTATTCCTTTA
>OMDZ01001333.1_pt1 | contig 11983 bp, 9 predicted proteins | sample 1673641 | NCBI WGS metagenome assembly OMDZ01 (sample SAMEA103958117, study PRJEB25191) | human gut metagenome | biome: human-associated habitat [ENVO:00009003]; feature: intestine environment [ENVO:2100002]; material: feces | place: Germany | collected 2013/2015
GGCTGATCTTCTACGGCTCGACCATCGTTCCCTTCAAGGACGATTTCCCGAAGGACACCCAGCTTTACCGCATCATGACCACCCGCTTAGAAGAAACCGTACAGAACTGATAGGAGGATTTTGAATATGGATAAGAACTTTAACCTTAAGAACGCCAAGAGCATCATCGCAGAAGCCAGCGGTGTTCCCGTAAATACCACATTCGGCAGCATTACCAAGCCGATTGACCTTCTGCTTGAGGTCATCGACATGAGCGCCGATCTCATTGCCCTCATCCACGAGGAAACCGAGCTGAAAAAGCATCATCGCGCCTATCTCCACGTTCATGAGGAACTGGAGGACTGCGCCGACGAGATGGCAGCGCGTATGCAGGAGATTTTCGACGAGACCACCGACTGCGTGATCGGACTGATGAAGGATGTTCACGAGACCTTCCGTGTCCGCAAGCAGGAAGCGGCGGAGGACGATGCCGATACCGTCACCATCGCCAAGGAAGACTACGAGACCATGATCGACGATCTGCTCACGATGTCCGAAATCATCCAGTGCGTCGCAGATATGCGCACGCAGGATGTGAAGGCAATCCGCGAGTTCGGCAAGTTCGTCCCCGCCTTTGCCGCCTTTGAGAAGAACCGCCTGAGCCTCTATCGTGAGGCGGCGAAGGAAGCCGAGGAAATCTTCGACCGTTGGGCGGACGAGATTGACGATCTCGACGAGGACTTCATGGAAGATGAGGACTATGAGCCGGACGAGTATTACTCCGACTGATGCCCATTGAAATGTTGTCGGGTTTCACAGCCAACATTTCAATGGAAACACAAATCCAACAGAACAGGAGGTACACCACCATACAACTTGACATCATTCATACCGGCGATTGCCTTGAAATCCTGAAAACTCTGCCCGATGACAGCGTTCATTGCTGTGTGACGTCCCCTCCGTATTACGCGCTCCGCGATTACGGCATGGATGCTCAGATCGGCAGAGAGACAACGCCGAAGGAATATATCTCGCGCCTGACGGAAGTGTTTACCGAAGTCAGGCGCGTTTTGCGTCCGGATGGAACGCTCTGGCTGAACATCTCGGACACCTACGCCGGAAAGGGCAATCAGGGCGATTTCATTGACCCGAAGAACCCCAACGGCAGAAACGGTCAGGCTGTGGCTCTCAACAACAAGGTTGAGGGCTGCAAGCCGAAGGACATGATCGGCATTCCGTGGATGCTGGCTTTTGCCCTCCGCGATACCGGCTGGTATCTGCGCAACGACATCATCTGGATGAAGGATAACCCCATGCCGGAGAGCGTCAAAGACCGCTGCGCCCGCTGCTACGAGCATATTTTCCTGTTCTCCAAGTCCAAGAAGTATTTCTTTGACTACAAGGCGATCTCAGAGCCGATTGCTCCCGCAACGGCAGAACGTCTCAAGCGCGGCATGAAGGGCGGCAACAAGTACGGTAAGCCCGTTCCCGGTCAGCCTCAGCCGCAGTCCATCAACCGCCCCCGTGAGCATGGCGAGATCAAGGACGCAGACATCAATCCGCTCCGCAACAAGCGCGACGTCTGGAAGATCAACACCGTCCCCTTCAAGGGCGGTCACTATGCCGCCTACCCTCCAAAGCTGGTTGAGACCTGTCTGCTTGCCGGTTGTCCCGAAGGCGGTATTGTGCTTGACCCGTTCATGGGAAGCGGCACAACCGGCATGGTTGCCTCACAGATGGGGCGTCATTTCATCGGCATCGAGCTGAATCCGGCGTACACCGAGCTTGCCTACAAGCGGATTGGAGGTGAAATCTGATGTCCAAGGAACCGGAACTCAAAGCCCGCGACAAGGTAGTCGTGCGGATGACGCGGGAGGGCGCGGTTGAGGAAAACCTGACGGCTGGCACCGAGCAGCGTGTGTCAAAGCGGCTGGAAGATGCAGAGCTGGTCAAGCCCGCTGAGACAGCCGAGCCTTCCGAAGCTCTTTCTGCGGAGGAACAGGAAAAGGCGCAGATGCGCCGTCAGCAGCGTCAGTTTCAGGCGGAACACGCCGAGGATAACGACACACAGCCGCCCTCGGAAACGTCCGTCACAGAAGAGAAAAGGGCAGAAAATCCACCCCAGAATGTAACTGAACCGCTGCCTTCGGAAACGCCGTTCAAGCCTCCTGCTTTGGAGCAGCACAGCGTTTCTTCTCATACCGGCACGGTGATTGCCGAAACGGTTGTCACGCACAAGCTGCGCAAGACCTCTGCGGTTGAAGCCGTTGACGCGGATGCCGTTCTCTCCCAAGCGGCGGAGACTGCTTCCGCAAAGCCGATCATCGACGATGCCGTCCCGCCCACGAAGCGGATGCAGAAGCTCGAAAGGAAGTCCGAGAAGGCGCATAAGCGTCTGGATGCCGCCCGTGAGAAGCTGCCCACGCACAAGGTTCTCAAGAAAGAGCGTGTCTTCGATGAAGAGACCGGCAAGGGCAAAACCCGCCTTCATTTTGAGGATGAGCTGAAAAAGCCCAAGAGCAAAGGCAAGCTGCAATTTGAAGCAGATAAAACCGTCCGCAAGGTCGGTGACACCCTCGCTTCCGGCATTCACGGCAAAATCCATGAGGTCGAACAGGAAAACACGGCGGTTGAGGCGGCGCATAAAACGGAGATCGCCGCTGAGACTGCCGCTCGTCATTTCAGTCATCATCGGGAAAACAGCGTCAACAAGCCTTATGAGAAGGTCTCCAAGCTGGAACACAAGGCGGATGCTGCTGATGCGAAGCTCCAATATGAGAGAAATCAGCAGGAGCATCCTGAGATGAAGAAGCAGAACATGAACAAGCACTACCAGAAGCAGAACATTAAGAAGGAGTATGCCGCCGCTCGAAATGCCGGGTCTCAGACCGCCGGGACTGCCACAAAAAGTACCGGCAAGAAGCTCGGTGAGAAGGCGTCTGACAAGATCAAGGAGTTCTTTGAGAAGAACAAGAAGGTCTTCATCTGGATCGGCGTCGGAATTGCCCTTCTCGTTTTGCTCGGTGCCGGAATCAGCTCGTGTTCGATGCTCACCTCTACCGGCTCGTCGGTTATCGCTTCCTCTTATCTCAGCGAGGATGACGCGATGCTCGGCGCGGAAGCACAGTATTGCCAAATGGAGCAAGAGCTGCAACGCTATCTCGACACCTACGAAAGCACTCACAGCTACGACGAGTATCACTTCGATCTGGACGATATTGAGCATGACCCCTATGTGCTGATCTCCATTCTCTCTGCTCTCCATGAGGGCGAGTTCACGCTGGATGAGGTGCAGGGTACGCTCCAAATGCTGTTTGAAAAGCAGTACATCCTCACCGAAGAGGTCATCGTCGAAACCAGATACCGCACGGAGACCGACACATGGACGGATGCAGACGGCAACACGCACACGGAAACCTATCGCGTCCCGTATGACTACTACATCTGCAACGTGAAGCTCGAAAACTTCAATCTCTCCCACGTCCCGGTCTACATCATGTCTCAGGAACAGCTTTCCATGTACGCAACGTATATGTCGGTGCTGGGCAACCGCGAGGATCTGTTCGGTGACTCTCCCTATGTGGACAAGTACATCACCAATCCTCCCGCCGACTACGATGTCAACCCGGAATACCTGAACGACGAGAAGTTTGCGACACTGATCACCGAGGCGGAAAAGTATCTCGGCTATCCCTATGGTGCAACTTGTTCCCAACTGAAAAGGTTGGGCACTTGTCCAATGATTGGAGGTGAAAAGAAAGACGGGTGAACTGGTAATTCGATTGGTGGAATGATGGGGTAACGCCCTGAAACGCCAGCCTAATACTCCGACTGGCTTAAAGCGGAAACGCTATGGGTCAGAAGCTCGGTGAAGTCGGCTGAGAGTGACCGTAAGAATTGCTGGATAACAACCAGCCACACGAAAGCCGCCCAGAGGTGGGCGGTGTCACCTATAGGCCGGGGCTCTATAAAATACCTATGGTTAGAATGTGCGGAAGCACTGACGAAAACCGCGAATGTACAGGTCTAAAGGTAGGCCATATAGAAATGTATGGTGGCGTTAATTCGCCGTCAGTGTGGTTTAGTAAAAATCGTATGTATGAACGACCATGATGTGTTAAAGACGCATCCAAGCTGACAGGACTAAAGCGGAGACCTAAGGGTATATGCACAGATAGAATTATCGGAACAAGGAAAGGTATCGGGCTTTACCATAGTGGTAAAGCAGGCAGACGAAGAAAATAAGCTGCCGAACCGGTGCTGAAAAGCAGAGGTCGGACTTACGATGAATCCCGCGAAAAAGAAGGATTCGGAGGGATGGCCTCAAGTCATTAGTCATATATGAAACAATCATTCAATCGCAGTAAGGATTCGAGTAGGACAAAAAAGTCACTCAATTCAAAAGAAGGGAGTGATGCCTTATGCCAAAAGAGAAAGCCGAAAAATCATTATGTATGAGCGGACTGCGCCATGCTGAGTATTACGAAATGCAGGAAGTGTTTGACGGTCTGTATGCGAAAAGCAGCAAAAATGAGACTTTCACAAATTTGATGAACATCATCTTAAAACGTGAAAATATCCTGCTGGCATATAGAAATATCAAGTCAAATGACGGAAGCAAAACTCCGGGAACAGATGGCGTGACATTCGATGACATCGGAAAGCTGATGCCGGATGAGGTTATTGATACAGTCCGTTTCATTACAATCGGCAGTACACATGGGTATCGTCCGAAACCTGTCCGAAGAAAAGAAATACCAAAACCTTACGACCCAACAAAAACCAGGCCGCTGGGAATCCCCTGCGTCTGGGACCGGCTGGTACAACAATGTATCAAGCAGGTCATGGAGCCGATTTGTGAAGCGAAATTCAGCGAAAACAGTTATGGATTCCGTCCAAACAGGTCTGCTGAAAACGCCATCGCAAGAGCGGAGTTCTTAATACAGAATACAAGACTGCACTATGTCGTTGAGTTTGATGTCAAAGGATTCTTTGACAATGTAGACCACAGCAAGCTGATAAAGCAGATATGGTCGCTCGGAATCAGGGACAAAAATCTCCTGTTCGTGCTGAAACGGATTCTTAAAGCACCAATACGGTTAGAAAATGGGGCAATGGAATACCCGACCAAAGGGACACCCCAAGGCGGTATTATCTCCCCGCTTCTGGCGAATATCGTGCTGAATGAATTAGACCAATGGGTTGACAGCCAATGGCAGGATAATCCGGTCACGGCAAAATACAAGACCTCCATAAACGCAAATGGCAGTATCAATAAATCCAATGCCTACAAGTTTATGCGAAGGACAAATCTAAAGGAGATGTATATTGTCCGTTACGCTGATGATTTCAGAATATTTTGCAGGACGAAAGATGAAGCGGAACGGACGATGAAGGCAGTCACACAATGGTTAATGGAACGTCTGCATTTAGAGGTTTCGCCAACAAAAACAAAGATAGTGAATGTAAAACATCGCTATTCAGAGTTCTTAGGGTTCAAGATGAAGGTGTTTCGCAGAGCAGATAAATATGTCATCAAATCTCATGTAGGTGACAAACAGCTTGAACATGCGCGTCAAAAACTGATCACACAGGCGAAAAATATAATCCACCCAAGAAAGGAAAAACATGAGCGTGGTGAGATTTCGCTGTATAACTCAATCGTCGTGGGGCTGCAAGACTATTACAGAATAGCAACTTGTATCAGTGAAGATTGCAGTTCCCTGGGACGTTCTGTCATGACAGTGCTGACCAATGGATTAAAGGAACGCCAGGGAAGCAGACTTGTGAGAAACGGCCGAAAATTAACAGTCTTTGAATCGCAGAAATATGGAAAGTCTAAATCGCTACGCTATGTGAAAGGGACGGACGAACCAGTATATCCTATCAGCTATATCCGGCATAGCATCCCTCTAAGCCGAAAAAGGGCTATCAACTGCTACACCCCAGCGGGGCGGAAGGGATTGCACGATAATCTGAAAATCAACGTGAATCTGATGCTGGCACTTATGCGACAGCCTATAGGAAACAGGAGCGTTGAATTAGCTGATAACCGGATTTCCCTATTCTCGGCACAATACGGAAAATGTGCTGTTACGGGAATGCCATTTCTGACAACAGATGAAATACACTGCCACCACATCAAGCCGAAAAAATACGGTGGGAATGACAGCTACGAAAATCTGGTGCTGATAAATAAACTGGTACACCGGCTCGTCCATGCAGAAACGGTTGAAACGATTACTTATTACCTTGAAGTCTGCAATCTCAATAAGAAGCAAATGGAAAAGCTGAACGCTCTGCGCCTGAAAGCAGGTTTAGGAGAAATTTGGGGAACACAACCCCTAAAAACGAACAAGGTAGATTGTAATAGATTGTGAGTATGACTAACGATGGAACGCCGTGTGCGGTGAAAGTCGCATGCACGGTGTGAAGTGGGGGAAAATCCGGAGATAACATCAAAGGATTACCTATCACTATTTTGGGGCGGCTCCAATCCCGACACGTCCTTCGACTGCTCCGGCTTCGTCAGCTACGTTCTCACGAACAGCGGTCTCGTGAATACCGGGCGGCTGGGCGCACAGGGGCTTTACAACGTCTGTACGCCGGTTTCAAAGGCGAATGCACAGCCCGGTGATCTCATCTTTTTCGTCGGGACGTATGACACCCCCGGCGTGTCTCACGTCGGCATCTACGTTGGTGATGGGGTCATGATCCACTGCGGCGATCCCATTCAGTACACATCCATCAATTCTTCCTACTGGCAGTCTCATTTCTATGCCTTCGGAAGACCCGCCTATTAAAAGAAAGATTAACTATTAAAAGTCAACCCCGAAAATGAATGGTGGTGGTAAAAAAGAGATGGCTCAAAAAAGGTATAGCAAAGCTGAGGTCTTGTCAGACCCCTGCTGGCTATTCAAGTAGCTGCACTTAAGCCGCTGAGCAATATGGCTGCCTGGATTTCTCCATGGCAAATATCAGACGAACCAACTTTTTGGCCGCGTGAGAGATGGCAATATTGTAGTGTTTTCCCTCCGCCCGCTTCTTGGCGAGATAATCAGCAAAAGCCGGGTCCCAGTGGCAGACATACTTGGTTGCGTTGTAAATTGCGTAGCGTAGGTATCGGGAGCCACGCTTTTCCATATGCGGGTAGCAATTTTTGAGCTGTCCGGATTGGTAAGTGGAGGGGGACATCCCTGCATAAGCCAACAGCTTGTCTGGGGAGTCAAACCGGGTGAAGTCGCCGACTTCTGCTAGGATCATGGCAGCCATGCGGAACCCCAGCCCAGGGATAGTGGTAATAGGAGAATGAAGCTCATCCATAATGGATTGGATTTGCTCTTCGATTTCATCAATTTCACGATCCAGTTCACGGATGAGCCGGATGGCGTGCTGCAATTCAAGGGACTTGGCAGGCATCTGAGAGCCAATAGAGTTTTTGGCGGCATTTCGTATTCCAAGAGCCATATCCCGTTTGTAGTGGCCATTGGAGGCGGTTTCGAGCAACGCTTTCAGCCTCGTTAAATGGGCATTGGCAACCTGTTTGGCCCCAGGGAACTCTTCCAGTAGGGCGTAGACAGAAGCAATATGCAGAGAAGGGACGAGTTTTTCCAATTCCGGAAACAGAATGCAGACCAGCCGGGCGATAGAACTTTTCAGCTTGGCACGCTCTTTCACCTTGTCAAAACGGTATCTGGTCAGTGACTTTAGCTCCTCGTTGTGGTATGCTGTACTTGTGTAGGGTTTGAGGCCCGCATCGGATAACAGCATAGAAGCAATCGTTCGTGCATCCACCCGGTCAGTCTTGGTCTTTCTCAGGCTGAGGCTCTTTCGGTAAAGGTTTGTGCGCAAGGGATTCAGGACATAGGTGGTCAGACCGTTGTCAAGGAGAAACCCGAGCAGATTGTAGCTGTAATGTCCTGTCGCCTCAAGCCCTACTTTTATTTTGTCCAGCGGTGCGGAACAATCCTGGATTTGTTGCAGCAGACAGTGAAAACCGTCCAATGTATTGGAAATTGTGAACACATCTGCAAGGACTTCACCATCGGAGTTGACGATGAAGCAATCGTGCTTATCTTTCGAGACATCGATACCAACAGAAACCACCATAACAAATACCTCCGACGATAAATATGTGATGCTGCATCCACAGTACACCTTACTTTTGTAGCCTTGTTCCACATAAACCGTCTGGCGGTATTTAACTGATTAACAAAATTGTAAGGGGCTGTGGTTGGAACCTTTCTTGAACCATCTTGTGGTAGGGTGATGCAACCAATCCACAGCATCCCTTACAGTGTAGCACATAGCCCTTGGAGAGGGGCTCTAATAACTACTACTCTATAATACAAGGAGTTTTGCATGAATCCCAAGTATCAGAAAGTCCTCTCCGACATTGAGAAGGCTGAAAAGAAGAAGTCCGAAATCGAAGGTCAGCTCAAGGAGCTGTACGACAAGAAGACAGAGCTGGAAAACCTTGAAATCATCAATACCGTGCGCTCTATGGTGATGGACAAGGATCAGATCATGGCGTTCCTGTCTTCCATGAAGGGCGGCACCAAGCCCGCTGAAAATACGGAGGTAATCGACAATGCGTAAGAAGTTTCGTTTTCTGACCGTCCTTGCGGTCTGCGTCATGGTTCTGTCCTGCTTCTCGGTGACGGCGTTTGCCTACGCCGATGATACCGAGCAGAACCTTCCCGTCACCGAGGCAACCCAGCCGGAACAGCAGCCCGCAGTCACTCCCGCCCCTGAAAAGCCGAAGGGTGAGCCGATTGACGATGAGGGCAACGTCCACACCCGCGACTTGCTCTATGACAAGGCAACCAACAAGCAGTTAATCACTGTCCAGACGAAGAACGGCAACACCTTCTTCATTGTCATCGACTACGATGCGCCCATCAACGAGGATGAGGAACAGTATCAGACGTACTTCCTGAACATGGTCGATGAGAGCGATCTGCTTGCGCTGCTGGATGAAGACACTGCGGCTGCTCTGACCACCTGTAACTGCAAGGAAAAATGCGCTGCCGGTCAGGTCAACACCGACTGCCCGGTCTGCAAGACCAACATGAGCGAATGCACCGGCACAGCCCCCGTTACACCTGAGCCGGATAAGGATGCGGAAACCGATGTCCCCGCCCCTAAACCCGAAAAGAAATCCAACATCGGCATGATCCTCGTCATCTTCGTTCTTGCCGGTGCTGCGGGTGCAGCTTATTACTACATCAAGTTCGTCAAGGGCAGAAAGCCCAAGGATGAGGATATGGACTTCTTTGATGATGAAGGCTACGAGGAAGAGCCGTACATCAACGAGGATGATGAGCCGCAGATTGCGGAGGATGCTGAAACGGATGGTGATGAAGATTGATCTTAGTCATTGCTGAAAAGCCCAGCGTTGCCCAGTCCATCGCAAAGGTTCTGGGCGCAACGTCCCGAAAGGACGGCTACATGGAAGGCGGCAATTACATCGTTTCGTGGTGCTTCGGTCATCTGGTGGAGCTGGCAGACGCCAGCTCCTACGATGAGCGGTATGCCAAGTGGCGGTATGACGATCTGCCCATTGTTCCGGAAAGCTGGATGTTTGAGGTCACGAAGGACAAAGCCCAGCAGTTCAAGGTGCTGTCCGCTCTCATGAAGGACAAGCGCGTCACCGAGCTGGTCTGCGCAACCGATGCAGGACGCGAGGGTGAGCTGATCTTCCGGCTGGTCTACGACAAAGCCGGATGCACCAAGCCCTTCAAGCGTCTGTGGATCAGCTCGTTGGAGGACTCCGCCATCCGCGAAGGCTTCAATCATCTCCGGGACGGCAAGGAATATGACCGTCTCTATGAAGCGGCACTCAGCCGCTCGAAGGCAGACTGGATTGTCGGTATCAACGGCACCCGCCTGTTCACCACGCTCTATCACAAGAAGCTGGTGGTCGGGCGCGTCCAGACGCCGACCCTTGCAATGCTGGTGGAGCGTGACGGGAAAATCTCCACGTTCCAGAAGGAGAAGTATTTCAACGTCCACGTCGGCAAGGGCGATCTGACCGCCGATCTGGAAAAGGTCAAAACCGAAGAGGAAGCAAAAAGAATTGCGGCGGCTTGCGAGAAAAAGCAAGCCGTCGTTTCTTCTCTCAAGCGGGAGACGAAAACCGTCAATCCTCCGAAGCTCTATGATCTGACCACCTTGCAGCGCGAGGCAAACCGATACTACGGCTTCACTGCCCAGCAGACGCTCGATCTCGTTCAGACACTTTACGAAAAGAAGCTACTGACCTATCCGCGCACGGACAGTCAGTTCATCACGGATGATATGGAGGACACTGCCCGTCAGGTCATTTCCATCGTCTGCCGCCAGCTTCCGCTTTTTTCCGGCGTTTCAATCACTCCGGACATTGCCCACGTAACCGACAACAGCAAGGTCACAGATCACCATGCCATTCTCCCGACCGTCCAGCTTGAAAAGCAGGATGTTTCGGCGCTTCCTCAGTCGGAGCAGAAAATCCTCAATCTTGTCGGGATGCGCCTTCTGTGTGCGACCGGCGAGAAGCACACCTACGCAGAAACGCAGATCACGCTCTCCTGCGAGGGCTATGCGTTCAAAACCAAGGGCAAGACCGTCGTTCAAAACGGGTGGAAAGCCATCGAAGAACTGTTCAAGGCTTCCCTCAAGACGAAGGAAAAGGACGATCCCATGAAGTCCCTGCCCGAAGTCCATGAGGGCGATGTTCTGGATGGTGTATCTGCCAGCGTTACGGAACACTTCACGACGCCTCCGAAGCAATACACGGAAGACACGCTCCTGTCTGCAATGGAGACTGCCGGAAACGATCAGTTTGACGATGACACCGAGAAGAAAGGTCTCGGAACACCCGCGACCCGCGCCGGTATCATTGAAAAGCTGGTGAAATCCGGCTTTGCAGAGCGCAAAGGCAAATCCCTCATTCCCACAAAGGACGGCTGCAACCTCGTCTGTGTTCTGCCGGAACAGATCACGTCTCCCGCAATGACTGCGGAATGGGAAAACACGCTCATGGAGATTGAGCGCGGCAATGCGGATGCAGACGCATTCCTCAGCGGCATTGTCCGGATGACCGGGGATCTCGTGAAAGCCTATCCGTTTCTCTCCGATGCCGAAGCCCAGCGTTTCGGCACGGGGAAAGAGGAAATCGGCAAATGCCCCCGCTGCGGCTCTCCGGTCTATGTCGGCAAGGGCAACTTCTACTGCTCGAACAAGGACTGCTCCTTCTGCCTGTGGGAAGACAACAAGTTCTTTTCCAGCAAGAAAAAGAAGCTGACCAAGAAGATTGCAAAGGAGCTGCTGGACAAGGGCTGGTGCCGCGTGACCGGGCTTTACACGCCGAAGAAGCCTCAGCTCTACGACGCAGTGATCCGTCTGGATGACAGCGGCGGCAAATACGTCAGCTTCAAGATGGAGTTTGATCGATGACCCGCCCAAAGTATGTTGCTTCATGCAGCGGAGGCAAAGACAGCGTAGCGACGCTCCTGCTGGCAGCACAGCACAATGAGCCGCTGGACGAGGCGGTTTTTAGCGAGGTCATGTTTAATAAGGACACAAGCGGCGAAGTCCCGGAACACCGGGACTTCATTTATGACCGGCTCAAGCCCTTCTGCGAAAAGGAGCTGGGCATCAAGTTCACCATTCTCCATGCGGACAAGACCTACGATGAGGTGTTCCATCATGTCATCACCCGCGGACCGCACAAGGGCGAGGTTCGCGGCTTTGCATGGGCTGGTATGTGTGCGGTCAATCGTGACTGCAAAATCCCGCCAGTCCGCAAGTACAATGCCGCACTCTCGCCGGACACTGTGAGCTATGTCGGCATCGCGGAGGATGAGCCAAAACGCCTTGCTCGTCTGGATGGAATAACGAAGGTCAGTCTGCTTGCCAAATACGGTATGACCGAGGCGGACGCCTACAAGCTCTGTCAGGAACACGGGCTGCTTTCCCCAATCTACGCTCACTGCCGAAGAAACGGCTGCTGGTTCTGTCCCAA
>OMDZ01001340.1_pt1 | contig 11965 bp, 8 predicted proteins | sample 1673641 | NCBI WGS metagenome assembly OMDZ01 (sample SAMEA103958117, study PRJEB25191) | human gut metagenome | biome: human-associated habitat [ENVO:00009003]; feature: intestine environment [ENVO:2100002]; material: feces | place: Germany | collected 2013/2015
CCCGTGGAGATCAGCCTGCCCGGCGTGATACTCGACACTGCACCGGAGCCGTAGCTGCCGCGCACGCTGCCGCCGACCGGTGAGGCCCAGTCGCCGTAATAGCTGTAGCAGACAATCCCGTCCTCCCGCTGCCGGGTCAGATACATGGTCCACGCACGCAGACCCGGATACGCGGATCGCAGTGTCTGCTTGTCTCCGTACTGCTTCCAGAGAACATACGGCATGATCACACCTGCATCGGCCCAGCCGACGCTGCCGTTCATGGTGTACATATAGAAATCCGTACCGCCGGACGGTGCGATCTGTGGAAGGCAGCCGCTCTTGCGCTGCCAGTCATACATGTCGTTCAGAAATTTCTCAGCCATGGGCTCGTAATCAAACAGGAAGCAGGCCGTAGGACAGAAGATCTGCGCGTCGCCGGACCAGCCGTGACGCTCTCTTGTAGGACAATCAGTGGGCAGATCGGCATGGTTGTTTTTTGCACTCCAGACCGTGTTTTCCACAAATTTGTCCAGCAGCGGATTGGAACTTTCAAACCAGCCCGTGCGTTCCATATCGGAATAGACCGCAATGGCGGTAAAATTCTCTGCCTTGAATGGAATCTTCGTCTCTACCAGCACATAGCGGAAGCCGAAAATCGCAAACGTGGTTTTATATGCGTTTGCGCCATCCTTGCAGGTATAGACGACCTGCTGCAGGGGCGTGGTAAACTTGTTTCTGGAAAGCTGAATATTCTTCTGCGTGAATTCTCCGTTTTCGTCCAGCATTTCGCCGAAACGAAGCGTTACGGTCTGTCCCGCCCGCGCCGTCAGCGTAAAGGCAGCATAGCCCGCGATGTTCTGTCCGAAGTCCAACACGGTTTTCCCCGCCGGCGTACGAAGAAGCTGTGCGTGCAGACGCTCATGCTCCCTGACCGCAACATTGTCAGACGCTGAGGGGGTGACCGGATGCGCCGTCGCCTTTGCCTTTCCGTTGTAGCTGGGTGCACAGCCGGCATCCACTACTTCCCCATCCTTGTTGTCCGCAAAGCGGATAGGGCCATCATTTGACCACTCCCAGCTTTCATCGGTGCAGACCGTCTGTACATGGCCGTCCGTATGTGTGATCTCCAGCTGCGCCAACAGCTTCGTTTCTGTTCCGTACTGATTGCGCAGGCCCCATGCGCCGGTGCTGCCGCGATACCAGCCGTCAGCCAGCTGGACGGTCAGGACATTTTCGCCGCTTCGCAGAAGCGGTGTAATGTCGTAGGTCTGATACTGTACGCGCCTGCGGTAATCGGTAATGCCGGGCGCAAGGATAACGTCCCCTGCCCGCTGTCCGTTCAGCTTCGCTTCGTACAGACCGCAAGCCGTGATATATAGGCGGGCCTTTTTCACATTGGAACTCTCAAATATTGTTCGGAAGCAGTCCACCGGATACCGTTTTTTTCTATTTACGCGATAATCGCCTGTGATCCAGCGGGCGCACCATGTATCGATGCCGGTTTCAAAGCTGGACTCCGACCACTCGCCGCAAACGCCGTTCTCGTCCCAAAGCCGGACACGCCAGACGACGCTCGTTTTAGCTAGGACGGGGCTTCCGCCCCATTTTGCGCGCATGGCAGCACCTTCTGTCTTTCCGCTGTCCCAAAGGAGATTTCCGCCGTCATCTGCAGCTAGAATCTGCCACGCAGTCTGCCTGACGCCGCCCTCGCAGTTCCAGAACAGCTGCGGGGCCGTGAAGTCCACGCCCATGGGCGCGGTCAGGTGCTCTGTTTTCAGCCGAATTGCCCGCATCACTCTGCCTCCCGGCGGGCCTTGATCTCCGCCTGTTCTTTGCCGATGTACTTCTCCACATTCAGGAAGGCCAGCAGTACCGCGAGCACAACGCCGGTGATGGTTTCAAGCCCTACAAATCCAAAGGTAATCGCGTGCTTTACGGCAGCGCTCTGCTCTGCCGCAGTTGTTACGCCATTTATGATCTCCGGCGCAGTATAGCCTGTTTTGGCAAGCAGACCGTTGAACACGCCGGTGCAAATGCCAACCATCGCAACGGCAATGATATTATACACACTCATGGCCAGCCCATCGCACCGGAAGCCGCTTTTCCATTCTACATGATCCAGCACGTCGGCAAATAGCGCCATGAACACATACGAGCACGGCAGGCCGCCGATATTTTTGACAAACTGCCCCGCCAGCATAATTGTCATATTCGTGGGGAACATCCAGCAGACGGCGCTGCCGAGGGCATAGAGCACGAAGCCTGCCAGCGTGACATTCCGCTTGCCAAATTTTTTAGCCAGCGGCCAGACGGCAAAAACGCCGATTCCCATGGGAATGCCGCCGATGACGGAGAGCATGGTCTGGGTAATGCCGTCATTGTAGGTGCCAAGAACATAGTTACAAAAATAGACAAGGCTCAGATTCTTAATGCTTGCACCAAAGGTAAAGATCAGGAAGTAGGCATAAATGATGAGCATATACTTGTCCGTAAAAATTGCCTTAAGCTGCTTAGCAAAGGGAACAGACGGCTCTTCGCTGTTCTGTGCCTCGAGCGTGACGCGCTCCTTGGTGAAATAGTATTCCAGCAGCGTCAGCGGCAGAGCCAGAATGGACAGCACGCTCATCAGCGCAATCCACTTCCTCTGTTCCACGCCGATTTTGGGCATGATGACCATTGGGAACACCAACGCAACCAGGATGCCGCTCATCATGATGGTGGCGATCTGATTGAAAACGGACAGGCTGCCGCGCTGGGTCGTGTCGCGCGTAGACAGAGGCACCATCAAATTGTGGCTCATATTAAAAATGGTATATGCGAAGGAATAAAACAGGTTATAGCTGACCATGACCCAGACCGCCTGCAGGGTCTGCGAGCCCTTGGGCACGGTAAAGAGCAGGATGCCCGTAATGGTCAGCAGCGGCGCGGACAGCAGCAGCCACGGACGGGCCTTGCCCTCTTTTGTATGCGTGCGGTCAATAAGATAGCCCATGACTACGTTCGTGACCGCGTCGATAATCTTGGACACGATGGGAAATACGACCAGAAATGCGCCGCCCCAGAGTCCGGTCAGCTTCAGTACATCTGTATAATAGACGTTCAGGTACGTCGCCAGCACAGCATTGAGCAGCAGCGCACCCGCCGGGCCAATCAGATACCCCAACCACTTCTCCGCCGGTTTTACATACTCTGAATGAATCCTGCTCTCAAACGCTTTGCGCTCTACAAGTTTCAGTCTTGCCATCTCCGGTTCCTCCCATGTTTCTCGTAACATTGCTTATGCGACCAGTATAGCATGTCCAAATATGCAAAGCTTGCATTTTTGTAATCAAATTGATATAGTTGTATTCAGATTGGAGGACTGAACATGGAACGTGTAGATCTGCAATATTTATGCACCGCCATCGGCAATCTGTCCGGAATCCCGGTCCGGGTCTACGAGAACGGCATCCAGACCTTTTATACCTCCATGGTCGATCTGCCGAAAGATCCTCTGACGCTCTGCCGGGCGGAGGTCTTTGCCATCACAGACCATGTGGGATATTATATCACGCCGCAATTTCACTACTACGGCGTTCTGAATGCTGGAACGGTAAAGCTTGTCGTCGGCCCTACGCGGCAGGTGATGGAACGCGAACAGGACCTGCGGGAACTGGCCTTCCGGCTGGATCTGTCCGGTGATGAGGCCGAGGCCATGCTCTCCGGCATGCGGAGCATTGTTCGCATGCCGGTGGAAAGCATGCTGCAAATGCTGTGTACGATAAACTATGTGTTCAATCACGAAAGACTGGAACTGAAGGATCTGCGCATTTATGAACAGGAGCAGACCGCCCTGATTTCCCGGCAGGTACGGCAGCAAGCGCAGAACAGACTCGATCCGCCGCAGCTGGAACACAACACCTATGATCTGGAGCAGCGGCTGCTGCGCATGGTACGCAAGGGCGACACGGCAGCACTCCGGCAGTGGCTGGACAGGGCGCCAGCCGTCCGCAGCGGCGTTGTGGCCGGTGAGCCGCTCCGGCAGCGTAAAAATCTGTTTATCGTCACTGTCACGCTTGTCTCACGCGCGGCAATCCAAGGCGGAATGCAGGTGGAAGATGCGTTTACACTCAGCGACTCCTATATCCAGCAGTGCGAACTGACCGCTTCTCCGGAGCGCATTGCAAATCTGCAATACCGGATGCTGCTGGACTATGCGGAACGGGTGGAGCGGCTGCACCGAGGCGCTGTTTCGTCCAGACTCACAGCGGATGTGGCAAATTACGTTCAGCACCATCTCTCCGACGCAATCAAAACCGAGCAGATTGCCCGTGCGCTGTATGTCAGCCGCCCGTACCTGTCCAAAAAATTCAGAGAAAGTACCGGAGAAACGCTGACAGATTTCATTCTGAAAGAAAAAACGGAAGAGGCCAAGCGTCTCCTCCGTTATTCGGACAAATCTCTCACTGCCATCGGCTCCTACCTCGGCTTTTCTTCTCCCAGCCATTTTTCCCGCATCTTCCGGAAATACGCCGGCAGCAGCCCGCACGAGTACCGGGAGCGGTACAACTGAGGCGCAGCGGCCTGCATCACAAAAAACGGGCACGCCGATTGGCGCGCCCGTTGAGAAATGTGAAGATTACAGTTTGGAATAGGCAACGGCGATCTTGCTCGCTGCGTGTGCGTTGTTGTAGGCCAGTTCCAGATTGGCGGCGAAGGACTTGCCCTCGGTCATGTCCTTGATGTGCGCCAGCAGATACGGCGTGATGGCCTTGCCGTGGATATGCTCGGCGTTGGCCTGTGCGACAGCCTTGTCGATGATGCCGTTCATGTAGTTCGGATCCATCGCATACTGCTCCGGGATCGGGTTGCCGACGACGGCGCCGCCCTTGAGGCCGATGTCCCACTTGGCCTTCATGATCTTCGCAACCGTCTCTTCGTCCTTGCAGTTGTAGTCGAGCTTAAAGCCGGAGGTGCGGCAGTAGAACGCGGGCAGCTCATCCGTGCGCAGACCCAGAACGGGAACGCCCTGCGTCTCGAGATATTCCAGCGTCAGGCCGAGGTCGAGAATGCTCTTTGCACCCGCGCAGACGACACAGACGGGGGTGTTGGCCAGTTCCTGCAGGTCGGCGGAGATGTCCATCGTCTTTTCTGCGCCGCGATGCACACCGCCGATGCCGCCGGTGGCGAAGAATCGGATGCCTGCCATGGCGGCGATAAGCATGGTGGTTGCAACGGTGGTCGCGCCGGTCATGCCGGTTGCCAGATACACAGCCACATCGCGGCGGCTGACCTTGCCGACGCCCTCAGCCTTGCACATGACGAGCAGTTCTTCGGCGTTCAGGCCAACCTTCAGCTTGCCGCCCATGATCGCGGTCGTTGCGGGAACAGCGCCCTCTGCACGGACGATCTCTTCGACCTTGTGCGCAAACTCCACGTTCTGCGGATACGGCATACCGTGGCTCAGAATGGTGGATTCCAGTGCGACGACAGGCTTGCCCGCGTCGATGGCCTCCTGAATTTCAGGGGTAACAGACAGATAATCCTTCAGATTCATATGAATAACTCCTTTCAGATGGGTGTACAGGTTCAAATGCGGTGCGCCAGCAGGATTTCTTCGAGCAGCGCAGTGCTCATATTCGGATTGATGGTCCGCTCGTGCGACACAGCCGCAATCCCGGCGGCCATGGCATAGTCCAACGTCTTTTTGACGTCAAAGCCATGGAGCGTGGCATACAGCATAGCGGCAGCAAAGGAATCACCCGCACCGGAGGCGTTGACCATCTTCGCTGGCCGCAGCTTGCGGCGCAGAACAGTACCGGCTGCGTCCATGTACAAGCAGCCCTCTGCGCCAAGACTGACAAACAGCCGCTTGAGGCCCTTATTCAGAACAGCCTCGCCCGCACGTTCCAGATCGCTGTCGGACTGAATTTCCATACCGGCCAAAATCCCAAGTTCCATACGGTTGGGCTTGGCAGTGTGGAAACGGCCGATGAACGGTGCGACCACGCGTGCATACGCACAGGAGACAGGATCGACACATACGATCTGTTCAGGCGTACACAGATCCAGCAGCTGTAGCAGCGTCTTTTCACCCATGCAGGGGTCGCAGGTCACGACACCCGCACCTTGGATCAGCGCCTTTTTCGACAGCAGATACGCCTCCGGCATGTCCTGCTGGACAATGCGCATGTCCGACATGCCGACCAGCATATCGCCGTCCGCGTCCAGAATGGACAGGTACATGGAGGAATTCGCGCCCTTTGCCTCATACAGATGGGACGCGTCGATTCCCGCGTCTTCGCAGGAACGGCGGATAAACGCGCCGAAGGTATCGTCGCCCACGCAACTCAAAAGCTTCACGTCTGCGCCCAGCCGTGCAAGGTTTTCGCACACGTTGCGCGTCACACCTCCGGCGGACAGGCTGATGTGGCCGGGATTGGAATCACGCAGATGGATGGGCGCAAGGGACGCGCCGTTGAGATCTGCATTCGCAGCGCCGACGCCGACAATATACGGCTGCTTGTCCATGAAAAACGCCTCCTCTTTTCTGGTGAAACTGTATCATAGCGAATTGTCCCCAAAAAGTCAAGGATAAAATTATGGACTTTTTATGAACGTTTTTGCAGAGAAAAAACGGGCGCGCCGTGAGGCGCGCCCGAGGGGAAGCTTGATCAGCGGGTGAGGAAGAACATGAGGGCGAAGAGGATCGTGATGACCCAGGTGCCAGCGTTGATTTCCTTGATCTTGCCGGTGAAGATCTTGATGAAGACATAGGAAATGAGGCCGAACGCGATGCCGTAGGAGATGTTGTAGGTCAGCGGCATGAACGCGACAGTCATGAAGCCCGGAACCGCAGCAGCGGGATCGTCCCAGTCGATGGAGCGGACGTTCGCCATCATAAGAACGCCGACATAGATCAGAGCTGCAGCGCAGGCGTAGGTCGGGATGAGCTGTGCGACAGGCGCGAGGAACATTGCGATGAAGAACAGAGCAGCAGTCGCCATGGAGGCAAGACCGGTGCGGCCGCCCTCGGCAACGCCGGCAGAGGACTCGACGAACGTGGTGACAGTGGAGGTGCCGCAGACAGCGCCGCAACAGGTAGCAATGGCGTCAGCCAGCATAGCCTTGTCCATGTTGGGAACGTTGCCGTCCTTGGTCAGCATATTGCCGCAGGCGCAGGCGCCGTACAGCGTGCCGAGGGTATCGAACATATCGACCATGCAGAAGGCCAGGGACGTCGTGATGAAGACGACGACCAGGTCTGCCGTGCCATGGGCGCTGACATAGGCGCTGAAGTCGAAGCCTTCCGTGAAGACCTTGCCGAAGGCCATCTCGCCGAAATCGCGGAACGGGCCGACGAAGTCGATCTTCAGCGTGGAGCTGAGGCCGCCATAGAAGCCGGGAACGGTCAGGCCGAGCACATAATACAGGGCTGCGCCGCCGAGGATGCCCCACAGGACAGCGCCGCGCACGCCCTTCTTGGACAGGACGGCGATGAGCACAAGGGCCAGAACGGTAACGATCATGGGCATGACGGTCGCCCAGCTGACACTGGCATTGTTGAACAGGTTGAAGGAGCCGAGGGTAACGCCGGTGCTGGCATCCTTCGCGACGAGGCCGACATTCTGCAGGCCGAGGAACGCGATGAACAGGCCAATGCCGGCAGAGATCGCAGTCTTGACAGCAGCCGGGATAGCGTCGAAGATCATCTTGCGAAGACCCGTGACAGTCAGCAGGACGAAGACAATGCCGTCAACCAGAACGAGAACCAGCGCGTTCGCGTAGCTGAGGCCGAAGGTGAAGCAGACGGTGTAGACGAAGAATGCGTTCAGACCCATGCCGGAAGCCTGCGCCAGCGGCAGGTTGGACAGAAGACCGATGAGAACGGTGCCGATAACGGCGGAAATGGCAGTTGCGATGTAGATTGCACCGTAGCTGACGGTGCCGAGGCTGGAGAACATACCGGCGTTGACCATCAGAATGTAGGCCATTGCCATGAAGGTCGTCACACCGGCCATGATCTCGGTGCGCACGGTCGAGCCGTGTTCCTTCACTTTAAAGAAATTGCTCATGTAGGGAAACCATCCTTTCTTTTTTCTCGCGGGCAGGCAAAAATTTTTTAGCCCACCAGACTTTCTGACAGCTTGATTATAGAGGATAGCGCATATAAATACAAGTGTCAGCACCAACAAAAAAGTTCACGGAAAATTTACACTACTGCACAAAAAATATATTGTTTTCGCCAATGGCGAAAACAACGAATCAGAAGAAGGAATTGACAAGCCGCCGTTCGGCCGGTATAATATTTCTTTGGGAATGACCCGACGCACGAAAGGATATGGAGGAGAAGATTCTGCATGAAATATAGAATGAACATTGCCGGTCTTGACCGGGATCTGCCGCTGTGCAAGGTGTCCGACGATCTGTATATCGGCGCGTTCGTCATGTTCGGCGACGCGGAGATCACCGTCGCCTGTGCACGCGAACTGCTGGCAAGGGCGCCGAAGGACTACGATTATCTGCTCACGGCCGAGGCCAAGAGCATCCCCCTCATCCACGAGATGGCTCGCCAGTCCGGCGCAAAGGAATATTTCGTCGCCCGCAAGGGTCTGAAGGTCTATATGCCCCGCCCGCTGCATGTGACGGTCCGTTCCATCACGACCCAGCATGATCAGGATCTATATCTGTCCGGCGAAGAGGCTGACAAGATCCGCGGTAAGCGTGTGCTGATCGTAGACGATGTCATTTCCACCGGCGAATCGCTGCGCGCGATGGAAGAGTTGGTTGAAAAGGCAGGCGGCACAGTCGCAGGCCGCATGGCTGTTCTCGCGGAAGGCGATGCGCAGGAGCGCAAGGACATCATCTACCTCAACAAGCTTCCCGTCTTCAATGCAGACGGCACAGTCAAGGAATAAGATACATATTTAAATACAGAACGATAGAAAAACCTCTGCTGCCCGCGCGGGCGGCAGAGGTTTTTTCAGCTTTACTGGAAATGCTCCGCGAAAGCGTCCCATTGTTCGCGCAGGCGCTCACGGCTGCGCTTGAGCACGTCGATACACATGCCAAGCGACTGATAATACTCGTCAGAGAAGCGGCGGTGGGCGGAACCGCAGGAGCGATACTGCTCGATCACAATCTCGTAGCGGCGCTGCGCACGATGGACAGCATCGTCCCAGGAAATATAAATTTCCTCCTGCGCCTGTCTGCCCACACGCTTCAGAACCTCCGGCTCATGGCAAAGCTTTGCAAGCAGCGCTGCCATGGAGTCTGCGTTTTCTTCGATCAAAAATCCGTTTTTGCCATCCGTGATATCCTCAGCAGCGCAGCTGCCGCGCACAAGGACGCTTGCCAGTTCACAGGCTGCCGCCTCGCGCACGACAAGGCCGTTCGTGTCGAACGTCGATGGGAACAGGAACAGATCGGCCCGGCAGTACCACGCCCGAATGACATTGCGGTCGTATTTGGGCGAGGTAAAGAACACACGGTCCGCAAGGCCAAGTTCGTTGGCGTAGGCCACGACCTCATCTTTGTCTCCGCCGCTGCCGACGAAGACCATACGGAACGGATGGCCGCCGTCCTTAAGTTTTTTGAGTGCGTCGAGCGTGATGCGTAGGCCCTTATACCACATCATGCGGCCCACAAACAGAAAAACGGGCACGTTTTCCGGCAGGTCAAAATCCCGGCAGACCGCGTGGACGTCTGTTTCCGGTACGCGGCCCCTTGCGAAATCGACGCCGTTCGGCATTACGCGCCAGTCGCCCTGATAGCCGAGCGAGCGCAGGTTCTCCCCCGCTCCATGGCTGACTGTCCAGACCTCATCGAAGGCGCTGATATTGTCAACAAGCAGCTTTTTTGCGCCCTCCTGCAAAAGCTTCGCATGGATGGCATTTGCAATGTCAATATCGAACTTGGTGTGATAGGTAAAAACCGTTGGAACATGGATCCGGGCGCGCAGTTCGCGTGCAAGTACGGCAGAGGTAATGGGGCAATGGCAGTGGATGAGATCAAACGGGTATTCCATAAGTGTCTGCATGGTCTTCTCTGAAAACGGAAAGCCCGCATGATAGCCGACAAGCTTCGTCATGTCGATGCTGGGATAGCGCACGACCGGGAAGCTGAAGCCGCTGTCGTCCGCGCCGGGATAAGCAGGCGTCACAACAACGGCTTTATCGCCGCTCTCGGTGATCGCGCGGCCATAATTGACGACCGCATTCGCAACCCCGTCCGTCACGGGCGGAAACGAATCATTGATGAGGCAAATGGTTCTGTTGGACATGGAATTCTCCTTTGTATAATAGAACGTGAGTGGTTTTCCGGCTGTGCTTCCGAAAAATGATTATTCGCCCGTAAAACTCTTGCAGTACGGGGCAAGACAGCAGCGTTCGCACGCGGGCTTTCTCGCCACACAGACTGCCCGGCCGTGCAGGACGAGGCGATGGCAGAAATCGGACGATTCCTCCGGCGGCAGGATGGCGCGCAGCTGCTGTTCAACCTTTGCCGGGTCCTTCCCGCTGGCAAGGCCCAGCAGATTGCAGATGCGGATGCAGTGCGTGTCGCAGACGACCGAGCCGGGCGTCCCATAAATATCGCCCAGCAGCAGATTTGCCGTTTTCCGGCCCACACCCGGCAGGCGCAGCAGTTCGTCCATCGTTCCCGGGACTTTTCCGCCGTATTCGTCCCGCAGCATCCGACAGGCCAGCACAATGTCTTCCGCTTTGTGCTTATAGAACCCGCAGGAGTGAACATAGTCCTCGACCTCGGCGAACGCATCCAGCGTCGGATAGCGTGCGAAGAGCGCAGGCGTAACCAAATTGACCCGTGCGTCTGTGCACTGTGCAGACAGGCGTACTGCGATCATCAGCTCATAATCCTTCCCGTAATGCAGCGCACAGAGCGCATCCGGATATTCCTTTTTCAGCGCAGCAATGATACCGGCCACGCGTTCAGCTGTTTCCATACTTGCTCATCCCCTGTTTTTTGTTTCATTGTATCACAAACAGTCGGGAAAGGGAACCGCCCGCTTGTAATTGGCAGCGAAAACCGGTATAATACATTAAAAAACGAAAAGGAGGCGGGCGATATGTATCAGCCCCTCGCGGACGCGCTTCGTCCGCAGGAACTGTCCGACGTCTGCGGTCAACAGCATATATTAGGGGAAAACGGCCTGCTACGCCGCATCATTGAGAGCGGTTCTGTTCCGAATATGATCTTCTACGGCCCTTCCGGCACAGGCAAGACGACCGTTGCAAATCTGATTGCGAAAAAAACGCAGCGGAAGCTGTGCAAACTCAACGCAACGACCGCGTCCTCCGCTGACATTAAGGAGATTTATGCCCAGCTGGACACGTTCCTCGCGCCGAACGGCGTGCTGCTGTATCTGGACGAGATCCAGTATTTCAACAAAAAACAGCAGCAGACGCTGCTGGAGTATATTGAAAACGGCAAGATCACACTCATTGCATCTACGACGGAAAACCCGTATTTCTATGTCTACAACGCTATCCTGTCGCGCTCGACGGTGTTTGAATTCAAGCCCGTGGAAAAGGACGAGGCGCAGCGCGCAGTCAGCCGGGCACTCAATTATCTCGAATCGCGCGACAGCGTGACCATCCTGCCGGAGCCCGGTGTCAAGGAGCACATTGCGCAGTCCTGCGGCGGCGATATCCGCAAGGCGCTCAACGCCGTCGAATTTCTTTACACGGCCACACGGCCCGAAAACAGCGTGGTCAGGCTCACCATGGCAGACGCAAAGCAGGTGTCACAGCGCTCGGCCATGCGCTATGATAAATCCGGCGACGATCATTATGACGATCTTTCCGCGCTCATGAAGTCCATCCGCGGCTCCGACCCGGACGCCGCTGTACATTATCTGGCCCGGTTTTTAGAGGCGGGCGATCTGCCGTCGGCATGCCGCCGGATTCTGTGCTCTGTGGCGGAAGATGTCGGCCTTGCCTATCCACAGGCGATCCCTATCATCAAGGCCTGCGTTGACAGCGCT
>OMDZ01001342.1_pt1 | contig 11951 bp, 10 predicted proteins | sample 1673641 | NCBI WGS metagenome assembly OMDZ01 (sample SAMEA103958117, study PRJEB25191) | human gut metagenome | biome: human-associated habitat [ENVO:00009003]; feature: intestine environment [ENVO:2100002]; material: feces | place: Germany | collected 2013/2015
TCTCTATAAATCTCCACAAATCGTTGTAATATAAGGGCTTCCACATTTTTCAGAAGAATGTAAATCGATGTAAAACGCCATATCTCAATGTCAAAATGGTGCGGATATGGTGCGAAGAAAAACGAGAAAACCCAACGCGGCAGCAAAATAAGGATGTGCATGATTGGAAAGGTTCCTTTCTTAATTGTGCGCATCTTTTTTGGCAAACACAATCTCTTCGCTTTTCGGAATTAAGTTGTTTACAAAAAGCGAGGTAATAAATATGCGCGAATATACACTTGAGATCAAACAGATCGTAGATTATCCACGATGCCGGATCTACCGGCAGTTCGTACAAGCCTTGATAGCAGACCGGAGCATTCGCGTGAGCGGAGGCTCCGGCCTTTTTTATTTTGTCGTGCTCTGCGCCTATGCCAATTTCCGCACCTCATACAAGCGCATTGATGGCATTAGTTACACCATCTACCCCGGCGAATGGATCATGTCTGTGGAGGAATTGTCCCGGTATTTCCGCACACGCTTCCGCCGCCAGACCTTGGCCGCTTTAGAGGGACTGCAAATGAAAGGGCTTATCAGTTTTCTTGTTCTCGGACATGATAAACTGGTCAAATTCAAGATTCGCGGCTGGCGGCGTCACAACACGATTCTCGACTACAATGCGCCCTGTCAGAAGGATACCGGCTTTTTCTTCTTCCCTGTCTCTACGGCCACAGAACTGGTCAGCGCCGGTCACTGCTCGGAGATGGACGCCGTATTGGATCTATGGCTGAACACGGTCTATAACGATCCGCAGGTCCTCGGTTCAGACGTCGGGCCGGTGGTCTATCTCCGCAACGGTACAGGCTGCCCGCTGGTCAGCTACGCGGAACTGGCATCCCGCTGGGGCATCTCTAAGGCAACTGCCGGCCGATTCCTCAAGCGCATGGCTGAACGGGGCTATCTGCAACTGGCAGCATTCCCCGGCACACATGGCACCACGATCTATCTACAGAACTATCTCTCTACTATGTTCCAAATTTCTGACATCGTGGTGGACAAGGAAGAGATCGCCATGAGCCTTGGCATCAAGCTGGAGCTTCAGGAGGAAACCGCCCTGACCACGACGGTAACAAGCGGTTCAAATGAGACCGGTAGCGTTTCAGAAATGAACCGCCATCGAATCGAGCGGAAGATGCGGGAGATCCTTGTGGCACAAGGGCTGCCGTGTGCGTCATGCCCTAAATCCAAGTATATGTTATTACCATTATCCGACGACTGCGAGGTTACAATAGAAGGGGGGCCTCCGCTGCGCCGGTGGCTTCAACTGGTGGTCACCTGCGGTGACGCTCAGGAAGTCTATCACTTTGAACTCAGATTGCACCCGACAGGGATGCGCGGCGATAAGGAGGTCGGACGATGAAAAAGACTGCACAAGAACCCAAAGTGACCGAGAACCCCTTGTACCATGACACATGGATGCTGCTACGCAAGTACCGGGACGTGGTGTGGAGCCTGGAGCTGTCCGTGCAGCAGGTACGTCGGCAGTTCCAGATCGAGTATGGCAGCAGCATAGAGGAATTTCTGGAATCCCTCTATGTGGCCGGCATCACCTTCGATGGCTCGGCGATTGAGGATCATGCCCGCTGCATCGAGCGCAGCTACAAGATGCTGAAGCTGCTGGATACCTCCGTGGAGCTGCTGCGGACAAAGCACAAGTACGGTGAGAGCTATTACTGGCTCCTGTACTACACCTACCTGTCACCGCAGCAGTTGGCGAACACGCAGGAGATTATCGACAAGCTGGAGCCGCACATTCGGGACATCAGCTACCGCACCTACTTCCGCAAGCGTCAGATGGCGATTGATGCCCTGAGTTCGGTGCTGTGGGGGTATTCGTCGAAGGAGAGTCTGGCACTGTTGGAGAAGTTTGTGCCGGAGGAAAACAAACCATGAAGAAATAATCATACAATCAAAACCTCCGGCTAAGCCGGAGGTTTGACCAGGCCCTATAAGGGCCTATTACTGGCAAGCCCCTCAAGGGGCACTGAATTTTTCTTCGCTTGCATTCTCCGCCCTACCGCCCGTAAACGGGCTATCACCATCACCGGAAGCCTTTTGCTTGTCGGTGTATTGCTTGTCATGAATTAGTCTCCTCGTTTTTGTAAGTGTTGGTCGGCAAACTTTTCACTTACTCTAACTTGGAGACTTTTTCTTTTTTGCTCTCTTCCACGCCATAGGCTTTTGTATCCCCCCGGCAGAGCCGGGGGTTCTCTTTGGTGTCCAAATGAAATAGCGGAGATGTGCAAAAGCAACATCTCCGCTATCGTTCCTACAATCCGTATTGTAGGAATCTTTCGTCTTCTGAGGAGTCAACTCAGAGAGTAGATCCTGGCTCAAGAAGAACGTAAAACAATATGGGCCGTTCCCATATGGTTTAACAAAAGTATATGCGTATAAGCACGCAAGCATACCATCACCACAAAAAATCTTTGTTCTACACATTATACATAACAAGCACATGCTTGTCAAGCCACTATATGCTTAAGGCGAAGAAGAGTTATCGAATCCTAAACAGCAAATCCATTCGTTCTTTTTTCTCTGACTTGACCGATGTCTTACTGCTTGGTAAGCCATAGGCTTCAACGTAGCCATCTTCTGAAATCTTAATGCCTACTCCAAGATGAGCAAGCTTTTTTGATGCAGCTGTACGCCCACCGCCTGTACTTCCTGAGGGAACTGCAACGATTGAACCTGCACAATAAAACGAGCCGTCAAGAGAAACTACGGTTGCGCCATCAAGACTCAATATTTCTTTTCTCAGCGGGGCATCAAGCTCGAAAAACGAGCGAATGTTAAAGTTGTTGTCAACTAGCAGATAGCTAAGTACCTTAATTTTTTCTTGGCTCTCCGAACTTACCCCGTCAGGCAACTTTCCAGCAACACTCAAATCGAAGCGCTCTTTGATTACCTTAGATATTTCGTCATCATCTATGCCAGGGACAATGATAGATAAGCAACCTCCAACATGAGAAAACGATACATCCAGTATTGTGTTGTAAATAATCTTGATCTTTCTTTCAATATCGATTATATCAGCATTCTCGGTTGTCAAAAAGTAAGGCAGTAGCTGTGAGCGTATACGATCCCAATCAAATGATACCCATTTTGTTCCTCGCTTAGCAAAGCAGATGGCACGTTTTTTAACTAAGAGTATTTCGCCATTAGTCAGAACAATAACGCCAATTGCATTGCCGGAACAATGTTGTGCGATATCCGAAAACTGATAGGGCACAAACATTTCGTTTTCTGGCTGGTGATTTTTAATTGGGGTATTCCGTGTTATAAACGAAAGCACTCTACCTTTTTGATCCAGTCTTATTCCAGAAAATACACCGTCTGTAAAAACGGCACTGCAGTCATTCTGCAGAAAACTCAAGTAACTGGCAGCGTCTTTATTTGCTTTCGCGTCAAAGTCTACTACAAAACCAAACGGAACACTGCTCCCTTCATATGTTTTTGAGGCCCACTCCTCCATGCGGCACAACATGGCGTGTAGTGTGAATGCACCATCGTGTGGAGCCAGCCAAGAACACATACCAAGCTCAAATGCCAATTGGAGGGTCTTGTTCTTATATGATGTGTATCTGCGCTTGCCGTTCCCGTAGTCACGTTGCTTTCGTATTTTACCATCGAAGCAATTATATTCAGTGACTTTTAAGAGTTCCCTTAGAATGACATTGAGACGCTTAACTATAGATTTGGGGGAATATGTTTTTACCTTATAACAAAATGGTGTTGTATGGCCGTTTCGGGAAATGCACGGGAAAAAATACAAGCAGGGACTGTTCTTTCCGTTTTCCACATAAGAAACTAAAGCAGTATTCATTGAAGGCTTTTTAACAAGCTTCAGGTTACCCCGTGAATCACAAAGTGGAAGAATAAAAGTGTTAATAACGGAATGAAATTCTACTTGGGCTTTATTTAGAAGATCGTCTTGTGTGTTTTCAATATCCGAGCCATGTTTAGCTTGCGCCATATCTTTCTCTCCTAATGCGTAAATTGAATATATTTATTATAACAATAATTGAGCAAATTGTCCACATTGTCTGCAAATAATTGTAAAGAACCTTTCTTGTACTTATTTGCAATTCTTACTGGCACCCTCTTGCCACAACATTGGCACGGTTTTGCGATTTCGGCGTAAATCCAAGTGTGCTATACTGTGTATGCTCAAAACTATGCCAAGGCGATACGAGTAACACCATCCTACGGGGTGGTGTTATTTTGTTTCCGGGTATTTGGGCAGTCCAAGAGGGGCGACTTTTAGAGAGTAGCCCCTCCACATCTTTTCTATCACAGGAGGTATCACGAGTGAAAAAACATGACCTGACCAAGACACATCTCCACAGGGCAAGCCCCGGCATGGCACTATATGCGGCCTTCGCGGGCGTGACCATGGCCGCAATGCTTTGCCAGCCTGTCTTTGCCGCCACCGTCTGGGAGAAGGCCAATGAGATCATGAAGGATGTCTATAACCAGATTCTTCTTATCTCCACCATTGCCGCCATTGTCACCGCGTCGGTGGCACTGCTGATGATGAACTTCTCCCGCAATGGCCGCACTGTGGACGAGAGCCGCGCATGGCTCAAGCGTATCATCATCACATGGGCGATCCTTAACGGTTTGGGCTTCATCATGTCCTATGTGACGCCCTTCTTCGCAGATGGCAGATGGAACGGATAACGCCAAACTGCCCGGCTGAGAAAGGAGAAGTGCTATGGGCATATTAGATGGCATTGTAGAATGGATCGCGGAACAGGTCATGTACGGTCTTGACCTTATCAACACCTCTGTGCTGGGGGCTCTGGGCTGCGACATGACCACCTTCCTGCGCTACTTCCCTGCCGCGGAGACGATGTACAACATCTTTGTGGCACTGGCTATCGGCATGATCCTGCTGAACCTGATCTGGCAGCTATTCAAGAACTACGGCCTTATAGCAGGCGTAGAGGCAGAAGACCCGGTAAAACTGACGATCCGCTCCGTGCTGTTTATCCTGCTGGCCTATTTCGCAGATGAAATCGTGGAGCTGATACTGAAAATCGGCGGGACACCCTACGCGTGGATCATGTCGTCTGAGCTGCCCACACTGAACTTTGCCGACTTCAATTCGGTCATACTTACCATCCTTGGGGTCTGTGCCAACGGCGCGGTGGCTCTAATCGCCCTGATCCTCGTACTCATATTGGCGTGGAACTATATCAAGCTGCTATTTGAGGCGGCGGAGCGTTATGTGCTCCTGGGCGTTCTGGTATTCACGGCACCGGTGGCTTTTGCTACGGGCGCGGCGCAGAGCACCTCCAACATCTTCAAGGCGTGGTGCCGGATGTTCGGCGGCCAGATGTTTCTGCTGCTGATGAACGCATGGTGCCTTCGCCTGTTCATCACCATGGTGGGAACCTTCCTGGCAAACCCCTTATCCCTATAGGAGACGATCATGAATCAAAAAACGAAATACATCACAAGGATCGTGTTGTCCGTACTGGTTATATGTGCGCTCACAATCCCGGCCTTTGCTCTGACGGAATCAGATGTGCAGTCTCAGGTCTCAGCCTCCGGTAAAGAAGGCGTGGCCGGAAACCTGTTCATCTGGTTTCTGTGCGCAGTGGCATTTTTGAAGATCTCACAGAAAATCGACAGCTTCATGCAGGGCCTTGGCATCAATGTGGGCCATACAGGTGGCTCTATGCTGGCAGAAGCGATGCTGGCCGCGCGGAGCACTGCTGCCGCCCGTGGCGTCGCCGGACGAGGTCGAGGCGGTAATGCAGGGCGAGCCGGAAGCACCGGTGGCAGTGGCGGTGACAGCAATACCTTCCTGCAAGGCGGTCTGGCCGGTGTTGCCAATCGCAGCTTCTATAACGGCGCATACCGAAACGCCACCGGCACAGGCGTTGGCGGCGTTGGCGGCATGGCGTTCCGTGCCTCTATGACCAAGGGCGGCGATATTGCCAATAACGTTATCAGCCGGATTGCCACCGGCAGCGCGGGATCAGGGGATGTCATGTCCGGCAATATGGCAGCGGACGCTCTCATGTCCTATATGGGCTATACGGCTCTTGGTGAAGGCGCGGCGGATATTCCGACCTTCTCCAATGTGGAGATCGGCGGTGGGCATATCACCGGCACGGAGACCTCTGAGGAAGAACCTGACGGTCGTGCCTTTGCCATGTACAGCACTGAACAGTATATGGAGCCAAAACGGGAATACACTATCGTCACCACCGTGGATGGCGCAAAGTGGTATAGGCAGTACGCACAGGACATAGTGGAGAAAAAGCCTTATCAGAATCCGGATGGCGGCATTTCCTATCGTGAGAGCCTGATTCGGCGTCTGCCTGACCCGCCTCGCAGAAAGGACAAGACCTGATATGACCCAGCAAGAACGCAACGGTCTGAACGAAGCCGCTGAGATCAGCGCACACGCTGCCGGTGCCGTGCGCGGCGCCATCAAGACAGGAAAAATGGTAAGCGGCGCGGCAAAAGGCACCGCTGCCGCAGGCCCTTACGGCGCGGCGGCAGCGGCAATCTGGACACATCGTAAGGCGGTTGCTGCCATCATTGCCGGGTTGCTGGTGCTTCCCGTCCTGTTCATCATGCTGCTACCCTCCCTGATCTTCGGCGGGTTGACCAAGGCAGGGGTTGAAGGAAGTCCAGACACACCGATTCTTAACGACAACGCCGCCATTGTGGAGAACATCAATCAGATCTCGCAGGCAATCAGCGACTTGCTGGAGGAAGGGCAGGAGGATGTTCGCGCCCGTATTGACACGGATTTTACCGCTTCCGGCACTGACCAGAAGGAGATCATCAATCCATACGAAAGCTCCTCGACCTACAACGCCAACCGCTTCATTGCCATGTACTGTGCCGCCAAAAATCAGGACTACGCATCTATCTCCCTCAAGGATATGGAGGACATAATCCGTAAGGCCAAGGACGCTCTCTATACCTTCACGAGCACGGAGGAGTCTCGCACGACTACGGTAACGGAAACGAATACAGATCCCAAAACCGGTAAGGTCACGGTGACGGAAACGGAAGTAACAGAGATATGGAAGATCTATACCATTGTCTACAACGGAGAGGCCTATTTTGAGGATAAGATATTCGCTCTGTCGGATGAACAAAAGGGATTGGCGGAAAACTACGCCCAGAACCTGAGCGTATTCCTGGGCGATGGTATGATGCAGGGCTTGCTGCCTGCCGAGTTCACCGGCCTTGTATCTCTGGGCGACATTCGTTTCTCGGATGGCGCGGCGCAGGTGGTCTACTATAATCAGTTGGACAAGCGGTACGCGCACAAGCCCTACGGCACCGACGACATCGGCACCTACGGCTGCGGGCCTACCTGTATGGCAATGGTGGTATCTTCTCTGACCAACGAGACGGTCGATCCCGTTGAGATGGCACGTTGGGCCTATGAAAACGGTTACTGGTGCAGTAGAAGCGGTTCCTACCATTCGCTGATCCCCGGTGCTGCCAAAGCGTGGGGGCTTCCGGTACAGGGCTGCGGGAAAACAGAAGGGCAGCGCATTGCGGATGCGCTCTCTCAAGGCAAGCTGGTGGTGGCAATCATGCTGAAAGGTCATTTCACCAGCTCAGGACACTTCATCGTGCTGCGCGGTGTGGAGAACGGAAAGATACTGGTGGCCGACCCTGCCAACTATACCCGAAGCCAACAGGCATGGGATCTGGCTATCATCCTGAATGAAGCCAGCGGCCGTGCCGGTGCCGGTGGGCCTTTCTGGATCATAGGGTAGGAAGGAGAACTAAATGTGAGTAAACCAAATGAATATGACACCTATATCATCCCGCCCAATTTTATTGAGGGCGGGACTTTTTTCGGCGGACTGCTGAAGCTCCGCAATACAGCCGAGGCACTGGTTATCGTGTTGGCTATCGGCATACCAGTGTTTTCGGTGTCCGCACTGACGCTGACTGCCAAGATCATCATTCTGTGCCTGACCGCACTGCCTCTTGGCATCATCGCGTTGGTTGGCATCAACGGCGAAAGCCTCTCGTCATTTATCTTCCTTGTTCTGAAATATCTCTGCAACCGCCGTATTATTACACGCAATGAAGAGGAACAGGACAAGCGGGAAAAACGCAGGAAGCGAAAAGCTAAGAGCGGTGACGACGCGCCCAAGTACATCAATCCAGTGGCGGAATACCTGCCTGTGGAGAAGATCGAAAACGGCATCATCTACACACGGGATCACCGCTACCTGAAGATCGTTGAGGTCGTGCCCATCAACTTCCTGCTGCGCAGCGCCAGAGAGCAGCGGAACATCATCTACTCATTTATTTCGTTTCTGAAGATTAGCCCGGTCAAAATGCAGATCAAGGTCATTGCCAAGCGTGCCGACCTGAACCGGCACAGAGAGATCGTGCAGCGGGAGATGGCGCGAGAAACCGATGAAAACTGTCGCCTGCTGCAGCGGGACTACCTGACGCTCATTGACCGGATCGGTGCACGGGAAGCCACCTCGCGCCGGTTCTTCATGGTATTTGAATATGAGGCATGGGCAGGCCGGAAACGGGATAACGAGGAAGCGGAGGCCATCGCCTCCCTGCAAACGGCAGCCCGCACCGCAGTCAATTATCTCAAGCAATGCGGCAATGAGGTGTTGATCCCGGAAAACGACGATGAGTTTATGATCGATACCCTCTACCATTTGCTGTGCCGCAACACCACTACATCGCTGCCGGATCGAGTTCGCCGGATCGTTGCCCAGTATCAGGAGAAAGGACTGGAATCTGAGATCGACGCCATTCCCTGTACAGAGTTTTTCGCCCCTGACAGCATCGACTTCACCAACGGGCGGCATATCTGTATTGACGGACTCTACTATGCCTATCTGCTGGTGCCCTCCACTGGCTATAAGGCGCAGGTGCCGGCCGGCTGGCTGTCCCTTATCGTTAACGCCGGGGATGGCATTGATCTGGATATGTTCATCAGCCGCCAGCCGAAAGCCCGCATGGTGCAGCGGCTGGGACAGCAGCTTCGTATCAATCGCAGTAAGATCAAGGACGCCAGCGATACAAACACAGACTTTGATGATCTGGATGGGGCCATTCGCAGCGGCTACTTCCTGAAGGAAGGGCTGGGCAACAACGAGGACTTTTATTACCTGAATCTGCTGATCGCAGTGACAGCTCCCACAGTGGATGAACTGGAATGGAAGGTCAATGAACTGAAAAAGCTGCTCGTGTCCCGTGATATGGACGTGTGCAGCTGCGCCTTTCATGAGGAGCAGGCGTTTCTATCGTCGCTGCCGCTGGTCAGCATGGAAAAGCACCTCTTTGAACGCTCCAAGCGCAATGCGCTGACCACCGGCGTGGCAAGCTGCTACCCCTTTACGTCCTACGAGCTGAGCGACGAAAACGGCATCCTGTTCGGCCTGAACAAGTACAACAACTCTCCGGTCATCATCGACATCTTTGATTCCAAGGTTTATAAAAACGCCAATATTGCCGTATGCGGCACCAGCGGCGCGGGCAAGACCTTCCTGATCCTGCTGATGGCACTCCGTATGCGGCGTAAGGGCATACAGGTTTTCATGCTGGCACCCTTGAAAGGTCATGAGTTCCACCGTGCCTGCGTCAATACAGGCGGCGAGTTTATCAGTATCTCCCCCGCCTCCAAAAGTTGCATCAACGTGCTGGAGATCCGCAAGGTAGACAAGTCCGTGGAGGAAACGCTGGATGGCCCCGGTATCGAACGCTCTGAGCTGGCAGCAAAAATTCAGCGGCTTCATATCTTCTTTGCCCTGCTGATCCCCGATATGTCCTATGAGGAAAAACAGCTTTTGGACGATGCCCTGATTCGTACCTACGCACGGAAAGGTATCACCCATGATAACGCTTCTCTCAGTGATCCGAATAACCCCAACGTTTACCGCCAGATGCCTGTGCTGGGCGACCTCTACGATGTACTGCGGGAGGAGAGCGATACCAAACGCCTTTCCAACATCATCAACCGCTTTGTACACGGCTCGGCCAGCACCTTCAACCAGCAGACCAATGTGAATCTGGATAACAAGTTCACGGTGCTGGACATCTCGGAACTCAGCGGCGATCTGCTGCCTATCGGCATGTTCGTAGCTCTGGATTTCGTGTGGGATAAAGCCAAAGCCAACCGCACGGAGGAAAAGGCCATCTTCATCGACGAATGCTGGCAGCTCATTGGCGGCGGCTCCGGCACCTTCGGCGTCGGCAACCGTCTTGCGGCCGAGATGGTGCTGGAGATCTTCAAGACCATCCGCGCCTATTCCGGCAGCGGTATTTGTGCGACACAGGATCTGAACGACTTCTTCTCCCTGGACAACGGCAAGTACGGCAAGGGCATCATCAACAACTGCCGCACCAAAGTCATCTTGAATCTTGAGGACGAGGAAGCCCAGCGCGTTCAGCAGGTATTGCACCTCTCCGAAGCGGAGGTCATGGAGATCACCCACTTTGAGCGGGGCAATGGCCTGATCAGCAGCAATAACAACAATATCACGGTGGAAATCAAGGCCAGCCCACTGGAACGCGACCTTATCACCACAGACCGCCGCGAGCTGCTCGACCTGCTGCGCCGCAGGAAGCGACAGGAAGCCTAATACGGCGTTTATACGGAGATAACACGCATTATAAAATCAATACGCATATAATACGGAGTTAATACGCATTACGGAGGTGGTGCCGCCTATGAGAAACAGAGAGCAGATCTATGGACAGGAGGCCGCAGGGCTGCTGCGGAACATAACCGTCTATCACTGCATACGCCGTGACCAGCTTCTACGCCTGTATCCGGGCAAGGAGGGCGTGATTGAAAACCTGCTGCGCTATCTGGTCAAGCAGCAGCGGATATTTTATAACACTGACCGGGATTGCTACGGAGATGTCCCTGACTGCCGCGAGGACAGAGAACTGACAGCGGCACTATGGGTGCTGCTGGACTTTATCGAAAAGGTGGAGTATCACAGCCCCGACAATATGCCGGCAAAGCTGGTATTCTTCGCTGATGGAGAGGTATATGAGGTCGTCTATGTAGGCCCGGGTAAGGAAGCGTTGCTGCAGCACGCACTGGTCGCGGAAGATGATTCCGGGCGACGGCTCGTTATCATTGAGGAAGAAGACCAAATGCAGCACCTGCACATCCCTCATATCGCCGCCTACTGCGTGGTGGATGAGCAGGGCTGCGTACAGTACTTCAGGAAGGAGGAACCTTGTGGACAGAGCCACCCTCTCGCAGCGGATAGAGAGCATTTTGAATGAGATCACCCGCCTGTCCAACACGCTCTACGCTATGGACAACACGAATATCCAGCGGCATTCAGATAGCTATGAAATGCTGTCCACAGAGGCCGCACTGCGGGGTGAGGTCATTGCCTGCCGGCTGCGGCACCTGATCTATGAGACGACCACCATCCGAAAAGCCGAGTATCTGACATCAGCTGGTGTCATGCAGGGCATCTCTGTTATAGAGAAAGATGGCATACTGGAAATCACGCTCCCCTGCCTACTGCCTAAGAAGAGCAAGAAGCATAGCTGCGAGTATCTGACAGACCCCATCTACTACACGCTTAGTAAGTATGCGCAGACACACACGCTGCCCAAGTTCCGGCACTGTGTTGTCTGCTTTTCTCATATCTACAGCCGCGAGCTGTCCCCCAACCGGGTGCGTGACTATGACAATCTGGAGCTCAAGCAGCTTTTGGATGCGATTGCCACCTTCGTTATGGAGGATGATACGGGTCTGCTGTGCGATGCCTATAACACGACGGAGATCGGCGACAGTGACTGTACCCGCGTGTCGGTGATGGATAAGGAGCGTTTTCAGGGCTGGCTTTCGGACCGCGAGAATCGGCTCAGATCTATATCCGATTTATAGTGTTTCGACCGTATCAAAAACAGTACACATGACA